>Ga0222712_10002746_pt1 | contig 19773 bp, 16 predicted proteins | sample C33_657DmetaG_FD_165043 | JGI IMG/M metagenome (GOLD analysis project Ga0222712, IMG submission 165043) | Estuarine water microbial communities from San Francisco Bay, California, United States - C33_657D | ecosystem: Environmental > Aquatic > Marine > Unclassified | place: USA: California... | reverse complement strand
CGAAACGCCCCAGCACCCGCACGCCGCGGTGCGCATCGGCATCGACCTCGGTGGGACAAAAATCGAGGCCGTCGCCATGGCGCCCAACGGCACGATCGTAGCGAGGCAGCGCGTGCCCACGCCGCGCGACTACGACGCCACCCTGCGCGAACTGGTGCAACTCGTCACGCAGCTCGAAACCACCCAGCTACGCCGTGCCACCGTGGGCATGGGCATTCCCGGGGTGGTGGTGCCGGGTACGGGGCTCGTGAAGAACGCCAATTCCACCTGGCTGATCGGCAAGCCGCTCAAGACCGATCTCGAACGCGCGCTCGCCCGCGAGGTGCGCATCGAGAACGACGCCAACTGCTTCGCGCTGTCGGAAGCGAGCGACGGCGCCGCCGCCGGTGCGAAGGTGGTGTTCGGCGTGATCATGGGCACCGGCTGCGGCGGCGGCATCGTGATCGACGGCCAGGTGCTCACCGGGCGCAACCTCATCGCCGGCGAATGGGGACACAATCCGCTGCCCTGGCCACAGCATGGCGAGGTGCACGGCCCGCCGTGTTATTGCGGGAAGCACGGATGCATCGAAACGTGGATCTCCGGCCCCGCCGTGGTCGCCGATCACGCCCGCGTGGCCGGCGAAGCCATGACCGCCCCCGACATCATGGCCGCGGCCGCGCGCGGCGAGCCTCAGGCCGTGGCTACCCGTACCCGCCTCGTGCATCGCGCGGCGCGCAGCCTCGCCACGATCATCAACGTCCTCGACCCCGACGTCATCGTGCTCGGTGGCGGACTCTCCAACACCGAGGGGCTCGCCGAGGATCTCGAACGCGAGGTGGCCCCGTGGGTCTTCTCCGACACCGTGAGTACACGCGTGGTGGTGAACAAACACGGCGACTCGAGCGGGGTTCGTGGGGCGGCGTGGTTGTGGGGGAAGGTTACTCGGTTTACGCACTGAGTACCGAGGACTGCAACTACGAACTAGAAACTCCCCGCCGGTCACGAGATCACGTGTCTGGCGGGGAGTTTGCAGTTGCTAGTCCTACTCCGCCGCTTCCGGCGTGATTCCGACAGATAGGCCCACTTGGAATCGAACCAAGATCTTCGGCTCCAAAGGCCGAGGTAATAGCCGTTATACGATGGGCCAGCAGGCACGCCGGTCGCGCCGGTCGAATAGTATCCCGCACCGTCAGTCCGGGGGAGTACCACCCTGCATCACAAAATTGCTCTCGAACGGCGCGAGTCTGGAACAGGTCGGACTCACGGACTCATTCGTTGCGTGTCGATTCTCCCTGATTCGGGTTCCAATGCCAGCCGACCTCACCTATTTTTCGAGGCTGCGGGTGTTCTGCATTCCACCCGCCGGCACGCACCCGAGTCCTGCCCCGAACACCTTCCTTCTCGCGCGAGCATCGCATGAACGCCGCTTCGGACGTCCCGTCCACGTCCAATCCCCGCGGATTCAAGATCCTCTCCGGCACCGCCAACCGGCCGCTGGCGGAGGAGGTCGCCCGTGCGCTGGGCGCCGAGCTGTGCAAGGTGACCTGCACGCGCTTCGCCGACGGCGAAGTGTTCGTGCGCATCGATGAAAACATCCGCGGCGCCGACGTCTTCGTCGTGCAGCCCACCAACCCGCCGGGCGAGAACATGCTGGAGCTGCTGCTCCTCATCGATGCCGCCCGACGCGCGTCGGCCGCCCGCGTGACCGCCGTGTTGCCCTACACGGGATACGCGCGCCAGGACCGCAAGGATCAGCCGCGCGTGGCCATCGGCGCCAAGCTCATGGCCAACCTCATCGAGACCGCCGGCGCCGACCGCGTGCTCGGGCTCGATTTTCATGCGCACCAGCTGCAGGGCTTCTTCGACGTCCCCGTCGATCACCTCTACGCGGCGCCGGTGTTCACGAACTACTTCCGCAAGAAGGAGCTGAAGGACCTCGTGGTCGTTGCCCCCGACGTGGGCTCCGCCAAGATGGCCCGCGGCTTCGCCAAGCGGCTCGACGCGACCTTCGCCATCATCGACAAGCGTCGTCCCAAGGCCAACGTGGCCGAAGTGATGAACGTGGTCGGCGAGGTCGAAGGACGCGACTGTCTCATTCCCGACGACATGATCGACACGGCCGGCACGGTGTCCGAAGCCGCCCGCGCTCTCAAGAACCTCGGCGCGAACGACATCTACGTGTGCGCCACGCACGCGCTGTTCAGCGGCCCCGCCGTCGAACGCCTGTCGAACGCCCCGATCAAGGAAGTCGTGGTGACCGACACGATCTGTCTGCCCCCCGAGCGCCGCTTCGACACGCTGCGCACGCTCACGGTGGGCGACCTGCTCGCGAAGGCCATCCGATTCACGCACGCCGATCAGTCGGTGAGCGTATTGTTCGAGTAGTACCCGCGGTACCGCACGACCGGCCGGGACGACCACTTCCGGTTACTCCCGAACCACTTTTTCCGAGGCAACACCATGGCAAACGCCACTCTTTCCGCGAACACCCGCGCCGAGACCGGCAAGGGCGCCGCGCGCAAGCTCCGTCAGGCGGGCAACATCCCCGCGGTCATCTACGGGCACAACCGCGAGCCGCAGTCGCTCGTGCTCAATTCGCGTGAAACCGAAAAGCTCGTGAAGAGCATTCCCGTGAGCAGCACGGCCATCGACCTGTCGATCGACGGCACGACGGTCCGCACGCTCATCCGTGAAATCCAGCGCCACCCATTCAAGCGCAGCATCCTGCACATCGACTTCCAGGAGTTGGTGGCCGGTGAGACGGTGACGGTGAAGTGCCCCATCGTGTACGTGGGCACGCCGGAAGGTGTCCGTCTCGATGGCGGCATCCTCGACCAGATCATGCACGAGCTGCAGATCCAGGTCGACCCGAGCAACCTCCCGAACCACATCGACGTCGACATCTCGGCGCTCAAGGTGGGCAAGTCGCTGCACGTGTCCGACCTCACGGTGCCCGCGGGCATCAAGATCGTCGACGACGCGTCGAGCACGGTGTGCGTCGTGCAGCAGCCGAAGCAGGCGCCGGATTCGGCGGCCGCGGGCGCGGCCGAGCCGGAGCTCATCCGCAAGCCGAAGCCGGAAGACAAGTAATCCGTCTTCGATTCATCTCGCAGGGCGCGGAATCCGTACGGCATGGTCACTCCACGCTGGCGCATTCCGCGCCCTGCGCGTTTACCGCTCCGTATGAAAGTCATCGTGGGGCTCGGTAATCCCGGGCGCGAATACGAAGCCACCCGGCACAACGTGGGGTGGTGGCTGGTCGACGTGCTGGCGCAGCGCTGGCACTTCGAGCCGTTCCGCAAGGACGGAGACGCCGTGAGTACCACCGGCCTCGTCGGCGCGAAAAAGGTCAAGCTCGTGAAGCCGCAGACGTACATGAACAAGAGCGGCGAAGTCCTGCGCCCCTACCTCAAGCGCGAGGGGTGGAGTGCGGCGCAGGATCTGCTGGTCATCGTCGATGAGGTGGCGGTGCCCGTCGGAGAATTCCGCCTGCGCGCGGCCGGCAGCCCCGGTGGACACAATGGGCTCAAGAGCGTGGAGGCGCATCTCAAGAGCGCGAGCTACCCGCGACTCCGCATCGGCATCAAGCCCGTGGACGAACGCCGGCAGATCGGTGATCTCGCCGACTTCGTGCTGCACCCCATGCCGCGCGACGAGCGTGAGCTCGTGGAGGAGCAGTTCGAGCGCATGTGCAAGGCGATCGAGCTGTGGATCAGCCACGGAACGGAAAAGGCGGTCAGCACGATGGGTCGGTGACCCCGGGCTGACCGCCTTCGCACAGCATCACCACGCCCGGAACGTCAGCGTCGCGCGTTGATGTGCGTCTTGGTCCACAGCAGCACCACCGCGCAGCTGTTGCCCGGGGTCTGAAAACGCGTGGGCGCCATGTTCTCGCTGGGGTAGATCTCCACCGCGGCGATGTTGTCCTTGTCCACCCGCGCCAGCATGTTGTCGAAGGTCATCGGCTCGCGCACGCCGTTCACCCACAGGGTGGCCACGCAGTCGCCGCGTCCGCGCAGAATGAAATCACCGGGTGAGCGCCCCACCTGGGTGCGCAGCCCGGGCGCCGCGTCGAGCGCCTGACGCGTTTCCACGTAGCCACGGAAATACGTCGAGTCGAGGAAGCGGCCCTTGTTGGCCACCCGGCGCTCATCGAGTTCGCGCGCATCACGCGTCATCACCCGTGTCTCGCGCGTCTCCACCGCGTTGAGCGTCACCGTGGCCTTGGTGATGCGCAGTTCCACCCGCGCGATGCCCTTGTCGGTGATGTCGAGCTGCTGGCTGGTGGAGAGGTAGCCCACCTTGCGCGCCCCAATCATGCGGCTCCCCGTCGGCACATTGGGGAGCGTGAAGCGGCCGTTGGGGCCCGACTGGATTTCGCCGGCGAAGCCGCCGATGCTCACGGTCGCGCCGGGGACGATCGTACCATTTTCGTCGTATACGTAGCCGCCCACCGTGGCGAACGCGCCGGCCCCTTCGCGCGGCCCCACCACGAGATCGACACGGCGCAGCGACGACGGGTCTGCCGGCACGAGCACGTTGTCGCTGCGCCACTGGGAGCTGCTGGCCACCACGGCGGCCGGACCGAAATCCTGCACGCCGCAGAAGACGAAGTTGCCCAACGAATCGCTGCGGGTGGTGATGCTCTCGAGTCGCATGCTGGTGTCGGCGATGCCGCGGATGGATTCCCACTGCAGCACGAGACCGAGCCCCGCGATGCGTGTGCTCCCGTCGGCCGCGACGGTGCTGCCGAACACGATGCCGCCGTTCCCGTTGCCGGGACGGCGCGCCGGGGCGCACAACTTCTGCCACACCGTGGAGATGCTCGGCGTGGCCACGATGGGTCGCGCCCACGTCGCCCCGCTGTCGGGGCGCGTCGCCACCAGTTCACCCAGACCCAGCCGGTCGGCCTGATCGTGGAACGCCACCAGGCGCTTCACCGGCACCGGACTCACGATGAGAAAACGGCCGAGCGAGTCACTCACCGCGGTGAGCCCGCCGGGTTCGGCCGTCACCAGCGCCCCCGACAGCGGCTGCCACGACAGGCTGTCGTAGGCAAGTCCGCGAATGGTATCGGCAACCGGCGCCACTCCGGTACGCGTTTGCGCCCGCAGGGTACCGGCCTGCACGACCGAGGTCACGAGACTCGCCACGACCGCCACGCGAGCCATCAGGGGAAAGACGTGCGTCATGCCCGAACGCTAGCGCATTGCGACGGGCCGCTGAAAGTCCCCACGGACCGCGTCACCGCAGCCGGGGATTCGTCTTCCGCGGCGCCCTCTGGCAGGTGGGCCACGCGAAGGCGCCGGCGCCGTTGCGTCCCGGCGCGATCTGTTCGGCCGTGGCGCGCTCACGCGTGATCTTGCTGTCGTCTTCGCTGGCGAGATAGGCCAGCATCGCCACCAGCGTCGCGTTGTGCTTGAGATCGTCCCACACGACCTTGTCGTACGTGTCGCGGTTGGTGTGCCAGGTGTAGCTGCCGTACTCCCAGCTCGTGCCACCCATGCCGAACGCCGGCGCGCCGTAGCAGCCGAAGCTCGCATCGTCGCTGCCACCGCCCGCCGGCGAGCCGGGGATGCGCGGCGTCACCACGCTCGTGAACTCGGCCGGCAGCCTGGCCATCCACTGCTGCAGATGGGCGCCGGCGTTGGGCAGTCCACCGGCACCGATGCTGAGAATGCGCCCGGTTCCGGCGTCCTGATTGAACAGCGCCTGCAGCCCCTCCACCACCTCGGGATGGTCTTCGGTGTACGCACGCGACCCCACGAGCCCGTGCTCTTCGGCCGTCCAATGCCCCACGAGGATGGTGCGCTTGGGGTTGGGATACACCTTCGTGAGCAGACGGAACGCTTCGAGCATGGTGAGCGAGCCGGTGCCGTTGTCGGTGGCGCCGCTGCCGCCGTCGAACGAATCGAAGTGCGCCGAGAGCAGCACGTACTCGTTGGGCTTTTCGGTGCCCTTGAGCATGCCGATGGTGTTGAAGATCGGCTGCTCGCCCGGCAGCGCCGCATCGAGGTTGATGCGCAGCTTCGGGGACTGGTTGTTCTCCGTGAGCCGGAACACGAGCCCGTAGTCTTCGCACGAGAGGGCCAGTGCGGGGGCGATCGTGTTGTACGTCTCGAACACGTCGATGGTGCCCCATGCATTCTTGGGGCGCGACGAGATCACGCCGGCCACGCCCCCCTGCTCGAGGCGCACGCCAAGGCTGCCCGTGCCCAGCGCATTGCTGTAGCCGGTGCCGCGCACGTTCACGCCGCCCCAGTCACGCTGCAGGTCGGCACGTACGCTGTCGAGGCGGGCCTTGCTCGCAGGCGTGGCGTTGGCCGTCCAGCTCTCGGTGGGGCGGCAGGTCGGCTGCGGCGCCGAGACCAGCACGAATTTCCCCTTGGCCTGCGGCAGCCACTTCACGAACTCCGTGCTGTCGGCGAAGCGCGGCAGCACCACGGTGGTGGCGGTCACGTCCTTCGACTTGGTGCCCGGGCTCCAGGCGAGCATGGTGCCTTCGAGCGTGCGCACGCGCGGCGAGACGAGATCGATATGGGAATGGCCCCGGCGCCAGCCGCGCCAGGTGCCTACCTGTTCGTTCTTTCCCGCAGCGCCCCACTGCGTGTAGAGCGACACCAGCCAGTCGTTGGCCGCCTTCTGGCGCGCCGTGCCGGACAGCCGCGGCCCCAGCGAGTCGAGCAGCACCTGCCCGAGCCGCTGCACCTGCGAGCTGTCCATCCCGAGGCGCCAGAAGCGCTCGAGGGCGGCGTTGGGCGCCGGAAAGGTGGCCGGTGTCTGGGCGTCGAGCGCCGCCGGAAAGCACGGGGCGGCCAGCGTGGCGCAGAGGGCCGCCATGGCGACCCGGGGAGCAAAGAACGACATGGGCATGATTCTGGGATTGATAAGAGGCGGAGATGCCCCGCAGTTTAGTGAATGGACCATCCCTCCGTTTTGTTGAAGCGGGTCGCCGGCACCCTGGCCGCGTTTTCCCTGGCCGCATGTGGTGACGCCACGCCCTCCGCCGGCACCGGCGGCGCACTGGGCGAAGTGGTGGAGCTCACCGCCCCCGCCCCCTCCGGCAGCAACACGCCGCACCTCGCCCTCGATGCCGACGGCCGGGTGATGCTGTCGTGGACGCAGCGGCGCCCCGACTCCACCGTCGCCATCCAGATGGCCACCTGGAATGGCACCTCGTGGGACAGCACCCGCACCATCGCCGACAACCGCCAGTTCTTCGTGAACTGGGCCGATTTCCCGGCCATCACCGCGCTGGGGAATGGCGACCTCGCCGCGCACTGGCTCGAGCGTGAAGGCGGCGGCAAGTACGCCTACGGCGTGCGCGTGGTGCGTTCCTCCGACGGCGGCCGCACGTGGGGCGCCCCGGTGACGCCGCACACCGACGGGCTGGCGGCGGAACATGGCTTCGTGTCGCTGTGGGCCGATGGCCCCGACGGGATCGGCATGGTGTGGCTCGATGGCCGCAAGAGCGCGATGCCCGACAGCACGCGCGAGATGACCATCCGCACCGCGACGGTGTCCGCGACCGGCGCCCTCGAACGCGAGGCGCTCGTCGACGCGCGCAGCTGCGACTGCTGCCAGACGGGCACCGCGCCCACCCGCACCGGTCGCGTGATCGTGTACCGCGACCGCACCACCGAGGAGATCCGCGACATCGCCGTCGTGCGGCGCACCGACAGCGGCTGGACCGCCCCGCAGAAGGTGCACAACGACGATTGGCACTATCCGGGCTGTCCCGTGAACGGCCCGCAGGCGGCGAGCCGCGGGGACACGGTGGTGGTGGCGTGGTACACGGCCGCCCACGATACCGCGCGGGTGAACGTGGCGCGCTCGGTGGACGGCGGCGCCACCTTCGGGGCGCCGGTCCGCATCGACGACGGCGATCCGATCGGCCGCGTAGACGTGGTGCTCGACGACGACGCCAACCCGGTGGTGGTGTGGCTCGAACAGCGTGGCCCGGACGCCGCCGAAGTGCTCGCGCGTCGTCTCGTGGGGAACGCCCCGGGCCCCATCCGTGTCCTATCCCGTACGTCGGGGGCGCGGCAAAGCGGATTTCCGCGCCTCACCCGTCACGGGAACGACGTCGTGGCCGCATGGACGAGCGTGAACCCGCTACAGGTCCATGTCGCCCGTTTTTCTCTTTCCTCCAAATAGCTCTCGATGATCTCCCTCGTGTCGCGCCGGTTCGTCGCCCTTGCTCTGGCCCCGTTGTGCTTCGCCGTCGCATCACCGGCCAGCGCGCAGGACGCCCCGAAGAAGCAGTCGGTGGATGCCGGCATGAACGCCGGTGTGAACAGCACGCCGCTGCCGCTCAAGCTCGCGCCGCGCCCCACCACCGGCGCCATCACCTCGCAGGATCTGATGACGCGCCTCTACATCTTTGCCGACGACTCGCTCGCCGGCCGGGACGTGGGCACCGAGGGCCACTACAAGGCCACCACGTACATCGCCGGCGAACTCAAGCGACTGGGCCTCAAGCCGATGGGGGACAGCGGCACGTTCTTCCAGACGCTGCCGCTCAAGTCGCGCCAGGTCGATCGCCTGTCGAGTTTCGTGGCCGGCGGCACCAATCTCGCGCTCGGGCAGGCGTGGGGCTTCAGCGGCCCGAGCCTCACGGTCGACGATGCCGAAGTGTTCTTCGCCGGCCCGCTGACGGAAGAGGGGATGCCGCCGGTCACCCCCGAGCAGGCGAAGGGGCGCGTCGTGGCGTACAGCATCACCAACAATCCGGCGCTGCAGCGCGCGGTGGTGGGACGCATCGACGCCCCGGCCGGCAGCCTGGGGGTGCTCTTCCTGCTGCCCGCGCAGGCGCGCGGTGTGCTCAACTACGTGCTGCAGGGGGGCCTCGCGCCGGTGGATCCGAACGCGCCGGCCGACTCGCGCCTCTTCGTGACCGACTCCGCGACGATGCGCATCTTCGGGAACGGCATGAACCTGCTGGTGCCGGGCGCGCTCGGCGCGAAGGTGAACATCAAGGCGGTCGTCGACATGCAGACGCCCGCGTTTCCCGCGCGCAACGTCGTGGCGATGATCCCCGGCAGCGACCCCAAGCTCGCCACGCAGTACGTCGCCATCGGCGCGCACAGCGACCACGTGGGGACGGCGCGCCGCGCCATCGATCACGATTCGGTGCTCGTGTTCAACCGCATCGTGCGTCCGGCCGGTGCCGAGAACAGCGACAAGTTCGGCAGTGCTGAACAGTTCGCCACGATCAACGCCGAACTGGCCGAATTGCGCAAGACGAAGCCGTCGCGTTCCGACTCGATCTTCAACGGCGCCGACGACGACGGGTCCGGCTCGATGGCGGTGCTCGAGATCGCCGAGTACCTCGCCACGCAGAAGACCAAGCCCAAGCGGAGCACGCTGTTCGTGTGGCATGCGGGCGAGGAGAAGGGGCTGTGGGGGTCGGCCCACTTCACCGAATACCCCACGGTGCCGCGTGAGAGCATCGTGGCCCAGCTCAACATGGACATGGTGGGTCGCGGCAGCGCGACCGACCAGACCGGCATGAGCGCCGAGGGCAAGGAACTGCGCGGCGGCCCCGATTACCTGCAGCTCGTGGGCTCGCGCCGCCTGAGCACCGAACTCGGCGATCTGGTGGAACAGGTGAACCGCACGAAGCAGCACAACTTCACCTTCGACTACGCGATGGACGCCAACGGCCATCCGATGAACATCTACTGCCGCAGCGATCACTACGAGTACGCCAAGTGGAACATCCCGGTCACGTTCTTCACCACCGGCGGGCACTCGGCTTATCACCAGCTCACCGACGAGCCGCAGTACATCGATTATCCGCACATGCAGCGCGTGTCGCGCCTCGTGGCGGATATCGCGATGGCCGTGGGCAATGCCGCGGGACGGCCGAAAGTGGATGGGGCGAAGATGGATCCTCGGGGCAGCTGCAAGCAGTGAGCCGAGTTGAGACTCGAAAGTTCAGGCTTCGAACTGAGAACTAAGGACTGTCACTAACCACTAAAGACTCCTCGCCGACCGCGGGGAGTTTTTAGTTCTTAGTGGTAGTTGTCAGTCGTTAGTGCGAGCGTGTGCGACTCGTCGGGGTCGTCAGCCCGATTTCAAGACTCGCCTTCGCAGTCCTGCGATCATCCGTTGGAGCTGATTGGCTTCGTCGAGCAGCGGGAGTGCTTCCGATGAATCGATTGCACCGACGCGCAGCGCGAAGTCTACGTGACTCTCCGTCTCCGAGGCTGAGCCCAAGGCGATCTCGAGGAAGTGGGCGAATTGGCGAGGGGTGTCTCGAAGGGCTCCCTCTGCGATGTTTGCGCCGATCGACTGTGCCGAGCGCCTGATTTGGCTGCGCCATGCAGCGCTGCCACGTGAGTAGCTGGCCTCGGTCACCTTGTGCACCCGAGCGGCGAGGGCCTGCGCTCTTTGCCAGACAAGGAGCTTTCGGTAATCCTGCATCTCCCACCCTACCGCTGTTCCGCTCCATCTCCGGCACCCAAAATTCGCCCGCGGGGCCATTCGAACGCGTTCCGGACCTATTACCTTTCAAGGCTGCCTCCAAACCCAAGCCTTCCCCTATGCTTCGCCTCGGTATCGTCGGTCTCCCGAACGTCGGCAAATCCACGCTGTTCAACGCCCTCACGGCGGCCAAGGCCGAGGCGGCGAACTATCCGTTCTGCACCGTCGAACCCAACGTGGGCATGGTGGAAGTGCCTGACCCGCGGCTCGACAAGCTGGCGGACATCGTGCAGCCCAAGCGCACGGTGCCGGCGGTGGTGCAGTTCGTGGACATCGCGGGGCTCGTGAAGGGCGCGTCGCAGGGCGAGGGGCTGGGGAACAAGTTCCTCCAGAACATCCGCGAGACCGACGCGATCGTGCACGTCATCCGCTGTTTCGCCGACGACGACGTGACGCACGTGATGGGGCAGCCCGACCCCGCGCGCGACAAGGAAATCATCGAGCTCGAACTCGCGCTCTCCGACCTCGCGCAGGTCGAGAAGCGGCTCGACAAGGCGCGCCGCGCAGCCAAGGCCAACGACAAGGAGGCGCTGGCCGAACTGCCGGCGCTCGAGGCGGCCAACGCCGCGCTCTCCGAGGGCAAGCCGCTCTGGCGCGCCGGGCTGTCGGCCGACGACCTCGACAAGCTCGCGGGCTTGCAGCTTCTCACCGCCAAGCCGGTGCTGTACGCCGCCAACGTGACTGATGCCGAGCTGTCCGGCGAAGAAGGCGCCTATCTCCAGGCCCTTCGCGCGGCCGTGGCCGCCGGCGGCGAGAATGCCCAGATCGTGCCCTTCTCCGCCAAGATCGAAAGCGAACTGGCCGAACTGAGCGCCGACGAGCGCACCGAATTCCTGGCCTCGCTCGGTATCGAGAGCGCGGGGCTCGACCGGCTCATCCGCGCCGGCTACGCGCTGCTTGGCCTCGACACGTACTTCACCGCCGGTGAGCAGGAAGTGCGCGCATGGACGATTCACAAGGGCGACACAGCCCCGAAGGCCGCCGGCGTGATTCACACCGATTTCGAGAAGGGCTTCATCCGCGCCGAGACGGTGGCGTTCGACGACTTCGTCACGTACGGCGGATGGAAGGGCGCGAAGGAAAAGGGCGTTGCGCGCTCGGAAGGCAAGGAGTACGTCGTGCAGGATGGTGACGTGCTGCTCTTCCGCTTCAACGTCTGATTCCGCACGACAGGCCCGGACTCGGGCGTGCCGCACCTTTTTCACCGAACGCGGGTAGAACGGCCTTCATGATACGTGCCCTCCCCCTCCCCATGGTGCTCGTGGCCGGCGTCGCGCTGGCCGCCGCTCGCGCGCCGATGGCGGGGCAGCCCGGCACGCCGGCCGGTGCCACCCCCGTGCCGTTCGCGGTGGGGGAGAAACTCGACTACGACGTGAAGTTCGGCTCGCTCAAGGTGGGCAGCGGCAGCATGGAGGTGAAGGAGCTCACGGGCGTACGCGGCCGGTCCGCGTGGCACACCGTGTTCACCATCAAGGGTGGCATCCCCCTGTACCGCGTGAACGACGTGTACGAAAGCTGGTTCGACGTCGCCACGCTCAACTCGCTCCGCTACCACCAGGACGTGGACGAAGGGAGCTACGAGCGAAAGCGTCGCTTCGAGATCTTCCCCGAGCGCGGCATGTTCCGGGAGGGCGACAAGGACGAGGAGCCCACCGTCGCCAACCCGCTCGATGACGGGTCGTTTCTGTACTTCGTGCGCACCCTCTCGCTCGACGTGGGCAAGTCATACGAGTTCCCGCGCTACTTCAAGGCGCAGGGCAATCCGGTGCGCATCCGCGTCCTGCGCCGCGAAACGGTCACCGTTCCCGCCGGGACCTTCAAGACCGTCGTGCTGCAACCCACGTTCCAGACGAAGGGCATCTTCAGTCAGAACGGCAAGGCCGAGGTGTGGATTACCGACGACGACCGCCGCATCATGGTGCAGATGAAGTCGAAGCTCAGCTTCGGCAGCCTGAATCTGTACCTGCAGCGGGCGAGCGGGACGAAGTAACCCTTCCCCAGTAGCGCCCACCATGTGCGGCCGTTACGGCTTCGGGAATCCCGCCCGACTGGGCACCCTGCCCTTGGGTGTCGCGCTCCCCGACCTCGAGCCGCGCTTCAACGTCGCGCCGTCGCAGGCGGTGCCGATCGTGCTGCAGGATGCCGCCGGCCGGCGCGCGATCATGGCGAGGTGGGGGCTGGTTCCGTTCTGGGCTGGCGATCCGGGCATCGGCAACAAGCTGGCAAATGCGCGGGGCGACACGGTGGCGGCCAAACCCAGCTTCCGGGCGGCTTTCAGGGCTCGCCGGGCGCTGATCCCGGCCGACCGGTTTTACGAGTGGCAAGTGCGTGCCGGCCAGACGGTGAAGCAACCCTGGTGCATCCAGCTGGCCGACGAGTCCCCGTTCTGCTTCGGCGGGCTGTGGGAGGCCTGGGTGCCCAAGGGGCAGCCCGATGCGGAGCCACTGGTGAGCTGCTGCCTCATCACCACGGAGCCCAACGACACCATGGCGCCTATCCACGACCGGATGCCGCTGATCCTGTCGAGCGGGACATACGACGTCTGGCTCGATCCAAAGACGCCGGGCGCCGCGGCTCAGGCGCTCATCCGGCCTTACGACGGGGCCATGCGCGCATACCCGGTCAGCACGTACGTGAATGCCCCCCGAAATGAAGGAGCGGCTTGCTCAGCCCCTCTGGCCTGACTAGCGTACAAGGCTCATCCGGAACGTCCCGAGGTTTAGGGGCGGTCCGCCATACCCTCCGCCCGCGGCTCGGCACTGCGGGTGGCACTCTGACCACAGGGAGGATTGCCGAGTGGCAAAGCTCAAGATCCGCCGTAATCCCACGCGGCGGTACGAAGCCGTCTACATTTTCGACAGTGCGCTCGAAGATGCGACCATTGCTGAAAAGCTCGAAAAGCTGCAGGGCCTGCTCCACCTCGCCGAACCGGCGACGATCGAGCATTGGGGCCGTCGTCAGCTCGCGTACAAGATCGGCCGTCACGAGAACGGCTACTACGTGATCAGCAACTTCACCGCGGCGCCGGCCGTGCTTCCCGAGTTCGAGCGTGCGCTCAAGCTCGAAGAGAGCGTGGTGCGCTACCTGGTGACGCTGTATGAGCACGAGCTTGGCGCGCCCAAGCTCTCCGACGAAGAGCTCGCCTCGCGCCGTCGCGCGAGCGACGATGACGACGACGACGAGGAATAACCCATGCGCCGCCAGAAGAAGCCCTGCCCGATCACTGAAGCGGGCATCCGCTACGTCGATTACAAGGACGACCGTCTCCTCGCCCGTTTCATCACGGACTACGGCAAGATCCTGCCGAGCCGCCTGAGCGGAGTGGATGCGCGTCATCAGCGTCAGCTGTCGAAGGCCGTGAAGAAGGCGCGCTACCTCGCGCTCCTTCCGTACGTGAAGGGCCAGACGGCCTGAGCATGAACGGGGCGGTCGCGTCGGGGAACGCCGCGACTGCGCCGAAAGGAGCAGCTCCGCAGGAGCGTGGGTGGCGGTGGTTCGTGCTGGGCATGTTGCTGATGGTCGTCGTGACCGCTGCACCGGCCTGGCCCCCTGCCCTCGCGCTGCTGGCCGGCACGGTGCGGCTTCTCCTGCCGGTCGAGCAGTTCGCGCTGCTGGTCCTGGTGGGGATCGCCGCCTGTGCGGTGGTGGGGTGGTGGGCCGGTGGACGCCTGCTGTTGGGCCTCGTCTGGGGTGCCGCGGCGGCGTACGTCGTGTGGCGGGTGCCGTTGCCGCTGTCCGGCTACGGGGCCTTCCTGCGGGGCTGGTCGGTCACGGCGGGGGCGGCCTTCGGGCTCGTCTGTCTGGTGACGGCCTCCAAGCCCTTCCTCACCCGGGCGTTGGCGGCCGTGGCCGTGGCCGGTGCCGTGATGCTGGGCGGTTTCTCCACGCGGGCGGCGTCGGGGGCGGGTGCCTTCGATGCCGTCTCGGTGATGCTCTCGCAGGAGTACTCGCAACGGCTCAGCGCCTCGCTCGAGGCGTGGCATGACCGCACGGCAACGCCCTCGTGGCAGCGGTTCGCGACCCGCTTCCCCGAAGCGGCCGAGCGCACCGAGCAGTTGGAGGCGATGCTGGTGGCGCTGGCCGATCCGCAGCCTGCTGCGGCGTCGGTGGGTGGGGCACGACTCGCGCCGCTGGTTCGGCTCGCGCCGGCCCTGCTGGCGTTGGAAACGTTGTTGGCGTTGGCCCTGGGGTGGGCCGCGTACCACCGGCTGGCCCGGGCCCGTATCGGCCCTCCGCTGGCGGCGCTGCGCGACCTCCGGTTCAACGATCAGTGGGTGTGGGGGCTGATTGTCGGCATGACCGTGTTGTTGCTTCCCACCCTGGTGGAGTGGCGCACGACCGGCATCAACCTGGTGGCCTTTTTCGGGACGCTCTACGCCCTCCGGGGCGGCGGTGTCCTTACGTGGTACATCCCCGATCGCGCCGCGGTGTGGGTGATGGTCGGTTTGCTGGTGCTGGTTCCGGTCCTCGGGCCGGTGTGGGTGCTCGTGACATTGCTCACGGTCACCTTCACCCTCGGGCTCGGGGATACCTGGCGCGACTTCCGCGCGGGCGCCGAAACGCGCCGGCCGTGGTCGCCGTAACTTCAATTTCTTTCACCGGTTCGACCCGGAGTTCCCATGGAAGTCATTCTCCGCAACGCCATCGACAAGCTCGGACATCCTGGTGACATCGTCTCCGTGTCGCCGGGCTATGCCCGCAACTTCCTCCTGCCCCGTGGTCTCGCCTACCAGGCGACGCCGGGCAACCTCAAGCGCATCGCGGCCGAGAAGAGCCGTCTCGAAGCGCTCGAGAACGAGCGCAAGGCCGCGGCGGAAGCCATCGCCGAGAAGCTCGCCGAGGTCTCCGTGACCTTCGCCGCGCGCGTGGGCGAAGAGGGCAAGCTGTTCGGCTCGGTCACCACGGCGGACATCGCGCACCAGCTCGAAGCCCAGGGCTTCAAGTTCGAGAAGCGGCAAATCGAGCTCAACGAGCCGATCAAGGCGCTCGGCATGTACAAGGTGCCGGTCCGTCTGCACGCCGACGTGCACCCCGAAATCAAGGTGTGGGTCATCAAGCAGTAAGCCGGCTCGCGGGGCGCCTTCGCGGGCGCCGCACCCGCAGCGCGAGGGGAGTCCGGGGTCCGGACTCCCCTTTGGTTTTCGTGACGGCCGCCGCGAGCGCGTGGTCGTACAGTACATCGAACGGCAGACCGGGCACTCGCCCCCCTGTCCGAGTCGCATGTTTGGAAGCAACCTTCGCCTGTGGCGTAGGGTACGACGTTCCCGACTGGAGCGTCGCCCGACGCTGAGGCCCTTACCCGCAATACTCATGGCTGAACGACGCCCGAGCCCCGGAGAACCCATCGCCCGCCGCGCCGCTGCGCTGGCCGGCGACATGAAGGCCACGGACATCGTGGTCCTCGATCTCCGCGGAGTGACGGATATGACGGACTTTTTTGTTATCGCTTCCGGGACCTCGGACACGCACGTCCGGGCCGTCGCGGAACACATCCAGGCAGGGTTGAAGGCAGGTGGCGTGTCTACCACCATGACCGAAGGCCTCACGCAGGGACGGTGGGCGCTGCTCGATTACGCCGACTGCGTGATCCATGTGTTCCATCCAACATTGCGGCAGTTCTACCAGCTCGAGCGGCTGTGGGGTGATGCCACCCCGCTCGCTCTGGATGCTGCCATCAAGCAGGGAGCGTAATTCGCATGGCGCAGGCGACGCGGTGGTCACGACTCGGGACGACGTTGCACTTCGCGGTCGCCGCGATAGCCGTTTCGGCGGCCATCACGCCGGCGCACGCCCAGGGCTACTTCGGCCAGAACCAGGTGCAGTACGACCGGCTCGACTGGCGGGTCATCGAGACCGAGCACTTCAAGCTCCACTACTACCCGCAGATCGCCGACGTCGCGCCCGACGCCGCCCGCATGTCGGAGCGGGCGTACGCGCGGCTCTCGCGCCTCACCGCACATCAGTTCCGCGAGAAGAAGCCCATCCTGATCTTCGGATCGTCGGGGGACTTCGCGCAAAGCAACGTGTTCGGTGACCTCGGCGAAGGCACCGGCGGTGTCACCGATCCGCTGCGCCAGCGCATGGCGCAGTTCTTCAGCGGCGACTGGGCCAGTTTCGAACACGTGCTCATCCACGAGATGGTACACGTGTTCACCTTCGACATCTTCTCGCGTGGCCGCGCCGGCGCCGGGTTGCAGAATCTGGCCATGGTGAACCCGCCGCTCTGGTACATGGAAGGGTTGGCGGAGTATCTGTCCATCGGCCCCAATCACCCGTGGACCGACGCGTGGGTGCGCGACGCCGTGGTGAACAACTCGCTCCCCACCATCGCCCAGATGACGGAGCGCCCCGACCGGTACTTCCCGTACCGGTACGGGCTGGCGCTGTGGCAGTACGTGGGCGCGCGCTGGGGCGACGAGGTGATCGGCGAAATCATGAACGCCACGCCCAGCCTCGGCATCGATCGCGCGTTCCGCCGGGAAATCGGCCTGTCGCTCGACGAACTGAGCGCCGACTGGAAGGCGGCGATGCAGGCCAAGTACTCCACCGCCGCCGCCACGCTCGACCGTCCGCGCAGCTTCGCCGAGCCGTTGCTGTCGCAGAACCGGACGGGTGGCCTCGCCCCCATCTACGTGGCGCCGGCGCTCTCCGACGATGGCAAGTACATCACGTACGTGGGGTACGGCAGCCTGCTGCGCGGGGAAGTGTTCCCCGAACTGTTCCTCGCCGACGCCACCACGGGCAAGCGGCTCAAGCGGCTGGTGAAGACCACCACCAATCCCGACTTCGAGCAGCTGCGGTACATCTACTCGCAGCCGTCGTTTTCTCCCGATGGCAAGCTGCTCGCGTTCACCGGCCAGCGCGGCGGCCGCGACGTGCTGTACGTGATGGACGTGAAGTCGCGCAGCGTCGTGAAGCGCTTCGACTTCGAACTCGATCAGGTGCTGAGCCCGAGCTTCTCCCCCGATGGGCGCCGGATCGTGTTCAGCGGCATGCGGCATGGCTCGAGCGATCTGTACATCACGTCGCTGGACACGCCCGGGTACACCCAGCTCACGAAGGACACCTACGGCGATCTGTCGCCGGCCTGGTCGCCGGACGGCAAGAGCATCGCGTTCGTGACCGAACGTGGTCCCGACACCGACATGGAGATCCTCAAGATCGGTCCGTGGCGGGTGGCGCTCTACGATTTCGACACACAGAAGATCACGGTCGTTCCCGGTCAGGGCGGACGCAACATCAATCCGCAGTGGGCGCCCGACGGCAAGTCGCTGGCGTTCATCTCCGACCGCACGGGCATCGCGAACATCTTCCTGTACGACTTCACCGATCGTGAGCATTACCAGCTCACGAACGTGCTGGGGGCGGTCACGGCGGTCGCCGAGCAGTCGCCGGCGCTCACGTGGGCCCGCGGGGCCGACCTCATGGCCTTCGTGTACTACGAGAAGACCGATCACGCCATCTGGAAGATCCCGAACCCGCGCAAGCTCAAGAAGCAGCCGTTCCGCGAGCCGCTCGTGGTGGCGCAGCGTCCGTTGCGCGAGGGCGGCGTGAGCGCCGCGCCGGCTGTCCCGGTAGACCCCACGGCGCACCTGCGCCGGGCCACCGTGGCCGACACGGCGGCGGCGCGCCAGAGCTTCTATCGCCCCAGCACGGGCGTGACCGCGCGCGTGTCGGCCGATCTGCCGGCCAGCGTGCTCGCCCGCCAGGCCGAGACGGTGAGCGTGAAAGCGATGCTCGACAGCTTCGACTTCAACCTGCCGGACACCACCGGGCTCAAGAACGAACGCTACAAGGGCAAGCTGACGCCCGAGTACGTGGCGCAGCCCAGTATCGGCTATCAGCAGGGTGGCTTCGGGCAGGGTACGTATGGTGGTACCACCATCGTGCTCAGCGACCTGCTGGGCGATCGCCGCCTCGCGCTGTCCGGCTCGATAAACGGACAGCTCAGCGACGCGCAGGTGTTCGTGGGCTACACGAGCCTCGGCCGCCGGCTGCAGTACACGACGGGCGTCATTCAACAGCCGCTGTATCTCTACAACGGCTTCTACGAAACGCCGCAGAACAACAGCCAGACGCAGTTCGTGCAGACGCAGGAAATCGTTCGCCTCGTGCTGCGACAGGTGTTCGCGGCCGGGTTGTATCCGCTCAACCGCTTCACGCGCTTCGAGTTGGGCGCGCGCTTCCAGAACGTGGACCAGCAGCTGTTCTCGTTCAACCGCGGCGTGGACTATGGCCTGGGCTACGCCACCGGTTTCGAGCGTGGCCCCACGCGCAACATCGCGTCGGCCAACACGGTATCGCCGTACCTCGCGTGGGTGACCGACAACACGATGTTCGGGTACACGGGTCCCATTTCCGGTCGCCGGGCGCGGCTCGAGGCCGAACCGAGCGTGGGCACGTGGCAGTACACGCAGTACACGGTCGACACGCGTTCGTATCTCCCGATTCTCTTCAACTACGTCACCTTCGCGACGCGTTTCACGTCGAGCCTCACGGTGGGGCGTGACGAGGCGCGGTTTCCGAAGTGGATCGGGCGCCCCGACTTCGTGCGCGGCTACAACCGCGAGGATATCGGCTCCTTCGGCTGCACGGGGCTGCCGAGTGACGACGGCAGCAGCTGCAGCGCCTCGGAGCTGATCGGCAGCCGCGTCGCATTCGCGAACGCCGAATTGCGCTTTCCGATCCTCCGGCGGTACGGCAACCGCACCAATCTGCTCGGCGGCCTCCCGCCCATCGACGGCCTGTTTTTCTACGATGCCGGCGTGGCGTGGTCGAAGGGACAGACGGTGCAGTGGGCCCGGCCGACAGACCTGAAGGTGGATATCACCCGCGGCGTACTGCAGAGCTACGGTTTCGGCGTCCGCATGAACCTCTTCGGCATCGCCGTCATTCGCTGGGACTGGGCGGTGCCCGTGAGCCGCCCGGGCGCGAAAGGGTTCGGGACATGGTTCTTCGGGGCGTCGTACTAATCTCGCGTCCGGGCCGGATCGACCGCGGCACTACGGACGATCGAGCGTCCGTAGTGCCGCAGTAAGAGCCCGCCTCACCAGAACCACCCGCCGCCCAAGACGCAACCCCTCCCTTCCCTTCGCTCGGGCGGGTACCTTTCGCTCGTGCGCACGCTCCTCGCGTCGGCGCTCGTGCTCCTCGCGTGCGGCTGTGCCGACGGCTCGTCCCGCCCCTCTGGAGCCGACGCCCCTCCCAGTGTTCCGGCCGGCCCCGATCCCATCGTGCTGCGCGTTCCGCGCGACGGTGGCGTTCTTACGGCTGCCCGCTATCCGGCCCTCGACACGACCCTTT
>Ga0222712_10002745_pt1 | contig 19782 bp, 19 predicted proteins | sample C33_657DmetaG_FD_165043 | JGI IMG/M metagenome (GOLD analysis project Ga0222712, IMG submission 165043) | Estuarine water microbial communities from San Francisco Bay, California, United States - C33_657D | ecosystem: Environmental > Aquatic > Marine > Unclassified | place: USA: California... | reverse complement strand
ATGGCGTGGTTTCCATTCGTGCCATGACAGGCGAAGAAGAACAAATTCTTGCAACCCCACGCTTTGTTCGCAAGGGTCAAGCAATCAATATGATATTCCAAAAATGTATCAGAGAAAATTTCCGTCCCGAGAATCTTTTGACTGTTGATAGAACATATTTGCTTATTTATCTGCGTGGTATTTCTTACAGTCCAGAATACGAGGTGGAAATCAAGTGCCCCGAGTGTGAGAAGAAATTCAACACCACTATTGACTTGAACAGCCTTTATGTTGAGTCTTGTCCTGATGGGTTTGGTCCTGTTTTGCAAGATGTGCTTCCATCTAGCAAACTGCCTTTCAGCTACAGGCTTTCCACAGGTAAAGACGAACAAGACATTCAAGAGCATAGAGATCGACGCATCAAGGCCTTTGGCGACTCCAGCGCCGATGATACACTCATTTACAGAACAGCACAACTTCTTAATGATATCGATGGAATTACTCAAAAAACTGAATTGCAGGTTCTTTTGAAGAATCTTCCAATCAATGATGTCGCATACATTCGCAACCTTGTGAATGAGCCTCCCTTTGGTGTCGATACAGGTGTGGAAATCATTTGCGCAAGCTGCTTGCAGGAGTTTGAAATCGACCTGCCCCTTGAAGCAAATTTTTTCTTTCCACGCCGGAAGAAGGCGAAGACCCAAGCCTAGTTCTCTGGCAACAATTAGCTGAGGAGATTTTCTTTTTTCAGTATCACATGCGTTTAAATATGCAAGGGTCAATGAATCTTCCAATCAACCTGAGAAAGTGGATGATTGAAAGATTCATCGAGCAGAAGGAAAGTGAAAATCAAGCAATGGAAGCTCAACAACGGAAGGCAAGGTCGAGGAAATAATGGGAAAAGAGCGTTATCAAAATCCGACCTGTGGAGATGAAATCACGCTGCGGTTGTTTACCTACAACAGCAACAACCGCAGCAATGTCCAGTCTATACAGGAAGTTAAAATCTACATTATTGATGATAGCGTTCGCAACTCAGAGAATCCTGAAGGCTTGCGTCTTGTGCAAACTATCGATGGTTCATTGGTAGTAGAAGAAGAAACTGGTCAATATTCAGTTACATTTATTGCAAATCCAGACCTTTACAGCATAGGCAACTACTATGATATCTGGTCTGTAACATTTGAAAGCAACGACTGCGCAACTGCGCAAATATCTAACAAGTTTAAAATCTATAGCCATCTATGGTTTACTTCTCCAATTCCTCTGGTTTACGATTTTAACTTTAACTTCAGACCGAATAGGCTTCGCAAAGGCTCTAAACGGTATGTGATGATCCAAATCACCCCGAATGTTCCACGAGGTGCCGACATTGTCCCCTATTACGAAAATCTTGCCATAGTCTCGGATTTAAGGGTCAGCATGTCGCTTTCATGTGGAGAATGTGTACCCGCAGAGGAAGACCTCAGGCTGGTTGTTGATCGGCACCTTGTGGAATATCGGGAAAAAGGTTACGGTTATTGGTATCTTGACACAAACCTTTATGAAGAAGGCATTTACGATGTTTGGTTTGAGCTCGCTCTGGGCGAAAACATCTATGTTTCTGAGAAAAATGCCTTACAAATTTTCAGTTAATTGAAAATTTTCCAAAGTTTTCGTGAGTATTTTTGCCAAATTTGTGAGATGCAAGTAACGAAAAGCACTCGCTTTTCTTTATTCCAACATGAAATCGTGTTAGGGTGTGTTTCTACACTCATAATACAGGGAGGTTTTCATGGCCGCACAAGCACAAACTTCGCAATCTACTCTTAACACCAAACTCGATTGGTGGATTAGTCACAACAAGAATGTCCTGTTTGTTGGCAAACACGGCGTGGGCAAGACTGCGATGGTCAAAGATGCCTTTGACCGTCACGGGCTCAATTGGCGCTATTTTAGCGCAGCAACGATGGACCCGTGGGTTGACTTCGTTGGCGTACCCCGTGAGAAAACGGAGCAAAAAATTCCCCCAGAATTCACGATCATTCGTGAATTAGCGGCGGTCAGCAAAGAAATCGCCCTGCAATGGGTGATGAACAACTGGAAGTTGGACAAGACCGCTGCGGAAACGGTCGTGTCTCATGCCGTTGACCGTAAAGAGGGTCTGACACACCTTGACATTGTGCGACCGCATGATTTTGCCAGCGGTGAAATAGAAGCGTTGTTCTTCGACGAATTCAATCGTGCGCCCAAAAAGGTGCGCAACGCTACGATGGAGTTGATCCAGTTTGGGTCCATCAACGGTCACAAGTTTCCCAAGCTGCGGTTCATTTGGGCTGCAATTAACCCAGATGATGATGAATTAACCTACGATGTGGAAAAGATCGATCCTGCAACGCTGGATCGATTTGTGATCCCCGTCAATGTCCCGTACAAACCGAACATCGAATGGTTCCGTGAAAAGTACGGGCGCAAGCTTGCCGACAGCGCAGTCTTGTGGTGGGAAGAACTGACCGAAGAGGAGAAGAATAAGGTTTCTCCCCGCCGTCTTCAGTACGCACTTGATGTGTATGTGGAGAAGGGCGACATGCGTGATGTTCTTCCTGTCTCCAGCAATGTGTCCAAACTGGTGACCGCTCTCAACACCGGTCCTATCACGGACAAGCTGGATGCACTCATGGTGTCTAAGGACGAGGAGGCTACTCGCAAGTTTCTCGCCAACGAGAATCACTTTGCAGCAGCAATCAAGTACATTCCCAAGAGTCAGAGCTTGCTGGAATACTTTACTCCTTTGATGCCCAAGGAGAAGCTTGCCTCTCTCCTTGACACCGATGAGAAGGTTGGCAGTTACATCATCAACAACATCGGCAAGGTGTCTGTCTTCCACCAAATTGTCAAGAATACGGTCGATGCGAACTTGAACGCTAAAACGGTCAAGAAAATTCGCAAGGCTTTGACTGACAATGAGGAGTTGGCTGCTGCCTACCGTGATGGAGTGACGGAGGTTTCCAAACCTGCTGCCCCTCACTTCAACAAGGTGCGTGCGAATGCGACACCGTGGAACGCTCAGTTGATGACGCTGTCCCAGCAGGACACATCGACTGCCTACAATCGTTCTCGGATTTACGAGGCGATTGTGCAGAAGATTCCCGCTGACATGTCAATCAGCGAGGCAATTGACACTTTGACTCTGCTTCAAAAGGTGTTTTGCGATACAGCCGATATCGCATCGCCTGAAGAAAACGCAAAGTGGCAGTTCCCAAGCATCTTGACGGGATTCGACAAGGTGATGAACATCATCAACCATTGTTTGGTCACCATCCACAAGGGGACAAAATCAACTTTGTCTCAGATCATCAGCCAACACAGCACCAACAGGTTTGACAACCTGTTGAAGAAAGTGGTTGGGGCTGGCTTGAGGCATGAATTGCCAAACGACAACTTTGCGTGATGTTTGTCCCGCAATTCGTGTTAAGATCAGGGGTAGTTCGCTGCCCCTGATCTTTTTTCTTTCATTAGGAGACAGCTATGGCCACAGCTTCACCAGTTCGCATCAGCAACGATGAATGGTTTGAAATTAGCCATGCTCTTGAACCGCATCATGCGGTTTTCTATAAGTGCTGGCAGATGGGCAAGCCAGTTTTCGACGAGCGGATTCCAACCGCTTGCGTGCAGTTCGACAAAGAAGGCGACTTTGTTGTCTTCCGATTTAATCCCAACTTTTGGCAAAGCCTTGACCTTTACAATAAGCTGTTCGTGATTTGCCACGAAGCTTTGCACATCGTGCTCAATCACGGCGTGCGTGCCCTCGATGCCAAGGTCAACGGACAAGCTGCGAATGTTGCTATGGACATCGTGGTCAACCACACTCTGTGCAACAATTTTGGCTTCGACAGAGACAAGATTGACGGCGCAGAAAATTATTGCTGGACGGATACGGTGTTCAAGGACAAAAATCCTTTGCCACCCGAAGACGAAGCGTTTGAGTATTACTACAACCTTTTTGAAAAGGTCTATGGCGATGGCGGGATGGGCGATGGTTCCGGTAGCGGTGGCACACCTGTGACCGTTGACGACCACTCTCAGCTTGGCCAAGACGCATCCGGCAAGCCCGCCGATTGGAGCAAGATGATCGATAGTCTCAACGAGAGTCTATCGGATGAGGAAAAGGAAAGCCTCAAGGGAATTGTTGAAAAACACTTCCAAGAGGGAAAGGATGGCAGCGGAAAGGAAGGAGAAGAGAATCAGCCAGCGGGTACTGGAACCGGCGGTCGTTGGACATTCATCAATGGTCCCAAGCCCCGCAAGAAGCGCAAATGGGAAACCGTGATTCGCAAGTGGGCAGTCAAGCATATGCAGGCAAGCGACAAAGATGTCGAGCAATGGGCTCGGCTGAATCGCAGGCTGACTATGCTTCCCAAGGACATGATTCTGCCCAGCGAAATGGAAGTTGATGACTTCCATGATGACAAGAGAAAAATCGATGTTTGGTTTTTCCTTGACACAAGCGGGTCATGCTTCCATCTTGCCGACCGCTTCTTCAAGGCTGCTGAAAGCTTGCCTGAAGATCGGTTCAAGGTTCGACTCTTCTGCTTCGACACTCAGATCGAAGAAACGAGTCTTCAAAGTCGCAAGGTTTATGGAGGGGGTGGAACTTCCTTTGAAATCTTGGAAGACAAGATTCAAACTTTGATGAAGCAAGAGTCTGTTGCCTACCCCAAAGCTGTGTTTGTAATCACCGATGGTTACGGAGACCACATCGTCCCGCAGTTCCCCAAGAACTGGCATTGGTTTCTAACTGAGGGTGGCAGCAAACATTGCGTCTCGAAGGACTGCAATTTCTACAATCTTGCAGACTATGAATAAGAACCAAGGCTTCTTGATTGAAGCCTCAAAGGCGCACGCCCAACTCCCTTGGGCGTGCGCCTTTTTTTATTTAAATCTTTCCCTCCAAGCCATTTGAAATGGCTCCCTTTCTAAATCGAAAGGATACTTAAATGCCGTTTTATCATCGAATTTAAACCCGAAGTATTCAATGTCTAGAGGACACATTTCCTCAACCATTTGCCTAGTTCTTGGCGTGTAGTAGTCACGGTAGTCCTTGTGTTCATTTGCGCCCATATGCGGGTAATTCATCTCGGGAGGCATTCCGAGTCGCCTTTTGATTTTCTCCCAATCCTGAGCCATATTTGGCAGCAATGCAACGAAGTCCACAGCGACCTGACCCGTGTAATCCGTCAAGTAGTGGTACTGCTGGGAGTTGTCATATTTCCAAGGCTCCTTGGCAAGTTCTTCCATAAAATCATCGAAGGTTTCTGCCGTGCATTTTTGCGTTTCGATCTTTTCGTAAAAATAAAGACTGACTAATCTGTCCCAAGGATTGCGGGCAATTGTCCAGATGAAATAATCCTTGATTTTTTCACCTAATTTTCCACGATACTCACCGAATCCGGCATGACTATCATCAGGTTCTGGAAACAGGTGCCATAAACTTCTGCCACCACATTTTTTGATGTGAATTCGTATGAACTTATATTCTTCAACAATCATAGACCTACTTTCTTATCCATGAAAAATTCATCTTCTAATTGCAGTAAATGATCTAGAGCAACGGCGGTCCATTTGCCATATTTCATGGAATATTTAAATTCGTAGCCCTCTAAGTGTTCTGTAAGAATAAAGGCAAGCCAAGGCTTTCTTGTTTTTTTCCAGCACATCATGGGTTTGCGACCGCAACGCTTGCCATCAGCAACAGCCTGTTCCAGAAAACTGTCTAGTTCGCTGTTTCCACGCACGAATACGCTGTTGATGTCTATGCCGTCATAGCCACCCTTGCTTTCAATCGCAAATCGAAAGCCTTCAGGAACCACAATATCCCCGCTAAAAACCTGTTTGGCTTGTTCGCTCAGGTTTGCCTGTGACCAGCGGTTTCCAGAGCCTACAGACCTTGTAAAAGAAACTCCAAATCTTGAAGACAAGACCTTGCTCAATTCAAGTTCGGTTCTGTTGCCTTTTTTCTTGCCGTTGACTTTCTTTTTTCTGGGTTTCAAGAGATCACCATCCGTAAGGAAATCGTCCATATTTTCAAAATCATGCATTTTTCCCCGATTCGCTTTGAATGCAAAGCGACTTATAAAGAGTAATTCAACGATTGATTATCGCACTCATTGCTTCCAATTCTTTTTTCTTGGACTCTAAATCAGCGATCAATTCTTCAAATTCAACCCTGCTGATAGACTGTTCTTGGACCAACTGTTCGCTGTACTGTCTGATGTTGTTTACTACATCAATAATTTCATCACATTTTCTGTCAACCAAATCAACTCTTAGTTCATCTTTGTGTTTCATCGATTCATGGACTGGTTTTTTATATTCGTCTTTTTCATTTAGCTCTGAAATAATCTGAAATTTGGGTTCAAAAAATTGCAATTCATGTCGTGTTCCATCGTAATGCCAAGGCTTAAAGTTTTCCTTGAATACCTCGTACTTATCAACATTTCCGACATGTCTCTGTTTTTCATCAATGGAAAAATGCCATACTTGATTATACGGAAATTCTATAAGTTTTTGCGACCTGTTTATGCCCCTGATGTCGTAAACGGCTTCTTCCCAGATTGCTGGTTCAGACATAAAAAATATCTGACCCAATTGATCTCTCAGGTCAACCAGCCAAAGCGGACGGTGTTGATTTCTGAATAACCATAAATGCCTAATTCCATCCTGTCCTCGTTCGCCCAAAGCAACAGCCATGTGTCCTTCGTTTATTAAACTAAAAACATTTTTGATGCCTTCTAGTCTTGCATCAGCAACTTCGGCGCTTTGCGAATTTTCAATGATACGCAGAATGATTTCAGAGTCACAAGCTGAATGTACGGCGTACTTTTGTTTTAAAGCTTGATATTCAACCTCATCGACCCTGCCATTGTGTATCAACGCCAACGACCTGTCGCTATTGGTAAATGGATGATTGTTTTTATTGATTGCTGGCTCGCCTACTCCTTTTGATGCGCCACGAGCATGTGTTAGAAGCAGGTCCAATTTGCAATCATGAAGTTTTTTCCAAACACTAGATCGCACAAATTGCGCTGATCTTGTGGGTTCTTTGTGGAAAAGAATACCTCCATCACATCCTATTTCCGTGCCCCAATAACCACTAGCATCAACCCCACGACTTTCGCTCTTTTCAAAAAGTCTGGTGATCAATTGGAATGAAATGCCGGGTTTTGTAGATTCGCCTATGAATCCCGCTATGCCACAAATATTGCACCTTCTTTCTAGAATGCGTCCAAAGGACCGCTGCTGCCACCAAGCGGTGGCGCTGCCATATCTTGTCCGGTGCCCACAGGAGGCACTCCTTGAGGGGTTTGTTCAAGATTTTGGGGTGCGGGTGGGCCTGCTTGAGGAGCAGACTGCCCGCCTTTCTCTGCTGGAGGTGGTTGAGGCGGCTTTGTTTCCGTGTCGCCTGTACCTTTTTTATCCTTGGGTTCTTTGCCTGTTTCTGTGGGCGTAAGTTTGTTGATGGGCACACCCAAATCAGCGACAAGTTTTTCCAACATATCTGATACACCTTGAATTACTCCCGGCATATCGTCTTTTTCTTCAATTGACTTAAGTATGGCAACGCCTACTTTTTGCAGGACTGCCAGATGAGGTTGTTCCTCTTTAGGCCAACTGCTGTGCAGGACACGCCGAATTTGGTTGACTATTCGTTGTGAGTAAGAAATCAGGTCCCGAGTGCCAAGATTTTTGGCATCGTCCCTCAGTTCATGCACAGCAGTTAAAATGTTGCCGACTTTTTGAGCCAGATAAGCCTGCTGCTCGTTGAGTAAAAATTCTTTGAATCGCATGTTTTATCTATGGTTCATCAGATTTAGTTTCACAATCGCTTTTATACTTAATTGCAGCCCCAATCAAACCTTTGAAAAGAGGCGAAGCATTCATCAAACGGCTTTTGAATTCAGGATGAGCCTGAGTTCCAATAAAATAAGGATGAATACTGCGATCAAGTTCCATGATCTCAATCAAGCCAGTACCCGTACTTGTGCCGCTGACTCGGAATCCCTTTTTCGTATACTGTTCTGCAAAAGCTGGATTAACTTCATATCGGTGGCGATGTCTTTCGTGAACGAGCTTGCTGTTGTACATGTCAGCGGCAAGGCTGTCTTTGCTCAATTCGCACTCATAAGCACCCAATCGCATATTCGCAGATTTCTTTTTAAGGTTTTCCTGCCCCTCAACAAAGTGAACTACGGGATTTGTGGTGTTTTTATCAAACTCCAAGGAATTTGCGTCAGCTAAGGAGCAAACATTTCTCGCAAATTCGACAACTGCCATCTGCAAGCCTAAACAAATACCTAAAAACGGTATTTTTTTCTCACGAACATACTGGATGGCCTTTATTTTTCCCTCTACCCCACGATTGTCAAAACCGCCGGGGACGATGATGCCCGACAGTCCCTCAAAATACTTGTGAAGTCCACGAGCGTCCTTGTATTTTTCTAATTCTTCAGCCTTTACCCAACGAATATTTACACGAACATCATTGGCAATTCCGGCATGAATCAAAGCCTCTTTAAGGCTCATGTAAGCCTCGTCGCAATTGTCATATTTGCCGAAAATTCCGATTTCAATCGGAGTCAAATTATTTGCCACATATTTTTCAACAACATCACGATATTTGTGGATGCGACATGCGCTACGGCTCAATCTGAAAAGATCAACAAAAAGATCATCGACATGACGGTCGTAAAAAGACAGAGGAACCTGATAAATGCTTTCCACATCAGGAGCTTCAAAGCTGCACTCTCTTTTAACATTGGTCATCTGTGAAACTTTTGACAGAATTTTCTCTGGCACATGGCGGTCAACACGACAGAATAGGGCATCAGGTTGCAAGCCATGTCGCTGTAACTCTTTGACGCTGTTCTGAAGCGGTTTTGATTTGAATTCTTTGATGGTTTGCACCCACAGGATGGGCGCAACCATGACGATAAGCACATCGTCCTTGAGTTTCTGTTTGAATTGACGCATGGCTTCAAAGTAGGCATAGCTTTCACTATCACCCACGGTCCCGCCAATTTCAGCGATAATTACATCTTTGTCTTTACCAAGTTCTATAAGTCGCTCATGGATTTTATTGGTAATGTGAGGACTTAATTGAATTGTTTCTCCCAGATATTTGCCATTGTCTTGCTCTTCAATCAATTCTTTGTAGAGAGTTCCCGAAGTACAGATGTTATTCTTGTTGACATTTATACCGGCGATTCTTTCATAGTGACCCAAATCCAAATCGGTTTCGGTTCCATCATCACACAAAAAACATTCGCCGTGTTCACGGGGAGCAAGAACGCCAGCATTTGTGTTCAAGTATGGATCAAATTTAATCAGATCAATACGATGTCCACGAAACTTAAGCAATAAACCAATGCTGGCAGCAGAAACGCCTTTGCCTGTACCGCTAATAACTCCACCAACAACAATGATATATTTGCAGGACATTCGGCTTCTCTCCACCCATTTTATCTTCGCTATAGAAGAGTGTGGATGATTCTAAGAAAAAAACAAAAAATGCACAATGCTTTTTATGAACAAATCAATCTGCAAACTGATTGATTTCCTCATAAAATCGGCAACCTTGGTGTTCGTAGGTCAACAGGCCTCTGCGAGGACTGTGGTGGTTGACACAGACACCCCAATCCGCACCTAATTCACCATCCAGTTTCATAAAATATTTGCACGAACACGAACAGTCCGGTCCATAGTCATCCTCCCTCGATCTTGAGCCGAACGGCTCAAAATCAGAGGGAATTTTAATGACGATGAGCTCCATCAGCTTTTGATGCATCGACATGGACTAGCCCTCGCAACTTTTGCACTCTAGGATTTTTCGAGCAAAACTTTGGGCTGCGTTGATGGAAATCTGATAATAAAAACCTTTGATCCCCATCTTCCAAGCGTCCACCAAAAGGGCGTTGACATCCTTGGTAGGAATGGACGGGTGAATCATCAAATTCAAACTCTGGCCCTGATCAATGTGCTTTTGCCTTTGAGCAGCTTGGATCACAATTTCCTTAGGACTGATCTCTGCAAATGTCTTGAATACATCTTTTTCATGCTCTGTCAAGCAATCAAGATGCTGGACGCTTCCAGCATTCATCAGGATGCTCTTCCAAATTTCCTCTGTGTCGAGACCCTTGGACTGCAAAAGCTTTACAAGCTCTTGGTTCTTGATCGTAAATTTGCCTTTTTGCAAATCTTTGATGTAATAGTTCGTCCTATGTGGTTCGATACCTTCTGAAACTTGTCCTAGGATAAATGCAGAAGATTTGGTTGGAGCTATGGCCAACAGGGTTGTGTTCCTTCTGCCATATCCTTTACAGACTTCTGGTTCACCATATTCTTGAGCCAGTTTTGCACTTGCCTTATACGCTGCTTCTTTTATGTTTTTAGCAATTTGCGTATTGTGGAATTTTGCTTCCATGCTTTCCCACGGAATCATTTTGCTCTGAAGATAGCTGTGCCAGCCAAGCCAACCAACTCCAAGCGCACGATGTCTTTCGGCAAATCGAACTGCCCTTTCCATGAATCTAATGTTTTTGGCTTTTTCAATGAATTCGGTCATGACTGCATCAAGCAGATAAACTAGAAGTTCAACAGCATCGGTGTCTTTCCACTCGTCGTAGTACAAAATGTTCATGCTGCTAAGATCGCAAACGAAAGATTCCTCTTCATTGTCGGACAATAAAATTTCAGAACAAAGATTTGAGTGTGTAATCTTCATTCCTTTATCTTTATAACAATCAACAGTATTGTTATTTGCATTGTCTATAAAAATAATGTATGGATAGCCAAAATTCGCTCTCATCTCAAGCACTTTGGCCCATACTTTTCTTTTTTCCGCATCACCAGCAACCATTTGTTCCATCCAATAGTCTGGAACACACACGCCATATGACAAGTCTTGTATAGGAAAACCTTCGGTGCGAATCTGAAGGAATTCCATGATATCGGGGTGGTCAATAGGCAGATAAGCTGCAAAGTTGCCACGACGAGTCGATCCTTGGCTGACAATTTGAATAAGGTTTTCAAACGCCTGCATAAAATGTACTGAACCAGAACTGGTGCCGTTCCTCCTGATCGATGCCCCCCTGCCCCTAAGGTTGCCGAAATATGCGCTTGTGCCGCCACCGTATTTGGTCATCATGGCGACTTCTGCCCATGTATGGGCAATAGACTCCATAGAATCGCTTATGGTGGAACCAAAACAACTGATGGGCATTCCTCTGTCGTTGCCGAAATTGGTCCAGATAGGCGTGGACAGGCTATACCAACCCTTTTGTAAATTCTCTTTGAATCTGGCTGCAAATCCCGGCTTTTTCAGGATTTTTTCAGCGGTGTCGCAAATTTCATCGACTCTTTGATCAACGGTTTGCCCATCGACCAGATAATCTCGTTCGAGAAAAATTTGCGAGAGTTCAGTAAGCCATCTGTAGTTGCCGCTCATTAGAACAAGTCCTCCGCTGAAAATGATTTGGTGAATTTGGAATATGTGACTGGTTTCTTGTGAAAGAAATCCGTATTTACTTCTGCGTGAATCTCATCTTCAAACCACTTCAACTGAGAGAGTTTTTCAGAATCAATTTCAAAGCGGGGTTTACCGCCAATCATCTGAAGACTCTCGTTGAAACGATGTTTGACAAATTCTTTTACCACATCTCGTGACAAGAAGGGAAGATCGCCAGCTTCAAAAATCCAGTCTACAATTTTCGCCTCTGCCTCATAAGCCTTGTTGCAGGCTCGATACAACTTTGAATAAAAATCTTCATTGAACCAATCGGGATATTCCTTTTGTATTTGCTTGATTAAATACACGCCAAGAAGCGCATGTATTTGCTCCTCTTTCTGAGTTGCCTGAACGACATTGTCGATGTCCTTGAGACAATTCATGTATTTGTTAAAGGATTTGATAATCAAGAACTGAGAAAACAAGCTGACATTTTCGATGAATATGCTGAAAAGCGTCAGCGTCAATGTGTAATTTTCATTGTTATTGTCAGACGCACCTTTTAAATATTTTGTCAAATAGTCAACTCTTCCCTGAATAACGGGATTTTCTAGTAGTGAATCAAACTCATTATTCATTCCCAAAACCTGAATGAGGTGGGAATAGGCATCTGAGTGACGAACTTCGCTTTCTCCAAATGTAACGCCCACTTGCTCGAATTCTGCCTTGGGAAACCTGTCGCCTAACTTGGTCCAGAACTTTTTGACCGATATTTCAATTTGTGAAATGGCAAGCATTGCGTTTTTTAAAACGCTGCGCTCAACATCGTTTAATTTAACATTGAAATCGTGTATATCACCTATAAAATTCCACTCGCTTACGAGCCAGTAACTGTGGTTAATGGCGTTTTTGTACTCAATCACATCAGGATAATCGAAGGGTTTAAATGCGACACGCTTATCGAAAATGCTCATCATGAACTCCTGTTTTAAAATTGCTGGGAAGATATCTAAACGGCAACCCTCAAAATTATTTTATTTTTATTGAGAAAGGGTCGTGAAGCCGTTTTGATGCACGAGTTTAAGTGTCTCGGCACCTTCTAACATTTTTGTTAGGTCTGGATCATGCGTTGTGATAAAAACTTGCTTATCTTCAGCAAGTTCACAAATCATGTTGTAAATCCCCTGAACTCCCAGAGGATCAACATTTGTTGTGACTTCGTCCAGAAACACAAGCGAGGGTATGGAACCAGCACTCATCATCATGACATGGGCAAATGACTGACTGACTGCAAGATTCAGTCTTCTTCTTTGGCCTGTTGACATGGCGTGATAGACATAGGGATCGCCATCTACCGGATTACGCTCGATTGTCTCGTTCAACTCATTGTCGAATTTCAGAGTGATTCGATTGTCAATAAGGAATTGCAGCCAGTAGTTTATACGATTATTCAATTCTGGAACAATTCCGTCAACAATCCATTTGCGTATTCCATGATCTCCAAAACCTGTGATCCAGTAATCATAATATGGCAGTTCGGCCTCACATTCCTTAACTTCGGTTTCTTTGGTTTCGACATTGGCGATGGCTTGATCAAGCTCATTCTGATCGTTTTCAAGAATATCTTTGAAGGGCGAGTCGCCGTTTAGCTCATTGGCTTTTTCTGCCATTTGATTTTTGAAAGCCTTGATCTTCTCCTGAAGTTCAATTTCAGCGGCATCTGTTTTCGGCTCACGCACTTTAGATGAGGCTACTAAATCATCACGCATTTGCTTCAGTTCAGAATCCAAACTGGCAATTTTGTTCACAAAACCTGAAACAAATGTCTTTATCTTTTCTTGTTTTTCCTTTACGGCCTCAGCTTTTTTTTGTATTTCTTTGCCTTCATCAATACAGGTTTGAATTTCTTTGTTAAGTTTCACAACATCGTCACGAACTTGAGTCGCATAAACATTGATGTTTTCTTCTGAAACCTGACCGTGACATTTGTCACATTTGCTTCCAATTTTGTGGGAGGCAAGGTGATTGATCTCTTGTTCTTTTAGTTTACGGCTATTGAGCAGGTCTTTGGTTTTGCGTGCAACATCACTATATTCCGAAGCTATTTCTTGTGCTTCTGTCTTAAGCGTATTTTCCTTTTCCCTTGCCAAGTCTAGCTTGCTTTGTAAATCTTGCTTGTCTTTTTCTACCCCCGGCATTTTTTCATTGATGTCCTTTATTTTTTGTTGGGCGTTCTCATATTCAAGGAGCGCAGCACCATTGTCTGTTTTTCCCAAGAGATTGGTAATGGTCGTGATTTTTTCAATCAAAGAATCAATTTCTGCTTGCTTGTCGGACTTCCACTTTTGTTCTTTTTGTTTGGTTAGTTCTAACCGTCTTTCAGCATCTTTCTTGCTATTTAACAATAAATCATATTCTTTGGATTTGGTATCAATTTTTGTCTTGATTTCTTTACGCAGTTGCTTGGCATTCTCGAACCATTCTCGATACACACCGAGAGAAAGCATGTTCTCGACAATTTCCTTTTTTTGTTTATTGTCGCACTCAAGAAAACAAGCTCTTTGATCATCTGTGAATATACAAATGTTGACAAAAGCTTCGTAGGACAAACCAATCATGTCCTCGATCTTCTTTTGAGTAGCTGCCATCGTACCTTGAGTTATTTCGGTCGTTTTGTCCCACAAGCTTTCTTTGCTTTGCCAGAGACGCAAGCTGTTTTTGGTATCTTTGCCACCTTCTTTTCTTGTGCGCACAATACGAAAATCATCAAATATCAATTCAACCTTGGCATCCTTGCCAATCTTATTGTGAACAACATCATTTGCATTGAGCTTCTCAGGCCTTTTTACAGTTTTCCCGTAAAGCCCATACGAAATCATTTCTTGGATACTGCTTTTACCTGTTCCATTACTGCTGATTTTCAATTCATCTGACGGGAGAGTTGGATCGATTTGTTTGGCATCAAGATTGGTGCCTCTGACCAGAACTATGTTTTTGTAGTTTTCAAAATTGATCTGAATGCCTTCAGGTCCAAACGGAAGAAAATTATACGCCGCAGCGTATTTGAACTTCAGATTATGCATATGTTGAGCCGCCAGATGAATTTGTGTGTCTAGAGATGGTAGCCAAAAGTTACAAGGATGGCAAGATAGTTTTTTGAACTTTTTATTTACAACCAGAACAAAAGTTAAACAAAATCTTCGCCGTTAAATACGAGACTTTTGTACAACTCGGGATTCCATTGTTTGTGATAAAGACACTCGCCGTTCAAAGAGGGCTCAATCAATGTCAAAATATTTTTCATCCTTGGCCTGCCCAGAGTGATGAAATCACATTCTGCTCTATATCTCATTTCTACATTTTCGTTTTGCAAGGGATTTGGTAACTTTTTGATGTGCTCGGAACATGCCCACCAAAAATTACCAGCAAAAACACATTGTCGCCATTCCGTACCAACCACATCGTATTTTTTCAGAAGATCAAGACAAGCTTCGTGTTGGTCGATAATAAAATACTCCAAATACTTTCGCCACGATTCTGTGCTTTTGGCTATGGCATCATCATTTACATGACTTGCGCCTTTAGTGTGAATATACCAAACATGACAAGGTTCAACAGTTTGGCAAAACTCATAAAGATGTCTTAAAGTTATGCACTCACCATTTAGAAGATTTTCATCTCTGCCAATTTGAGCAAATTTTGCATCTAAATTCAAATCTCCAGCATCACCAGAAACTCCTACATAGATTTTTTCGGTGATGTTGAATAAATTTGAATTTTTTATCTTGTGAATTTGTTCATCAAAAATGGATTTCCACCGACCGATTGCGCCTACATGATAGAAACCAAATACCTTCACGATAATTGTCCAAGTCTGCACTTAAGTAGCATCTTACAAGAATTCTTTTTCACATCATAAAAAGTTTCGCATTCTTGGTAATAGCGATGAGAAAATAACATTTTCTTATTGAGGCAAAAATGTTTGAGTTTGCCTGTGGGATGTATCGCACAAGGCGTGTGACCTTTATAGCTTAACAATCCATTTTCTTCAGTTAGATCAGAAACAGCGGTCCAATTGTATGAGTTATCAACATAATCTGCATATCCTCTGAAGTTTCCAAAAGACTCAAAAACTTTTGGATCGCCAACAAATGCAGTAATCTTTGAAACAAAATCAAATTTTTGCCAACCAGTTTTAGAGCCAGCGACCATACCCAAATTCCCATTTTGGGCCACAACTAAACCATTGTCGATCTGATCATACAATGAGTCAAAATTGCTTTGAAACCAGACATCTGCATCAAAGTATGCAAACTGATCGTCTTTTGATTTTGCAATTTTTGCAATATGCTTTATTGTGTCAATACGATGATGGCCTTCGTAATTTCCATCTAAAATTGTCACATCATATTTTTTGAGAGTTGACAAAACCTTTTTTGAAAGCCCGTAATTTACAACAACAGGTTGAGCAGATGTATTTGCAAGTAGTTTCAGGGAAGCTAACCAACAACCTCCCCAAGGATTCCAGTAGTTTTGTGAAAATCCAGTTACAACAAAATTCAATTTTTACTCCACTTTCTGACAGATTTTCTTGCCTATTTCAATAAGTTTTTGTAAATCCAATCCTTCGTGACCCACTTGATCGGCATATTTCTGGAGCATCTCGTCGCCCTTATATAGAATAGCTTTAGCATCTTGAATTACATGTTCGGCAATGACTTTCTTTTGTTGTTTAATTTCCAAACTAGCAAGATTTGAACCTGCTAAAATTTCCTTTTTCATACTGATAAGATCGGTGGCCCCCACATTTGATACTTTAAATTGTACATAATTACCGTTCAGATCGTATTTTTCTCTTTCCTCTATATTGATGACCAGATGTTTTGGACTGAAATTATTTTCAATGTATTCTTTTTCACCGGTTTTGCCGTTAAAGCAAATAATATGTTTGGTTTGAAAGGCTTCTCCGAAACTTAATTGAAGAGGACTGCCTATGTATTCGACTTTCTGAGTTACTTGTTGTTCTGCGTGATAATGTCCTAAAAATGTGTGTTTGTAATCATTGAAAATTGCTGAACTTACCGGTATCATGTCCCCATCATGCTCTATAGCCACATCAGCAGTTTGTGTTCCGTGAAGAATAGCTCCATCAAGAGCTATGTGGCCCAAAGCATATTCCGGTTTTCCATCTAGTTGTTTGAGTTGTTCGATAGTGGCAATCGGATTGTGCGTGTACGGTATAAAATCCCAAGTGCAGCCTTCGATATTGAGCCTGCAAGGTTCGCTGATTATCACTACATCTTTCAGAGCAGAAAGAGGTATTACGCTGCTAACTGATGTGCGGTCGTTGTACCACAGATCGTGATTTCCGAGCAGCAAATAAAGAGTGAAATCACCATTTGTGCACCATTTTTTAAAAACTTCAAAAGCTTTTTGATAGGTGTACACCTCAATTTTTTGGCGGTCATGGAATAAATCCCCGCCGAAAAGTATTGATTTGATCTGCTTTTGTTTGGCAGTTTGGAAAACCCATTCCAAAGCTTGCAGACAATGCTCTAATCGATCATTGCTGCGTTTGTGTGGGTGAAGATGCAGGTCTGAAAACAATAAAACATCACGACTCATTTTCTGTCTCCCGTGGCATCAAACTACGGATATTTTTTGAACAAATCAAGCCAGAATTGCTAAAATAATTTTGTCGTTCATAAATAATTGCAATGAATACTTTTCGTAAATTTTTAGAGAACAAATTTTTGGTTGAGGCTGATGGCCCCGGCGCTCCTCCACCCGGAGGTCCCCCCGGCGGTGCACCCGGCGGCGCTCCTCCTTTGCCAATGCCCGGCGGTCCTCCCGGCGGTGGAATGGGAGGAGGTTTGGGTGGAGGATTGGGTGGACCTGCTCCCGGCGGCGCTGGTGGGGCTCAGGCTCCCGCAAAAAAACTCAAAGCCTACAATGTCTGGGATGCAATGGAAAAAATAGTTGACCCAGAAGCATCTGAAGATAAAAAGAAGGAAAAAGAACAAGGGTCTGAAGAAAAGCCTAAAGAGAAGCCCGAAGAGCAGCCAGCGGCCCCCACTCCTTGATGGTGATCCATGAAAGATACAGTAGCCTTGACGGCTGACGAAGTTGAATTTGCTTGCAAACAAATGCGTCAATGGCTTGAAATCTGCGAGGCAAACAACCGCAAAATTGAGCCAGCAGATGTAGATCACTCCTCTCTTCTGCGCCGACTCCTAGCTGGAAAATCCGCTCTTTTGCAACCACCACCCAAGCGTTTCGGCTATCCTGCTTGGGAACTTATAGAGTCTGATGAGATTGAAGTTCAAGACATACAGGAAAACAATTGCGATATAATCATAGATCAGCATAATGGGTATTCATGGGTAGACAAAGAAAACAAAATAATCAAATATGACAGATTAAATTTGTTGTTTCAAATTATTGAAAAAAGTATGGTTCCAGACCCAAGTTTCATAGCTGAAGGCTCTGATCCCGAAGACTACAAATATCATGCGACTTTTCTAAAAAAAATCTCACATCCATAAATAATTTCATGCAGGAATTTTCTGACTGGTTGAAGCTGCGTGAAGCATTTGGTCCATACATTGGACCCTGCATTGACACGCCTAATTATCAAGTTTGGGGTGCTTGCAGCGATCAGAACACGGATGCCAAAAATAAAAAAATCAGGCAAGGGAATGTTGGGCATAAAAAATCCAAATCTGCCCGTCCCTTTAAAGAACAACAAATTCAACCAACCACACAAATGCCTGTCATGGCAGATGCAAGTCCGAAATCTCAAAAATGGAGTGCATCTAAAGAAGATATTTTATCTTACTGGAAAACTCTTCAACCAAACAAACCAATTACAGCAAAACCTATTAGTTATGAACACAAAGGTTCAACTTACGGCGAAGATGGAATTAGGATTACCGGAAGTCCCCAATTTATCTCAACTGTGATTTCACATCTTAAGGACTTCATGTCCTATGAGACACCGCAAACTAAATTGGCGGTTTCTTACCGTGAAACAGAATCACCGAGCAAACTTGCAGCCGGTCAAAATAAAACTTCTTTTGTTTTTTACATCGCTGTCAAAGAAAGAGGAAGCCAAGCGTGATTGCTCTCTGTGGGACTCGAACCCACAAGACTGTTAGGTCAGCGGATTTTACGAAAAGTATGAATGATACAAGTCCGCAGCGTTTGCCATTTCGCCAAGAGAGCTTAAAAGAATAATCAGGCAAAATTTGCTGCAAGTCAAGTGTACTTGGTTGCGAACATGTGGTAATGTGAAAAACTCTGGTATCGGAGCCAAACGATGATCGCAATTCTGTACACGGATGGACAAATGCGACTTAATGAAGTCAGCAGGGAGTGCGTGTCTGGGAAGTGGATTCCGGTTCTGGTCTATCGCATCAAAGATTCAGAAGCCCCGATATTACCTGTCTTCTTATTGCAAGACACGGCACGAGCGTTCAGCAAAAGGAACCTTCCTAAGAACTGGCAGCATGGGGCAGTAACACTAACTGATGAAGATGTTGCCGCAATCAAAGCACGAGGTTGGTTGCTTGATCTTTATCATTTTCCAAAAAGAATTTGTGATCGTGAAGACTTAGAAATTGGATTTGAAATTCACGAGTTTGAAGATACACCGTTGATGAGAACAACTCGCTAGGAGCATTCATGCAACTGACTCAGGAACAAAAGGATATCATCAAAAATATTCTCAAGAGCGTCGAATCAGAACAGGTTACGACCTTCGGTGGTGTTGCAGGTGTTGGAAAAACTACTATTTGTCGTGTCTTGATTCAAGCTCTCGAAAACAAAGGACTAAATTTTGCCTGTGCTGCATTCACAGGAAAAGCTGCTAATGTGCTTCGCAAGAAAGGAATGGAAGCAAGCACAATACATTCTCTAATATACACGCCCGTGACCAACGAGAAGGATGAAACCTATTGGATTAGAACAAGCGGTTGGGACTTGGCTCAAAAAAATATTCATGGCTTTATTATCGACGAAGCATCAATGGTCGGCAAAGAAATACATGAAGATTTAGTCTCGTTTAATTTGCCAATAATCTATGTGGGTGATCACGGGCAACTTGAACCCATCGGCAGCAGTTTCAACTTGATGGAAAACCCCATGTTCAAGTTAGAAACCGTGCATCGCAATGCTGGCGAAATTGCTTACTTTGCCCAGCATTTACGCATGGGCAACAGAGCTCATACTTTTAGTACGGGCGAAAAAGTACAAGTTGTGGATGAAAGCAGCATAGAAGACAGGCACCTCGCTGCTGTCGATCAAATTATTGTTGCATTCAA
>Ga0222712_10002744_pt1 | contig 19786 bp, 12 predicted proteins | sample C33_657DmetaG_FD_165043 | JGI IMG/M metagenome (GOLD analysis project Ga0222712, IMG submission 165043) | Estuarine water microbial communities from San Francisco Bay, California, United States - C33_657D | ecosystem: Environmental > Aquatic > Marine > Unclassified | place: USA: California... | reverse complement strand
TTCCACCTTTGCCTTGATATTTATATGTTGGAGCTGAAATCGAATCTCCAAGTGCAGTTACAAGTCCAGTTTGAGTGTAAGTTGGATCAGAGACAGTGCTACCAACAGTTGCAGATATATTTCCAATCGTAATCACCAAAGACTTCTTGCCAACTGTAAAACTCCTGCTGACATTGCTTGCAGCTGAGTAAGTTGCATTTCCACCCTGGGAGGCGGTGATTGTGCAGGTTCCCAATCCAATTGCAGTTACAGTTGAGCTGGAGATAGTACAGACAGATCTGGTAGAACTGCTTAAAGAAATTGTTAAACCACTTGATGCTGATACGTAACTAGACAGATTAATACTTGCACCGTAGCTTTGATTTTCAATCAAAGTAAAGGTGATTACGTTTTCAGTTGAGGTTGGGATCCATTGGGCATACAAAGTGAAATCAGTAGTTTTATTATGTGTATAAGGAAAATCAATTGCACTTCCACCTGATGATGCGATAAACCAACCATTAAATCTGTACCCAGATTTTATGGGTGTTCCAGGAGAGCTTGAAATTACCCCACCAGTTGTAGTTGAGCCATTTGAAATTGCAGAGCCCTCTTGAGTGTTGAATGTAATTGTTAGCGAATTGGCACTCCAGATCGCGTAAAGAGTTACATTTTGTGTCAAGGGAACTGGACCGCCGGTTGGCACTGTGTAACCAGAACCATCTGCTGAGGTGTTCCAGCTTGTAAATGTATAACCACTCCTGGTAAATGTATTGCTTGGAATTGTTACAGATGGTCCATCTAGCGCAGTAATACTTCCAGAACCGCCATTACTATTGAAACTTAACTTATAAATCAAGGTCCAAACCGCGGTAAAGGTTTGATCTGAAGAAATTTCAAAAGTTCTACCTCCTGTTAGGACTGTTGCATCAGATGCAGTACGCCAACCTGCGAAGGCGTAACCACTTCTACTTAGATTTCCGGTATTTCCCAAAAGAGTAACTGTTTGATTTAAAGTATATGGAGAGGCGGAGTCAGTTGGAACTGATCCCCCTGTCGCATCAGGGGCGGTATAGGTAACTGTGTAGGTTGGTACATTTACAGTAAGTACAGCAGCATTTGAGGTAACTGAAGAGGTTGTCCCATGGTTACGGTTAGTGACAACTACTGTGTAGCTGCCACCGTACTCTGTGGTTAATGAGTTAACAATGTAGCTGCTACTTGTGGCCCCATTAATTGCAACTCCATTTAGTTTCCATTGATACTCAATTGAGCCACCATCTGAAACAGAGGCTGAAACAGATAGTGTTACAGATTGTCCAGTAAGTTTGGTAACGGATGAAGGATGCGATGAAATATTTGGAGCCAAAGCTGCTGAATTTGTTGTAACTGATCTGGCACTACTTTGAGGTGAATCTGTATATATATTTCCATCACCGACCGCAGTTAAGGTCACTGTATAGGTAGTAGCAGCGCTCAAATTCTCAATAACATTGCCGGAGGTGAAAGAGGTGAAGGTATTTATCAGCACTCCAGATGCAAACAACTTAACTGTGTGGGATGCAGCCAAGGCATCTGGAGAAAATGTGACGGTGATTGAGGTGGTTGACCCTGCAGTTGCAGAGGCTGCAGGAGTCGCAGGGGTATTTAATTGAGTAGCAGCAAGTACGGTTAAAACTGCACCGTTTGAAGTTGCGCTTGAACTTGTGTTATTTAAAGTATTTGTAATTACAACCGTATAGGTGGCGGAATCACCAGATGAAATTGAGGTGATTTCATAAGTACTTTGTTCAGCACCTGCTATTGAAACTCCATCTTTCTTCCATTGATACCTAAGGGTTCCAGCATCCGATTTTGTTGCTGTGACAGAAAAAGTGACTGATTGGCCTAGGTTTTTTGTAGCAGAGCTCGGTTGAGAGGTGATATTAGGAGTCTGCGCATTTACTTGCCATTGTGCATATAAAGTGAAGTTAGCAGTTTGATTGTGAGTATATTCAAATGTAATCGCATTACCGCCAGATGAAGATGTGAACCATCCCAGGAAACTATAACCACTTCTTGTAGGTTGGGTTGGAGCAGAGGTGATTTTTCCATTGTATTTTGTGGTTCCACTTGAATCTGGCGATCCACCTTGGGCGTCATAAGTAACATTTAAGGTAATAACATTCCAAATCGCATATAGAATTATATTTGAATCAAAGTTAAATGCTTGGCCATCTGAATAACTATTCCCGGTACCATTACTGTTTAAATTCCACTCTACGAATTCGTAATACTGCCGAGTATAGGTATTCAAACTGAGAGAAGTTGAGCCTCGCGCTAATTGAGGGGTCATGCTTCCCGTACCACCATTTGCATCAAATGTGACAGTTTTTAAAGGAGTTGGACTGCCAGTTGCTGTAGCAGAACCACTTTGAAAATTAGTTCTACTGGTTGTAATCGTAATTGTTGAAGATGTTCCTATGGATAAATTAGTAACAGTGATTAATCCGGTAGTTAAATTCATTGTAGCCAGTGCGCCATTAGTTAATGAAAAAGTATATGTAAAGTTAGCATCATAATTTTTTTGTGATACTGTAAAACCATCATTTGTGGTCAATACATCATCGATTATGGGAGTAAGCCCTTCACCGCTCCACTGCGCATATAAAGTGAAATTAGCGGTTTGATTGTGTGCTGAGCTGGTTGTGATCTGGGTTCCACCACTTGTTGCAGTGAACCAGCCATTGAATGTATAACCAGATCTTGTAGTTGTTGGTAGAGATGAGATGGTGCCACCAGTTGTAGTGGTGGCTGAGCCGCCAGTAGGTGAGCCTCCACCATTTGCATCGTAGGTAATATTTAATGTTAATGCGCTCCACTGGGCATAAAGAGTTATAGCCCCATATGGAGATGGAGGCGTGTAGGAACCATTGGTGACACGTGTTCCACCAGAAGCTGCTGTATACCAACCTGAAAATGTATAGCCAGTTTTTAGCGGAGCAGTTGTTGGAATTGTTGAGATTGTTGATCCTGTTGTGTAAGTTGTTGAACCACCAGATTGAGATGTTGTCGCTGCCTGATTGTCATATGAAATAGCATTGTTGGTATTGGCACTCCAAACAGGGTAAAGAATTAAATCGCTCGGAGAATAGTAACTACCGCCTGGTGCTATATATCCACCAACTCCGGGATCAGTAGTAGCCCAATACTGAACTGTATAACCTGCACGGGTTATTCCAGTTTGTGCTCCAGTTCGATAAGTTGGAACCGATCCGTATACAAAGCTTTGGATGAAATCTGACCCAGTACCCGAGCTTCCAGCCTTGTATGTAATGGTATATGTATTACCAGTTTCTGAGACTGAGATTGTGTGAGTAGAGGTGACATTAGTAAATGTGTAACTGCTATTACTAATGGCAGTCGAAAGGGCAGAACCAGTAAGTGCTACACCATCTACAACTACTGAGGTAATAGTAAAACCAGCGTAAGAAACTCCAAAATTGATAGTTGCACTAGCACCCGATGCGACAGTTATCGAAGAATCAATTGTTGAGTATGTACCTGCGCTAGTGGTAATTAAGTAATTAGGAGTCCATTGGGCATACAATGTGGTAGTTGTTGAAATTGATATCGAAGAGCCATTTGAGTATGTACTTCCACTACCATTCGCAGCGGTATTCCAACTGGAAAATGAATAATTACTCCTTGTAAATGAATTGCTATTTAAGTTAGTTGCAGTATTAGATGGAATGGTTTGAGTGCTCGTGGTAGGAGTGCCATAATTTGAATTAAAAGTTAAAGTTAAATTGACCGCGTAAAGAATAATAATTACACCCGAGCCACCATTACCCCCAAAAACAGAAGAAGAATTGCTTCCACCTCCTCCGCCACCCCCAGTTGCAGTTGTGCCAGCAGTACCATTGCCACTACCGCTACCTGCACCGGCACCGTATGTGGGTGCAGTTCCTGCCGTTCCGCTGTTAACGCCTCCGCCGCCTCCGCCGCCAAGTGAGTAGCCGTAAATACTTATACCAATACCGCCGGCACCACCATTTGTAGAACTTCCACTTCCGCCAGCGCCACCTAACCCACCACCGCCACCGCTTCCATACGCATTTGCAGTTGCGCTCTTGCCGCCGCCACTACTTCCATACTTTGTACCACTTCCACTTGATTGGGTGGCACTACCCGCAGTTGCGGTGGAGCCACTTCCACCACCAGCACCACCACCAGAGCCACCACTTGATCCGTTGTCATACTCATCACCACCAGCACCACCACCATAAGCAGTTAGGCTGCCAAAAATTGAGCTAGCACCATTCGATGCAGAACCATTCCAAGCGCCGTATCCACCTCTGCCGCCACCGCCGACAGTTACTGAAATACTTTCTCCAGCTGTTACCGAATAAGCGGTGTTGATAATTCCACCGCCAGAGCCTCCACCTGCACCAAGCTTTCCACCACCACCGCCGCCACCACCTAAAACAAAGACTTCAACCGAAGTTACATTTGCTGGCACGCTCCAACTTCCCGTGCAACTTGATGCAGCGTTGTTTGCTGTAATGCGAACTAAGTTTTTTGTATTTGAGCCAACTCCTGTGTTGTAAGTCGTGGCAGCAGATACAGTGCAGCTGTCTTGGTATCTAATAATTACTACGCCACCGCCACCTCGGCCGGCAGGATGGGCTGCATTACCGCCGCCACCGCCGCCACCGCCTAATGAATTAGTGCCATCTCCTCCGTTGGCGCCGCTATTTCCACCAGCTCCACCGCCGCCCTGCCCCCCTGAACTTGTGCCACCACCGCCGTAGGTTCCACCTCCGCCGCCACCTCCATAGTAGGCACCACTTGATGATTCGATTGTTGAGTAATAACCACGACCGCCAGTTGCTCCTGAACCACCACGGATGCCAACACCATCAACAGATGTTGCGGCAGAGCCACCACCGCCTCCACCATAGGTGTCACTGTTTGGGCCACCATCATTTCCGTAAGTCACGTAGTAGATATCTGTTAAGCCAGAGCTAACTCCACCAACTTTTGTAACTCCACTGTCATTGTCGTGGCCTGCACCCCCACCACTTCCTTGGCTGCCCACTCCATCTGAGTATCGACCGCCGCCACCTCCGCCGCCTTCAACCGTTTGAGAATCAAAATCGGAGCGACTACCTGTTCCACCCTCCGGACAATTAGATGGGTTACCAGAGCAATTTGTTGCAGCAGGTGCTCCTCCGGCGCCAACCCAAACTCGAGGGGTGGATCCAGGTGTGACATTCCAGTTTTGATAATAGAGAACTCCGCCGCCTCCTCCGCCTCCTCCACCATCTTGACCGCCACCACCGCCACCTGAAACCACTAAGAATTCAACCTGGGTGACTCCAGTTGGGACGGTAAAAGTCGTCTGGCAAGTTGTTCCTGCATTGTTAGCAGCTGTGGTCAATTCATATTTGACCACAGTAAAACCATTTGCCGATGACTCAGAACGAATTCCATTTCCGCTACAAACCGAAGTAGTCGCGCTTTGAGCCTTTGGTGCCATTAATAACTGAATTGGCACCGATACCATTACGCTAGCAATCAAAGATAAAGTCAAATTAAAATGAAAAATTTTTGAGAGAAATTTATTCATGAAACCTGCAACAGCAATCCATCAGAGGCACTACTAACATCTAGTGCCCAGATATTGTTAAAGGTATTGGCATTAGTTCTAGTGTTTGTGCAATCCGCACTCGTTAAAGCGATTGAGTTTGCATCTACCCCGCTATTAAAAACTAAATCCAACTCAGTGCTACATAGGTATGAATCATTGGTGGTGTAAGAAGTGTTTCCTGTGGTGTAATTTAATGATGAGCTCTTGATCTTTAAAACCGCACTTAAAGTTTGGTTGTCGCAGGCTCCAGATAATTGATCAATAATGATCGCACTCATTTTAAATTGTCCATCCACATACGCAGTCTCAAGAGAAATCTTTACACTTGAATCACAGGTGCCAATCTCAACATAACCTGCGCCCAGTGAGCTTGAGCTGCCACTGCCACCACTTCCATTGCATGCATATGAGGTTGTGCCATCTGATGCAATAAATTTAGTACCGCCTGCTGCACAATTTGCATCACCGACTGCCAACGCAACAATTACTACACCTTCACCTGGAATACCTTGCAAGCCCTGCAAGCCCTGCAATCCTTGAAGACCTTGCAAACCCTGTTCACCAGCTGGGCCAATTGGTCCTTGTTCACCAACTGCGCCAGGAGCCCCTGCAATTCCATCTTTTCCTTGATAACCATTTAAACCAATAAAGCCATCTTTACCGGCAACACCAGCAGGCCCTGGAGGACCGGCAGGTCCAACCATTAAAGCTAATACTTGATTGCGATCACCAGAATTTGCATTTCCATTTTGAGTTGTTCCGCCATTGTTATTTGTTGATCCATTTATCTCAACCTGCTGTTGAACACCAATTAATCCAAAGTTTCTAAGAAGAAGTAGGACAATAATGAAAAGGGCTGCCCTAAATAATAGATTTCGCTTTTTACTTCTTTCTTCTCCTTCTGGCTGCCTTCTGGGCAATTGGCCTGCCCCAAATAAGTACTCATCGTAAAGATTTCGACTCTTAGTGTTTTTTAATACTGAATAGGCCTTAGTTATTGCTTGAAATCTCTCACTTTGATCAGCACCAGAGTTTAGATCTGGATGGTATGCACGAAGTGATCTTCGGTAGGCAGATTTAATATCAGCAAAGGTTGCATCAGGTGAAATACCAAGATCTTGGTAGTAATTACTTCCCTCCCAATCCTTGTCAATCATGCGATTACTCCAGTAGTAATTAAGGAAGCGATAAGTAAGGTTATTGGACCAAAGATTCGATACGGGATCTTCATTGAATCTCTTCGATACCACCTAACATCTCCGGCTTTTGCAGATCTGCCAAATAACTTAAGCAGACCAATTACAAATCCAGGCAGTGAACAGAGAACAACAATAGTTTTTGATTTATCTGAAGCAAGAAGTGGCAATGAATTAACCCAGCTTGAAAAAGCTGAGCCAATAAAGCTCATCACAATAATAGCTGGCACTCCCCCTGGAATAATTTGAAATAATAATGGTGAATTAGGAAGGTTTTTGCTAAATCTCTTTAGTAGCTCTGGCAGTATCAAAATCGATGTTGCAGCAAAGATTTGCCAGGTAAAGCCGAAGAAGCCATACATAAACAAAATAAAGATTAAGGTTTTTGTAAGAAGCGATAACAAAAATGCATCAAGATCCTGGCTCTTCACCTTTGGTGGTGAGAGATACTCAAGTCGAGATGGTGTAAATCGAGTTGCAAACTCTTCAAGAAGATAGCGAACAACAATTAAAACTGCGCCAACTATTGCAAAAAGATTGGAGTGAGTAGCAATTGGTGTTTTTTCCTTTGCAAAACCATCGATTGCAAGCACCATCCCTTTGATTGCCCAAGAGGTAATTAAGGTTGAAACTAGGATGTCTGTAAGCCGCTCCCACAGCTGCCAATCAGTTGCTGCCCTACGTAATGGTCTAGTTGCTCCTGCAGCCAAAGCTGGTGTGAACCAAAGTAGTGACATTCCAAGGAGTGCTTGGATATTTGCAAGAGAGGTTACCTCACCTGAAAGGAGTGCAAATAGAAAATAGGTGATAAATGCAATTAAGCCAGCTGATGCATCAAGTAATGCTAAAACCAAAATTGCAAGCGTTAAACCAAGGCTGGTTGGAATTAGTGATGTTTTTAGATCAGTATCTAATGCAATTGCAATGCCTAGAGCTGCGCCAAGTACTGGCATAACAACAACTAGTAATCCTGAGATTGCTTGCAGATAGGTAGAGTCTGCAAAAATGCGCATCACCAATGGAGATCTAGGCGCTGTGTTTGAAACAAGGATATGTCTTCTCAAATCAAGTGCTTGAGTAAGTTTTGATTTACCAATTCCTAACAAATCTCCTCGGCCTCGTTTTGCAGCACCAACTCCCATGTAAGCAGTATCAACAGAGCCAAGGGAGGATTGATCCTCTGACTCTTGCTCCTCAGAGCTTTCCTCTTGGGATTCAGATCTGTTTCCGGAGAAAAAGGTTAAAAGTGTAAAGGCGATAACAGCAATTATTCCAACCTTCTTAGGATCAGCTGCTGGGTCATAGGCAATAGTTTTTGAGATATTTACATAAGCAACGGTGTTACTGGCAGTAGTTGAACTTGAAACTACAACTTTGTATCGACCAACAGATAAATCCTCTGGGATATCAATCGCATAAACAATAAAACCATCAGCACTTTTTGAGGATTGATCAAATTTTATCGATTGACCAGCACCCTCTAATTTCAGCTGCCACAGTTGCAAACTTGTATTTCCACCTAAAGTAATTGATTGTTGCCGCCCGCGCTCCCAAGTTAACTCAGGAACATCTACGGCGGCAGCAAAAGGAGTGAGCAGAATTAGGAAAATTACTGCTAAGAGATTGGTTGCAAAAACCTTACTCTTCGTCACGGAATGCATCCACAATTAACCAAAGCCCGAAACCACATAGAAGTAGTAGGACAAAAACTTGCGGATTAAGAAGTTGGCCCACAAATGGAATTGTGAAGAGAACCACTCCCTCGATTTCGCTTAGAACTGGGCGCTGCGTGTCAGGATCGGGATTGTTATCGCCTTTAACAACAAAACCAGTATTAACATCGCCACCGATAATTCGGTGAGCGAATGATGCAACCTTTGAGCCATCAAGCCTCTTACCTGCATAAACCACAACATCACCAATTTCAGGTGTGATTCGATTTGGTGAGGTTGAGATCACCATATCCCCTGGGTTTATTGCAGGAATCATCGAGCCGGTTAAAACTATTTGAGATTTAATTTCGCCAGAGATGTTTAGCATTGAAAAACTAAATAAAACTCCAACAAAAATCCATGCAGCAACCTTGCCTGTCAATGCCAGTCCATCTCTAATTGGCCTTGCTTTAGGTTTTATCCGCTCCTTTGGAGCTAATACATAGTTTTGAGAATCAACGACCATTAAACCTTTATTGGAGATCAAAACACTTTTTTCACCGCTCGGATTTGAAACAGTTACTAAAGCCATTGCACCACGGTTTACATTACTAGGTTGCACCCAACGAAGAGGAACGCCCAGCTCTTGAGAAAGTTCTGTCACAAGCATGCAAACAGATCTTCTAGGCAGTAGTGGAAGATTCTATTGTTATCTTAGCGATATCACCAGCGGCCGGTTGAGTTCCATTTATGTTGAGTACAAGAGTATCAGTTGTAGCACCTGCAGTAGATGTCCAACCTGTAATTGTTGTAACGGCATTCGCATTTGAAGTTGCTGGATTTGGTTGAGTGCTTCCAGAGGTAGGTATCTGGAAAACTATCAAGGTATCAGTGGAAGCTGCGCTATCAATTACAACCAACTGGTTGCTAGCGTTGTAGGCTCGAATTTTAAGATACTTTCCACCGCATCCAACTTCACTGCTCGTGGGCGTTGTATTAAGATTTGATAGATTGATATTTTCTAAAACAAAAGAGCCGCTTGAAAAAACTGAGTCTAGTGAGACCGTAATCGCATTATCGCAGGTTGCTGTTGATACAACACCCTGTCCAAATTGAATGGAGCTACCAGAGTTGATCGCAACAGTTCCCGCCAAAGTTGTGCTAACAACTGGAATAGCTACAAGGGCACCTATCCCAAGAAGTACTTTTAGTGTTTTATTCTTTTTACGCTTTGGCGCAAGGCTTTCTTCAGCATGGATATTTAATGGTGCCACAGCTTTTCACCTTACCCTTAAAGCCAAATTTTGAATTTAGCGCCCTGTTTGTGGAGATAAGAGTAAGTTGTAAGCGGGAAGTACGCTCACCTTTGGGAGTCGACTAATTGGGGGTCAAAGAGTCTTAACCTAATTGTCCCCTAAACACCTAATCTTTTGTTTGTGGAACAGAGTCTAAATAGCTATCAATTGCGGTGTCAGTTGGAAGAGAAGGCATTGGTGGAATTCAGATGAGTATAAAAAGGGTAAGAAGTCCTTTATCCAATCGCCTAGACACAGATTTTGGTGGTCCAAAACAAAGGAAAAAGCGAGTATTTATCGGAGCCGCCCTACTTCTTATGGTTCCCTATATTGGATCAACACTGGCAGCAACCGTAACAATTTCAGGTACCGGCGGTAGGACAGCAGTTGAATTTGGTCAAGGAAGTCAAGTGGCTATCACATGTGACACAACAATTACTTCATCAATTGAAGAAAGTTGGTATGCCACAGATAGTATTTTTAGGGTTTCTACAATTACTTTGAGCGGTGTGGATGTTCGAACGAATACAACAGCAACTGAGAATGATCTTGGCTGTGGCGGTAAAACTATGTCAGTTAAATTATTTACTGGCGCCTCTGGGAGTCAAGTTCCAGCCACAATCGGCGCCAACAGCGCAACTACAGCAACATTTACTGTGCCTACGAGTTCAGGATCTTTTACAATTACCTCTCCGGCTTCTAGTGATATTACAGGCTCTGCAACAGTTACAAGTAACGTAGCCTCACTCGTATTTACAATCCCAAATACTGTTAATTTAAATGCTACATCAGTTACTCGGGTTTCAATTGAGACCGAATAGCTCTAGTCATGTTAAATTTAAAAGTTTTGTAACATCAATATTATTATTCGCTTTTTTTACAATTGAAGGTATTGCTCCAGTACGAGCGGTAGTAGCGCCTACAATAACATCGCAACCCTCTAGCATAGTTGTTTCAAGTGGCTCAACTAGCTTCAATCTTACTGTCACGGCAACAGTAAATGATGGTGGCACACTTTCTTATCAATGGTACAAAAAAACAAATTTGAACGACAATAATCCTACAACTCTTTCTAATACCTCAAGAATTTCTGGAGCTACTACCCGTAGTTTAACAATTGGGGCATCTGGTACAGGAAACACAGTAGCGGCCTCTGATGCTGGCATTTTTTATGTAATTGTCACAAATACTTTAGGTGGATCAGCATTGAGTACAACTTCAAGTAATTCAGCGGTTGTAATCACCCTATTGGATGAAGATTTTAGAGATGCGTCACTGTCAAATTCAAATAATTGGATTTTTACATATAACAACTCAGATTATGCAAATACAGCGCGCTCACTCGACGGGGGCACTTCTTCTACTGCCAACGAATACTTTCAGCCTTGTTTAACGGCTGCAACAGGTGTTGCAACTACAGTCACAAGCGGGTCCACAGAGGCGACTGTTGGTGCTGGAACTAATAAAACTGTTTCAACACTTGGATCATGCAATGGTTCAGGCTTAGTTGCAGTAGGAAATGGCGCACTTCGCATGTCCAGTAATCGACTGGATACTAAAGCAAGTGCGGTATATACAAGTGAAATAAGCAGCGAAAGTGGGCTTGATATCTCATTTGGTTATGCAAGTTATGGTGGACTAACAGGACTTAATACTGGTGGAACTGCTGATGGTTCAGGATTTTATTTAAAGGCAGGATCCTCAACAGATTACACTCCAGGAGGTGCAGGTGGTGCGATTGGATATGCCCGAAGGACTACTGAAGATGGTGTGGATAAAGGCTTAATTGCAATTGGTCTAGATGCTTATGGAAATGTTGGGACAGCAAACCATGTGGGTACCAATTGCACTGTTGGTGGGACAATAACTGACTTCAATAATACAACCTATACGGCTGTTTCAAATATTTCCCAAGATGACAACAAAATTGCTCTTCTTGGGCCTACGGGCGCTTCAAGGCAGCAGGGATACTGTTTACTTGCTAGCCCCAGTGGTACTGCCACTACCACGCTTTCTGGCTACTCAGGTGGGAGTAGAACCGAAACTTTTAAAAATCCTTCGGTATCAAATAGAACTTCAGGCACTAATAATACTTGCAACGTATGCAAAAACGTAAGAATTATTGTTGACTCATCATCAATAGCATCAGCCGACAGGAAAATTTATGTAATTGTTGATGGCACAGTTCGTTACGAAGTAAACCAACCCCAAGCACTAAAAGATAGTTCTACTTTTAAATTTGGGTTTTCATCGGCAACAGGTGGCAGCTCTATTATCACGGAGTTTTGGGGAATAAACGTAAGAACTTTTACCGGCGTGACTGCACCTGATAGACCCACTTCAGTTAGTACTGCAACAGCAAATAACGTTGATTCTTCAAAAACCATTTCTTGGACTGCACCTGCTGCCTGGGGAATTGGTGAGCTAGCTTCTGGTGCAACAGGTGCAGTTGACCGAAGTTATGTGGCAAGAATTATCGATAGCTCAGGAAATGAAACAGGATGGAATTGCACAACCACATCCACAAGTTGCACAATTGAAGGTATTACCTCAGGAACCTACACCGCAAGAGTAACCGCAATTAATCGTTCAGGCATATCGTCGCTGCCTTCTGATGGTTCAAGCTCTTTTACCTCAACATTAACAGTTCAAACATCATGTTCAACATTTTCAAGAATTATTAATGGCTCATTTGAAGATGCAGCAGTTGAGAGTACTGGTGGGCAGACAATCTCACTAAGTAATATTGGGACTGGCACGAATGTAAGTGGAAACTATTTATGGCGTGGCTATAACGGTAGTTCAACTAATGAGCCAACAATGTTTTTAAACCTACAGGAATCCTCATATGCATCACCTTCGACAACAATTAGAAGAATTAATGGTTGGGAGACAACAGCCAGTGATGGAAAAATAGAATTACAACGCCAACGTGCAGGATATGAAGCCACTTCAGACAGTTATCTAGAAAATTTATATTTCGACAGATACGGACCAACTTCAGCGCAGGGTGAATATTGGGCTGAATTGAATGCCGATAATACTGGTGCACTGTTTCAAGATCTAACTACAGTCCCAAACACAATTATGCGATGGTCAATTAAGCATAGAGGGCGGAAGGAGATTGATGAGTCGATGCAAGTGAAGATTGGACCAACTAATTCCACTACTGCACAGAGCCCAATCGCAAGGCGTACACCGAATACCATATGGGGAAGTACTTCGCCAACAACTTGGAGTGCAGATTCAGGCTACACAAGTAGTTCTACAATTACTAGTAGATTAAGCAGTGGGTGGGTGGAGTATCAAGGCTCATACACAATTCCTGCTAATCAGACCACTACTAGATTTTCTTTTGAATCAACAACAGCAGGTAGTGTAGCAAATTTATTGGATGACATTATTTTCACTCCACTTGCCGCCTGCCCTGATCTAGTTGTTGGTGCTGCAAGTACAGCACAAACAGTAAATGTGCTATTAAATGATTATGGCTATGAATTGAATACTTTAGCAGTTATAAGTGCCAGCCAAATAAGTGGTCCTACTCTTAGCTCAGTATCCTTCTCCGGTAACAACATAACGTTCACGCCACCATCAAGCTTTGATTCCAACTCTAATCCAATCGTTATTTCATACACATTTAGAAACGGTAGTAACTCAAGTGAGATATCTTCAGCAAGATTAATTATTACTGGAAGTTGCAATTCCATTGGACAATTACAAAATGGCGACTTCGAGAATCCAAGCATAGCAACTGCTGGTGACTACACAATTACAAGTGATGCATCAGCAAGTCCGAGGAATTCTCCTTTTTGGATTGCTACACTCTCAAACGATCAAAATATAGAAATTTGGCGACAACCATCTTCAGTGCCTGCTGATGGTAGTGTCTTGGATTCTCCAAGTAACTCATATGCAAAGACTGGTCGCCAACTTGCTGAATTATCTCCAAACCAAGCCGGAAATGGCCTTTATCAAGATCTGCCAACGGTAGAGGGGGCTGTGATCAGATATAGCTTTTCCCACCACCGCAGAGGTAGCACAGGATCCGATGTTATGAATGTAAGAATAGGTGCAACAAATTCAACGAGTGTAAATGTGCCGTTGAGTCACAGATCAAACAACGCAACGCAATCTATAGCAAGTAATGGAAACTTAACGGCCAATGATAATTATTGGCATGATTACTCTGGCGTTTATGTGGCTGGTACTGAAGGCACCACTAGGTTTGAGTTCGCAGGTGTCTCTAACGCCTTGGGTGCTAGTAGTGGAAATCTATTAGATGCAATTGAGTTTTCTACTTTATTAGTGTGCCCATTTACTCGCACTGTAATTTCAGGAACGTCTTTAAATTTAAATGTATTTGATCTTGATGGTGATGCAACATTAGATACTGAAGATTCTAGAGGCACTTCCGAATCTAATATTTGCGCTCCGTCCAACGATGTAAGCGGTGGTTGCACCATTTCATCGATTACAGTCACTGGATTGTCGGGAGCAACTGCCTCCGTATTAACTAACTCCTCAGGCAGGAGTTTACAGTTCACTGCTCCATCAGGAGTTACAACTCAAACCACTGTGCAGGTTCAATTTTCAATCCGAAACGAATTTAATGATATATCCTCGGGAACAATTACATTACAGGTAGTTCCTGAAGGCGACCAACGGGGTATCACACGCTATCCAGTGGATCCTAGGGCAACTTCAGCAAGTATACGTACAATTTCCTTAAGCAGTAGCTCAACTTCAAATATCTTCACCTGTATAGATTTAGTTACCGCAAATAATTCAACTACCGTGGAAACTTCAAATTCTGCACCCACATTGTCTATTAGTTCTGGCGGTACTCAAGTTTCAACAAATTCATCTCGGTCACTAACAATTCGAGGCACACTGACAAATAATCAATCTGCAATAAGTGGTTTAAGAATCAATGCTCAAGGCGCAAATTTAATTTTTCAAACGAACTTTGATTCTCGGTGGATATTAATTCGTATGCGTGCACTTAATGAGAATGATACGACAACTTCAACTTGCTCTACCACAAATAGAACTTGGATCGAAATAAGTCCACTTAATTTATCTAGAGCCAAGAAAGTGGTGGTTTCGTTAGGAAAACAGTCATGAGTAAACCATATCTACTCATTATGAATTTAATCTGGCAAGATTACGACATACAATTAATTGTTAAGCACCAGAATTGGGCCGTAAATTGAATCTACCTATCTCTCAATCGACCGTAATTAGTATTGCACTTTTGGAGGATCACCCTCTCTATCGAGATGGCTTAATTAGTTTTGTTGATAAAAACTTTCCTCAGGCAAGATTTGTCTACGCTGGTGGTGATTTTTTAGAGGCAAAACATGCGATTGCTGAGAATCAGATTAGTTTGGCAATCGTAGATCTTCATTTGGGTGATGATAGATCGCCAAGTGAGTTGGTAGGGCTATTTACTGGAAAGGCAATTCCAGTGCTGGTAATCAGCGCATTAAATGATTTTGAGTCAGTTCGAAGCGCCTTTGCAATGGGTGCGAAGGGTTTTGTTAGTAAAGAAGCGCCAATTGACGAGATCTCAAAGGCGATTAACCATGTGATTGCAGGCAAAGAGTGGGTTAATAGCAATTTAGCCAAAGCATTAAGTGTCAATAAAACGCCAACTGAATCGCTAAGTAACCAGGAAAGAAAAGCATTAATACTTTACGCCTCTGGTTTAAAGCTTGAGGTCGTTGCCCGCCGAATGGAGGTCGCGCCCAGCACAGTGAAGCAATACATCGATAGGGCAAAACTAAAATATCGAGTGGCTGGAATTGAAATTAGAACTAAAACGGATATGTATAAGTTGCTTAGAGATGAGGGATTGATTCAATAGGTAAGGTTTTGTTTATCCCTAAATAGGGGACGTTTGGCTAAATCCTCAATTCAATTGATTTCGATAGATTTCCCAATAAATGCAGTAAGTAAATCAGTTAACACTCTGAGCTGCTTAACTATCGAAGGGGGCAAAATGAGCTTACTTGGTGTTTTAAGAAACAAGCCTGCTGTGCTGACCTCTAATGTTTTAAGCCAGAGATATCGAAATTTTAACCTTGGTCCCTTTGGAAAGAGTGAGGTCTCAATCTGGCTTGAGGTTACTCCTAGTGAAAATTCTGATACTAAAAATCTCTTCACCTTACGGATTAAAAATGAAGGTAAAGCACCACTTTCCAATCTGGAGTTGTTTGTGAAAACCTCCTCAGAGATCCAGTTAATCAATCGAGGTGAGGTATTTGGCACCTCCAAAAATCCAGAGGTGATAACTCATTTACCTGCAAAAAAATCAATTTGTTACAGCACCGCTGTTAAAATAAACTCCTTTGAGAACTCACCATCAATTCAAATTTCTCTCTCTAAAACTTCAGGCAAGAATTTTATGGAAGTATTGCAAGCAACTTTGAATCTAAGCCACGAGCTCAGTCAATTAGGGGCCTAATTGACTGAGCATTTTTAATATTCAAACAGCACTAATCAGATTGACCCCCAAAGAGCGGGTAAGGGTAGGTATAGCCATTGCTTAGATTTAGAGTTGAATAATTACATGCCTAATTTGGGAATTGATCTAGGAACTGCAAACACTTTGGTTTATGTTGCAGGAAAAGGTTTGGTTTTCAACGAACCAACCGCGATTGCTTTTGATGAAACAACAGGCTCTGTAATTACATTCGGTAACAGTGCAGAGGAAATGATAGGTAGAACTCCACCTTCAATACGGGTTGTAAGGCCACTGAGCACTGGTGTGGTTTCCGATTATGGCGCAGCGCAAAAGTTCTTGAGCTTGGTTATGAAGCAAACGATCAGACGTTCAGTATTCTCTCCATATAGCGTTGTTATTGGAGTACCTTCTAGAATTTCAGGTGCTGAGTTCAAAGCAATGCAAGATGCACTCTCAAATAGTAAAATTGCAAAAATTTGGGCAGTACAAGAGCCAGTTGCAGCTGCAATTGGAGCGGGTTTAGATTTCACTCAACCTAAAGGTTGCTTGGTCATTGATATTGGGGCAGGAACTACAGATATTGCCATGCTCTCACTTGGTCGAGTTGTTCAATCTAGATCAATTAAAGTTGGCGCAGAGGCTCTTGTCACCGCATTTATTTCCCACTTAAATAATGAAATCAGATTAAATGTTGGTAGAAAAACGGCACAGACCTTTTTACAAACTCATGGCCAGGCATTTCTTAAAAACAGCGACAAAGCGGTTATTCAAGGTATTGATATGACCAAAGGTTTACCGGTGAACAAAGAATTGTCACCATCAATAACTTTTGAAGCTATAGAAGCAACAGTGTCACTAATAGTGACTGAATTAAAACTCTTATTAGATGGCGTTCCACCTGATTTAGCAGCAGATATTTTAAATGATGGAATACACCTAACTGGGGGTGGATCGTTGCTCAATGGGTTGGCAGAATTAATTTCAGAGAAAACAGGAATACCTTGCAAGCATGTACCGGATCCACTCCTGTCTGTAGTGATGGGATGCGGAATCATCGCCGAAGATACGGACAAGTTTAAATTTATTTTGGAGGCTGCGCCCAGTGATCCAATTTCTGCCGCGAAAGCCTAAATTTATCTCAAAACTCAAAAAGCAAAGCTCAACGGAGTGGAGCATCGCTTCTACTGCTGGTGTAAATGTTGGGCGGATTAAGAATTCAGAAGCCTCAATTCACGCTGAGGTAATTACAACGCCAATCACACCAAGACTTGCAATCTTGAAGGTTAATTTGAAAAATGAAGGCAAGGAAACCCTTTCGAATGTGTATCTTATGGCAAAAGCGAGTAAGGGTTTTTCTTTGACAAACTCGGAAGAAATTTTTGGTGCAAGTTGGAAAATGCAAAGAATAGAGAATTTATCTCCATCTCAGAGTATAAAATTCAAATTAGCATTAAGAAGCAGTGTAAATCTAAATACTGGGATTCTTACTTTCTTACTATCTCCTACCTCAAATGAAAATGATCCTGAGTTAATAAACCTGACTCTCCCAATTAAGACCATCGCCTTCGAGTAACTTTGTATTTGTTGCCCTACTAATTGTTGCTATATGCTGACCAGGTAATTGGGGGCGGTAGCTCAGTTGGTTAGAGCCCCGGACTCATAATCCGGTCGTCGTAGGTTCGAGCCCTACCCGCCCCACATGTTGAACCCAGTCAAGCTACTAAAATTAACCTTTGCAATATTTTTTGCTTTGCTGATAATGCTTCAATTTTTATCATTTCCTGGGCAATTTAGATATATGGCAGAGCAAGAGCCTGAGAATGCATATTTAAGGTGGCCGTTAACTTTTTTAACCTTTCTAGTGATTGCAGCAATCCAAATTTGTGTTATTAATCTTTGGCGACTCATTGATAATTTAGTAGAAAATGGTGAGATTAAGCAAAGGCTCAAATATATAAATCAATCCCTAATTTCTATTGGTTTTATTTGGTCAGTTATTGCAATCGGCTGGGTTCTACTTGTTTCAAATGCCGATGACCCAGGACTTCCTGTGGTGGTAACTGTAATTGAGTGCGCAATTACCGTTGTTGCCCTTCTCTATTTAGTTTATCGACAACTTCTTATGGAAAGGCTAAATGATTAAATTAGATGGCGGTCTTTCGACCGCACTAGAAAATAATGGAAATAATTTAAATACCTCACTGTGGACTGGTGAGTTGCTCTTAAGTAATCCAGGTGAAATCACAAAGGCTCACTTAGATTTTATTAATGCTGGTGCGCAAATAATTATTACCTCCTCCTATCAGCTCTCATTTGCTGGTTGCCAAAAACGTGGCTGGAGTGATGATCAAACCGAGAAAGCGTTAATTGCATCGACTCAACTAGCAAAAGATGCGGTTGCATCTAGTGGAAAAAAGGTAAGAGTTGCTGCCTCAGTTGGCCCATATGGTGCTCACCTGGCAGATGGAAGTGAGTACAGGGGAAATTATGGAGTCTCAAAAAATGTAATCAAGGATTTTCATCAAAGGCGTCTTGAGGTTTTGCTTTCAACCAACCCCGATCTTTTAGCACTTGAAACTATGCCAGATACCTTTGAGGTTGAGGTATTGCTAGAACTACTTAAAGATTGCTCAACCCCATTTTGGGTTTCATACTCCTGCAAAGAGGGAAATCAAACAAATGCAGGGCAAAGTTTTGCTGATGCGGTATCCCTTGCTCAACCAGCACTTGCAGTTGGAATCAACTGTACAAAACCAGAGTTAATTGCAGGGTTATTGCAATCAGCAAAAAGTGATAAACCATTTGTTGTTTATCCAAACTCCGGCCGGATTTGGGATGCAGAGAAAAAACAATGGCTCGGAAGTGCTTCAACAGGGTTTGATCAAAAGTTAATCAAGAGCTGGCAAGTAAGCGGTGCTGAATATATTGGTGGCTGCTGTGGAATAGGTGCTAAAGAGATTGCCGAATTAAATCTTAATTAGATCTAATTCTTGCACCAAACTTTTGTCCCTCAGCAATTGAGCTCGCTCCTGTAAGTGCCATGGTATTTATTAAATCTCGCTTTAATATTTCAACAACTTTTTGCACACCATCTTTTCCACCAGCCATTGCGCCATATAAATATGCTCGGCCGATAAAAACAGCTTTTGCACCCAATGTGATTGCTGCATAAACATCTTGTCCAGATAAAACTGCGCCATCAATATAGATCTCAACCTTATCGCCCACTGCTGCAACTACCTCAGGCAGTAATTCAAGTGGCACAGGGCCTTTCTCTAATTGCCGGCCGCCATGATTTGAAAGAACAATTCCTGCTATTCCCATACCGGCTAGTTGTTTAGCATCATCTAAGTTTCGGACACCTTTAACAATAATCGGTCCACTCCAAACAGATTGCAGCCAATTTAAATCCTCAAACTTTGTTGCAGGATCAAATATGGCAGCAGCAAGCTCAGTCATTGGTTTATTCCAGCCCTTAAAGGCAGCAAACTCCAGCCGTTTTGTTGTAATTAAGTTAAACCACCAAATCGGTTTAGTTGCGATGGCAAATACAGTCCGTAACT
>Ga0222712_10002740_pt1 | contig 19800 bp, 9 predicted proteins | sample C33_657DmetaG_FD_165043 | JGI IMG/M metagenome (GOLD analysis project Ga0222712, IMG submission 165043) | Estuarine water microbial communities from San Francisco Bay, California, United States - C33_657D | ecosystem: Environmental > Aquatic > Marine > Unclassified | place: USA: California... | reverse complement strand
ATCGATCGACATCGCGATGAGCACCACGCTCGCCATCGCGCTCGCACGCGCGCTGAAACGCGAGGAAACATCGCGCGCGACGTCGTCGTCGATCGATGAAGTCGTCGAGCGCGACAGCGCGTACGCGTCGGTGTTGTCGTGCGTGCGCGAGGCGTTCGCGTCGACGCGCGCGTTCGCGAGCGAAGACGAGGACGCGTGCGCGTACGTCGCGCGGTGCGTGTCGAATGACGTAAACGAACGCGAGGACGTCTTCGAAGACGTGGTGAAAAACGCGATCGAGGCGTACGAGATCGCGAATGCGAGCGCGGAAGACGTTGGCGCGAGGTTGAGAGAGGCGTTGGACGCGCGGGCGAGACGAGGAGGAGGACGACGGGCTCGCTCGGCGAATGAAGAAACGAGGGAAAGCGATGATGGCGCCGTACGTAAGCTCGCGAGCGCGGTGACGATGGGAGAGAACGCACGAGTGAAGGAGCGAGCGAGGGATTCGTGCGATGCCGTCGCGGGCGTCGTCGGTGGTGCGGATTTTTGGGAGGCGGAGTCGCGTCGACGGGCGTCGGAGACCGAGGAACGCATGCGAGCGTTTGCGCTCGCGAACGAGAATCTAGTGAAAGAGAAACTGGCGAAAAAGGTGGAGAAGAATGCGAAGGCGCGCGCGTCGGCGTCGGCGGCGGCGGCGGCGGCGGAGTTAGAGAATATGGCGGCGCTTTCGGCGACGGCGACGCATTCCAGAGGGGCGTCGAGTAAAACGGGCTCGCGCGATATCGCGGTGAACGATTTTAGCGTGCCGCATCCGCGCGGTGGGGATGATTTGCTTGAAGGTACGCATTTAAATCTAATGCACGGCCATCGATACGGGTTGTGTGGTAGAAATGGTTGCGGGAAATCGACGTTGTTACGCCTGCTTGGATTGAAGCGCGTGCCGGGCGTGCCGGAGGATTTGCGAATCATGTACGTCTCGCAAGACTCGTCGGACGAATTTGTGAATTGCGAATCGAATCCGATTGAAGTCTTAGTGAAATCGGACACGAGACGGGAGTATTTAACCGCGCAGCTCGCAGAATTGCAAAATCACGAAGACGCCGCGTTCGACGTCGGCATCGAAAAGCGTATCCGATCAATCGTAGATGAACTTAAGGCGATCGGCGCCTCAGATGCGCACGAGCGCGCGCGTAAAGTATTGCGCGGTTTGCAATTCGACGCGGCGCAGATGGAGCGCCCCGTGAGGGCGCTGAGCGGCGGATGGCGCGTCCGCGTGTCCCTGGCTCGAGCGCTGTTTGTCGCTCCCGATTGTCTTTTGCTCGACGAGCCGACGAATCACTTGGATTTAGAGGCTTGTTTGTGGCTCGAGGAGTACATATGCGACGCTTTCGATGGCCGCACGCTAGTCGTCGTCTCGCACGACCGAAGCTTTCTGAACGCCGTGTGCACGGATGTCTTAGCGATTCAGAACAAGAAGCTCACGGCGTACGCGGGAGACTTCGCCACGTACGAGCTCGTGCGAGACGAGCAAAACGAGAGGCAGCAGAAATTGTTCGATGACCAACAGGCGAAGAAGAAGCAAATGCAGAAGTTTGTGGACAAGCATCTGCACAAGGGCTCGACGTCGATGCTTGACGACGGCAATGCGAAAAAGGCGAAAGAGATGCTGAAAAAGATGGACCGCCTGGGCGCCATGGGGCACGACGGCAGAAAGTGGAAGTTGAGTTACGACGGCGCACAAAAAGAGCTCGCCGCGCCGGAGACCGAAGTCGGCGTGTTCAAGTTTTCTTTTCCCGATCCTGGGCTCACGCCTGGAGCGAACGAAAATGTGCAGTTGCGCGACGTCGGATTCAAGTACGCCGGAGATAGCCCAGCGCTCTTCGATCGATTATCATTCCCGATCGATTGTTCGACGCGTTTAGCTTTGGTTGGGAAAAATGGAGCGGGTAAGTCGACGCTAATGAAGCTCATCAGCGGCTCGCTCGAACCGACTAGTGGCAACATATTCCGCAGCGGGAAATTGCGCGTAAGCTATATCACTCAGCATCACGTTGACCAGCTCGATTTGTCTGCGACGCCGTTGGAATACGTCTTGCGCGTCGGCGGAATCGAACGCAATCCGTCGACATTTGCGTACGAAATAGCGGACGAGCAGGACGCTCGTCGACGACTCGGTCGATTTGGTGTTACTGGAAATTTGCAAACGCAAACGATTTCGTTGCTTTCGGGCGGGCAGCGAAGCCGCGTCGCGTGGGCAGTGGCCACATCAAATGACCCACACATTATACTGTTAGATGAGCCGACGAATCATCTGGACTATGACTCAGTGAACGCCCTAATCGACGCTTGCAACGCGTTTGAAGGCGGGCTCGTTTTTGTCTCCCACGACGAGCACTTCGTCACGAGCGTCACGGGCATCAGAGTTTTGGAAGTCACCGGCGACGGCGTTCCCGGTGCCACGTCCTACGCCGATGACTTCGACGCGTATAAAAAGAAAGCCATCAAGTCGCTTAGAAAGTGGATACAGGTTGCTTAGTGCTCGCGGTCAGGTCGCATTTTGAGACTCCAGACTCCAGTCCGCGCCTCCTCGCTCGCCGATGAGCCCTATATGTTCCGAGCACTCGTTCTAGGCGAGTTATGGCGTTGAGCTCAAGGACGAACTCCGAGCACATGCTCTCGGTGCGCGTTACCCCCGGTGCGTCCCCCGGTCTCTACCGTGAATACGTGTGACGTGTGACGCGTGCCTCGCTCGTTCGCGCAAGTGATTCACTATTTGTAAAAGTATTGTTTATGTCTAGCCAAAAACGTCGCCGTGTCAACCCTGCGGTTGCCAAAAGTTCACCCGAGCTCGTCACTTCTCACGCGCACTGTCGTCTTTTCGCCGCTCATGGAGGTCAAAAAAGGGTACTTCTTCGGTCGTTCGTGCGCGTGCGCGGCGCCGACGCCGTGGTGGCGATCAGAGGCGCCACCCGCGGAGGCTCGAGCGCGCGGTCCCAAGCTTTTGAACACGTTCACCAAGACCAAAGTTCCCTTCGTGCCGCTCAGCGGGAACTCCATCGGATGGTACATCTGCGGCCCGACGGTGTATGATAGCGCGCACGTCGGGCACGCGAGGAATTACGTGAACTTTGACGTCCTGCGACGGGTGATGAGCGAATATTTTGGCTACGACGTGCGCTTCGTGATGAACGTGACGGATATAGATGACAAGATCATCATGCGCGCACATAAGCGACGATCAGAGGCGGTAGTCACGGCGGCGAGAGCGATCGATGACGCGCCGAAAGCGATGGGGGCGAAAGTGCTGGAGGTGGAACGGTTACTGGCGAGCGGAGGGGCGTTGGGGGCGCTGGACGAAGCGACGCGAGCGCTCGCGACAGCGGTGAAAGCGCATTTGGGTAGTGCGATCGCGAGCGATCACTCCTGCGCGGTGGCTTGGGACGTGCAGGAAGGGTATTTAGCGCTCGCACACGAGTTTGAAGAGGAGTTTATGGATGATATGGAGGCGCTTGGAGTGGCTAAGCCGGATTGTTTGACTCGCGTGTCAGAATATGTCGACAAGGTGATGCTGTATATTCAAGTCATAATCAATAAAGGCTACGCGTACGAATCGAATGGAAGCGTTTACTTCGACGTCAAGGCTTTCGAGGCGGCGGAGAACCACAAGTATGGGAAGTTGAATAGAAACGCGCTGGAGAACGTTGACGAGGCGATGGATGGCGAAGGCGCGCTCGCGGCGGAGCAAAGCGAGAAGAGGAGTCCGTTCGATTTTGTGCTTTGGAAAGCGAGCAAAGCGGGAGAACCACTGTGGCACTCGCCGTACGGTCCAGGCCGTCCGGGGTGGCACATCGAGTGCAGTGCGATGTGCAGTGACATTTTGGGTCAAGCTGTAGACATCAACGGCGGCGGCGTCGACTTGAATTTTCCTCACCACGAAAATCAGCTCGCTCAATCCGAAGCGCACTACGACACGGAGCAGTGGGTGAACTTTTTCATCCACACCGGTCACTTGCACATCGACGGCTTGAAGATGAGTAAGAGCTTGAAGAATTTCATCACCATTCGCGCGGCGTTGAAAATGTACTCGGCGCGTCAGTTGCGATTTTTGTTCTTGCTCAACCAGTGGTGCGATCCCATGGAGCTCACCCCGGTGGCCGATGCGAACGGCGAAGGGGTCATCGGGTTCAAACAAATGGACTTCGCACTTAACATAGAGCGGACGTTCGTCGAGTTCTTTCACTCTATCAAGGGCGTGTTCCGCGTCAACGGCAACTATCGCGTAGACAAGGAGCAAACGTGGGATCGACCCGAGCGGAATCTGAGCGACGCTTTGGACACCGCGCAAGCTGCCGTGCACGAAGCGTTGATGGATAACATCAACACTCCGAACACGCTGCTGGCCTTGCAAGAACTCGTCAAGGCGACGAATAGATACATGTCTGAGGTCGTCGCCACGGATTCGCGTTCGCTCCTGCTCGAGCGCGTGGGCAAGTACGTGACGAAAATCTTAAACTGTCTGGGCGTTTGCTTGGACACCGACGCCTTGGGGTTCCCAGAATCCTCCGAGGGCGGTCGCGAGGAAACACTCTCGCCTTTGCTCGATTTGGTCGTCAAGTTTAGAGACGAGATTCGCGGCTTGGCGCGCGGCGGAGCGTCGACCAAGGAGCTCTTGGAGGCATGCGACGTTCTTCGCGATGTCGGGTTGCCTGAGCTCGGTGTCAAACTCGACGATAAAGACGGCGGTGCGTTGTGGAAGCTATACGACGCAGAGGACTTGAAGAAGGAAATAGAGCGCGAACGCGAGGCAAAAGCTGAGAAGGATCGCAAATCGGCAGAAGCCAAGGCGGAGGCAGCGCGCAAGGCGGCGGAGAAGGAAGCCAAGGCGAGAATTTCGCCAAACGACATGTTCAAGGTTGGCGAATACGAAGGGCTATTCTCTAAATACGACGATGTGGGCATGCCGACGCACGACAAGGATGGCGTCGAAGTGCCAAAGGCTCAGCTGAAGAAGCTCGCCAAGGCGCATGGGTTGCAAATCAAGGCATACGAGGCGTACCTGGGCAAGTCGATGGAGAAACTCTCCGTATAGTGATTCCAGCAAATCAATCGAATTGTCATTACAGAGGATTACCGGTAGCTGAATTTATCGTCATCAATATTTCGCTGCTCATTAAAAGTGCTCTAACGTCAGTGTTGCTTTACTTGGAGTATCCAAGTTTCTTGCTCAACGTCTCGGCTTCAGCCATCAAGCCGCCAAGGTGGGCGTGAAGCGCATCGGACCAGAAAGTCGGCGACTTCGGATCCAGGCCGAACGGTTCGACGGCCTCCACGAATTCCTTCGTGCCTCCCGCTCGCAAGAGGTCGAGAAGTTTTTCTTCAAATCCTTCGGGCTGCTTCATGTAGGCACCGTACAAGGACCCGACGAGAAGATCGCCAAACGCGTAAGCGTAGACGTAAAACGGAACATTATGGAAATGACTGACATAATTCGACAGACGGCTGGTGTTTTCGTACGAGTCAAAGACTTCACCCTCTTCGCCGTAGTACTGCACCATGCACTCGCGCCAGGCTTTTGACATCTCTTCCGGCGTTACCGTGCCTTTGGCTCGCATCGTGTGTACCTTTTCTTCAAACTTGTCGAACGAGCACTGACGCACGACAGAGTTAATGATATCATCAACTTTGGACATGATCATCGCCAAACGGTCCTCATCGCTCGGGGTCTTCTCCAGCAAGTCGCGGAATACGATCATTTCACCGAAAATGGATGCTGTTTCAGCGAGTGTCAGCGGAGGGTGGAACTGCAAGATGCCTTGCGGGTAGCTCAACACAAAGTGCACGGCGTGCCCTGACTCGTGCGCCAGAGTGGCCACATCGCGCGCGGTATTGGTGAAGTTCAAGAGCTGGAACGGACCAGAGCCGTATGCGGATGAGCAGTACGCGCCGCCGCGCTTGCCGTCTTGGGCCGGGACGTCGATGCGCTTTTGCTCGACGAAATCCATAAACATGTTCGCCATCGTCGGCGAAAACTTGTTGTAACCTTGGTGAACGAGATCAACAGCTTGTTCCCACGTGTAGTCATCTTTTGCGGAGCCGATATCAATGGAGGCGTTGCGGTCAGACCACGCAAAAGTTTCGAGACCTTGCGTTGACTTCAAGATTTGTTTCTTCAACGTGTAATACTTTTTGCAATAATCCACGCCAGTGGTCGCCACAGCGGCCAAGAGCGAGTCCACAACCTCGTCTGGCAAGTTGTTGCTCAAGTTGCGCGACGAACGAAGATTCTTGAAACCGCGCTCCTTGTTTTCAATCGCCCACGAGCCCGCCGCCATGTTGAGCGACAACGCGCAAATACGCTCAAAGTCCTTCAACCCGTCGTTCAACGTCTTCATGCATTGCGCGCGAACTTTAGCATCCTTGCTGCTCGTCAGCTTTGCCAACAAGACCTCCATATTCACCTTTTTCCCGTCCAGGTCAAATTGCAAACGCGAAAGCTCGTTGCCAAAAAATTCCACAACCTTACCCTTCCCGGTGTACGAAGACCGCACCGTGAGCGCGCGTTCAACCTCCTTCGACAGGTTATACGGTGCCGATCGTCGAACTTCATCGATATACGGCTTGTAAGATCGTAACTTCCCATTTTTTGCGTATTGCGCTTGCAAATCCGCTTCGGCTAAGTCCGCCAATTCCAATCCAAAGAATGTCAAATACTCCCCGCTCATCGTCCCGTACTTTTGCATCAACGCCCCTTTGCGCTGTTGCACGCCGTCGTCCATCAACCTCGTGTCCGCGCTCAGGGACATGTAACTCAAAACCGTCGTCAGAGTTTTCTCGATCGCTTCATACGCCTCGATCGCTTCGAGCAGAGTTGTCGACAGCTTGCCTTCGTACGCCGCCTTGAACGCCGCGCACGCCGCTTCGCACGACGCGAGCTCGGCGTCAATCTTTTCATCCTTCGTGGACGAGTACCCGAAATGCTTTTCCAAATCCCATCGAGGCTCTGTCGATGCGTGTTCGATCGACGCCGACGCCGAATTCGCCGCCATGGGTGCGGATGATGACGATGACGATGACGTCAGCCGCGCCGCGAGCGGGAGTTGACCAAACGTGCGCGACGCGCGATCGATGCGACTTCGCGCGCGGGAAGTCGAACGATTAAAAGGATTTACACGAACGAACGCGCGCGACAGGGCGAGACGCGCGGACATGCGGGGGTGCAAAAGTGAGGATGAGCAGCGAGGACGCCGCGCAGCGGATGACGGGACGACGGAGGACGAGCCGAAGCGACGACGAGCGGTTAGGAGATTTAAGCCAAGGGAAATAAATGTGTCAAGTCAACGAATACGCGAGAGGGACGTCGACCGCACACGCGGCGGCGCGACGACGGACGTAGGACATCGGTGCGAGCTCTTCCCAAGCGCGTTCGGCGACGTGAAAGGCGAACGCTCGACCGGTCCATCGACCGTCGACGATGCCACCGATGACGTAGAGCACGTCGTCGTGTGCGGCGACGGTGAAACCGAACCAATTCTTCAGAGGAAGCGCGCCGAGAAATTCATAGGTGTCGCGCGCGACGTCGTAGCGATAAAATCCTCCGCTCGGCGCTTTGGATTTCGTCTTCATCTTTGTCTTCGCCGCGTCTTTGGATTTCGCACCTTGCGAGCCCCAGGAGAAGACGTAGCAATCGTCCCCGATCGCACACGCGGTGGCGCACGCGGGCGCGGGCAGCGGCGCGATCGCGCGCCAAGCGTTCGACTCTGGGTCGAAGCGCTCCGCCGAATCCGTCTCGACGCCGTCGGCGCCCCATCCTCCGAAGACGAAGACGTCGCCGACCGCCGTCGCGGCGACGCCGTGGAGACGACGAGGTACGTTCAACTTCGCCCCCGAAGCCCATGTTTTGGTCTTCGAGTCGTAAATATCAGTATCGCCTATAGCGACGCTCCCGTCGTACCAACCGCCGACGACGTACACTTTGCCTCGCGTCGACGCCGCGCTCATGGCGTGTCGCGGCGCGACGACGTCTCCGCTCAGCGTCCACGCCTCGCCCCCGCGCTCGCTCGCTAAATCTAAAGTCTCCATCGAAGCTAAATTTGAGCGCACGCCACCGCCGCCGACGACGAAGAGCGTCGAATCGATCGCGCATGCGCCGTGCGAGCCCCGAGGCTCGCGCAAATTGGGCGCGCGTTCCCAAACGTCGCCGACGATGTCGTACCTCTCGCACACGCCCAACGTGAGCCCACGATTGCGCCCACCGATGACGTACACGTACGGTTTCGTCTCGCTCGCTCTCGCGATCAACCGCGCGCGATTTCTCGCGCTCGGCGTTGGCGCTCGCGCCACAAACTCGAGCAGCGCCGGTTGACATTCCACCGCCGCCTCCGCGGCGGCTCGCGCCAACGCCGGGCACATTCGCGCGCCGTGCGGGCCAACGTCGCGATCTTCCACGCCGAAACAATACATACACCTCTCGTGATCGTTCTCGCACCGCCCATCGTCGCGCAGAGCGCACCCACGGGGGTGATAATTGTGAAATTTACACCCGCGCCCGCGGTCCTCGTACGCGTTCGGGCGCCACGCGTTCGCCCATCCCTTTGCCTCGTCCTCCTCCCTCGCGTTCGTCTCACGCGCGACGCACGCGCTCCAAAACTCCTCATCTAACGCGTCTTCCTCATCACGACCCGAATTCGATCGCGCGCTCGACGCTTTCGCCCTGAGCTCCGCTCGCTTCGTCTCGGCGAACCGCGCCAACGTCGGCGAAAACGCGCACACGAATCGCATTCCAATGTCATCCACGCCGTCGCATTCACCCTTTCCCGCGCTCGCGATCGCGATCGCCATCGCTCGTACCGTTGCCCTGACGTCTCGCTCGCCGAACCCGCGATCGAGATCGATGAAGATGGCGTCGCTCGCTCGAGCGCGGGCGAGCGTCGCTCGCGCGCCGGCGACGCGACCACTCCCACTCGTGAGCTCTTTCCCTCTTTGATCGCACGCATCGTCGCCGTCGAACGACCACGCCGAGAAGTCGTCGCTCGACGTCGCGGCTCGCACGACAGGTTGGGTCACGAAAGCGCGCGCGCGCTTCGCGTCGCGCCCGTAGGCGAGCGACGCGAGCCAATCGGCGCGCGTCGCGCAGAGCGTCACGACAACGTCAACGCGCGATGACGACTCCGATGGCGCTTGCGCGAGTGATGAATGTGACACGTCGAGGAATGCGATGGAATGATGCGAGCGCGACATCGCGTCGGGATGTGTGTCCAAAGCGCGCGGGGGTCTCGCGAGCCGCGGCTGTACCGTATGTGATTGAATGAATCAAATGAATCAAATGAATCAATCGCCGTCGTCCTTATACGCATGGCGTCATCGCAACTCGCGATTGTTTTTTCGCATTCGTGTTTTACCGTCGTCATTCACGCATTCCACCATTCGTGATGTCACTGATGAACATCATCATCATCACGACATCATCACGACATCATCACGACATCATCATCATCATCATCGCCCGTCACTCCTCGATGGTCATCACCCATCGCATTCGCATTCACCCGCACGCGCGCTCACGCTCGACGAGCGATGTCCGCGCGCGCCATCACGCAATCAATCGCTCGCTCGTTCGCGCCCAAGCGCTCTCGCGCGACGTCTCTCCGTGCGTGTTCGCTCGCGCCGTCGCGCACTGCGACAAAGTCGCCACCGGCGGCGAAGACGCGTGGTTCGCCCTCGGACGCGCGTTCGGCGTCGCCGACGGCGTGGGCGGGTTCAACGCGTTAGGCGTCGACCCAGGGGCGTACGCCAAGGCGCTCGCGGTTGAGGCCGCGCGAGCGAGCGAGAGGAGCGGCGTCGCGCGGAGCGGAGCGCGGAGCGCGGGCGACGTCAAAGCGATCGCGATCGAGGCACAGCGAACGGTGAAGTTACCGGGCGCGGCGACGTTCGTGATGTGTGCGTTGAACTCAGATGGGGTGTTACGCATCGCCAACGTCGGGGATTGCGGGGCGAGAGTGATTCGAGACGGAAAAGTAAGAGAAAAGACGCGAGCGCAGCAGCATTATTTTAATTGCCCGTATCAATTGGCGTACGAGGAGTTGAATGCGGAGTGCGACGTCGGGGGTGATGCGGAGATGTATGAGTTCGCGTGCGCGATCGGGGACGTCGTCGTCGTCGCGAGCGATGGGTTGTTCGATAACGTGTTCGACGACGACATCGGGGCGATTTGCGAAGCGGCGTTCGCCGGGGAAAGCGACGTCGCTCGAGCGTCCATGGCGTGTGCGGAGGCGTTGGCGACGAAAGCGCGCGCGCACGCGGAGGATAAAAAGTACGATTCGCCGTACGCGAGGGAGCGGGCGAAGAGCGCGACGGATGCGGGCGGCGCGCCCAAGGCGAGCGGGTTGTTCGGTGGGTTGAATAAGATGCTCGGCGGCGATAGGAATTTGGGGGGGAAGATGGATGACATCACCGTCGTCGTGGCGACGGTGGTGAACGCCGCTCAGGCGCAGAAAGAGCTCGCGGCGTCGGAGGCGACGTGCGCGGAAAATATGGCGATGCTCGAGCGCGCTCGCGAAGCGTCGGCGGTGGAGGAAATTAAAGTAGCGCGCACCGTGGCGCTTCGCAAGGAGATGGACAGCGCGTTCAAGGAGAACGTGGCGAAGAGTGAGGCGAAGGCCCAGGCGATGGCGAACGCGAAGACGGAGTTCACGCGCGCGCAAGTGGACGCCATGGACGCTCCCACCGTTCGCAAGCTGTTGCAAGAGCGCGGATTGCCGACGTCGGGGAAGATTGAACGCTTGAGAGATCGACTGGCCGAGGTCAAAGCGCTTTGAGCGACGGGTTTGAATACAATAACATTAATTCAATTTTTACATACAATAAATGGGTAAATGCACGACGTTCTCGGCGCCGAGGTATGGGGAGTTTGATCGCGTCGCTTCAGATGACGGTGATGGACCCGCCGTTCAGAGCGATTTGCTCGAGGAAAATCAAAGAAATTGACATCGCGTACGTCCCCGAGACCGCACCGAGAGGCTCGTAGTCGTACGGCACGCTGTAGTCTGTGCCATCGCCCTCGGCTCGCGCATCTTGCGTGACGTTTTCCGCTTGGCCGATGCCGGTGAAATGCGTCGCTCTCGACGTGTCGACGCCTCGCGGCCCGGCGGCTCCGGTGCGATTACCGAGTGGACGAATGTACTGCGAGACTCTTTCCGTGAGCGTCATGTTACCGTTTGAGCCGCCTTGAGCGCTAACACCGCTTTGACGCGCGGCTAAGTCATCCTCCAAAATTACATTCACTTGATCGATGATGTTCGTCACGGCGTCGATTATTTCCGTAGCGTCCGTGATGGCGTTGGCGATGGCCACGCCTTTGCTCACCGTCCCGGCGATGGCGACCGCGGGATCGATCGAACTCGCAAAATCTATCGCTGCGTCGTAGCCGTGAAAGACGATTTGATTGGAAATCGTGTTATCGGCCGCGATTTCCGCCGCTGTGATGCCGACGCCGGGCGTAGCGGTGCCGACCAACGCCACGGTGATGTCTAAACTGATGCGAATCTGAGGGTCGACGATGTACTCCTCAAGCAGGGCGATGAATCGATCGCGAATGGCTAGCGGAAGCGTCGCTGGAAAACTTTCGAACCAATTAGTTGTCATGAGTTCAACGTCGTCGTACGTCACATCGACGACCTCTGTCTGCTGAAGTAATCGACGACCGCGAGCGTCCTCCTCCGCTTCGGCTTCGTCCTCGGCACGTCCGCGCCTTGTTCGATTCAATGCTTTCGCGGCGGCGCGGCGAAACATGTCTCCATTCAGCGGATGCTGCGTTTGCAAAATTACCTCTGCTCCCTTTGGAAGCTTTCTCGATTTCGCCTCGTTCGCGGTGAGCAAACGCCGGCGCCTCGCGCTCGACGACCCGGTAACGTCGTCCGCTTGATAATCAACCTCGTACGAGCGGTCATCTTTCGGTTGCAAGCTCTGCTGAATCGCCATCGCAGCGCTGCTCGATACCTCGAAGCCCCACCCAAAGAATTGCTCTATGCCCACGGCACCTGGACGTTGCGATGAGAAGATGATGAGAAGATGACAGATTCAACGCACCGCCGTACAAGAATTCGCTAAACACCGAGTTGTCGAGCGTCGACGTGCCGTCGATGACCCACTCTTGGTTTAGAACCGCATCTGAGGTGACGCCCGAGCTGAAATCCTGAATCACCCCTGCGGCGAACGACGCGAAGACGTTCGTGAACTTGGTGTAACCCAAATCCGTCGTGAGAACCATCTGCAAAAAGTCTTGCGCGGGATTATTTCCTAGCTGGTTGCGTAAGATGAGCAAAGCTACGCGAAGAAATGTCGTCGGTTGAATGATGGCGTTCAGGAGCACTCCAGGAGTCGATAGAAGCTGTCGGCGTGGTTGTCTGGTCGCGCCATCATCGCGCGCGCGCGTTTCCGAGGCGATGCGACCGTCATCGCGTGCGCGCGTTCCCGAGGCGACTCCCCGGTAGTCGAAGCCTCGACGGGGCGCGCCGCTCGCCATCGCAACTATTAGGAACACGCACGCGCATCCGAACAGGAGTGTTTTCAACGATTGCCGCGTGGAAACTTTCACCATCTTTCGCGCACGCTCACGCGCGCGGCGGATAATCAGGATCCGATCACTCCATCGCTCGCCTCAAAGCGTTTGACATTTTCAAGACGCGTGGTAAACACTGCTCGTATCATTACAGTCTTGAATGACGTCTTGTTGTTGAATTTTAAGCGACCATCATGGCGTCGCGCATACGCTGAGCGTCATCAACGCTCATACCCATGCGAGATACGACGGCGAGAACATCCGCGAGCGCGACGACGCCGACGACGCGATTGGCGTCGTCGCATACCCAAACGCGATGCACCGCTCTCGTGTCCATCTTCGTCAGCACATCGGTCAGCGTATCGGTCGGTCGACACGAAACAACTAGCGATGAAGCGTTTTGCGACAAGATGACGGCGTAGGCGGATGATTTGGGGTTCATCGGAGCGAGGCGTTCGGCATCCGTCGGCATCCAAGGAGTGATTTCGGGGTGTGAATGCAATAGGTACTCACCGACCGGCAGCGCAAGACTCGCAAAAGACGCGCCGCCATGCAGGTGCGTGATATCGCTTTCACTGAGCGTACCAATGAGCACGCGAGAGACTTCGTCGACGACGGCGACGGCACCGACGCGATGACGTTCCATCTCGCGAAAGGCATCGATCGTAGGCGTCGACGCTCCGACGCTCGCGATACCCGGAGCGTTGCACAATCCGAGTTCTGCTATCGTCGCATTCGTGAACAATTCAGTCAAAATGTCACGATTCGTGTGCAAGTACATCACCATATCGCTTTGAGACACCACATGCGTGATGAAATTGTCGTCGTTCATCACCGCGAACCGGTGCGGCACGTTTCGCAATTGAATCGTTCCCGGCACCGATTGAGGAGAAATGTACAGACAAACGGCCAACGCGTCGGCGAGCGAGTGCGACATCGCCGCAGCGCGCCACAGCACGGTGCCATCCCACTTAGTTCGACACTTCTTCAGCGGCAAGCTTTCGAGCTCGAGACCGACCGCGGCGAGGCGGCCCATCGAGTGGAACACGCGCGATGTATCGATTTCCGCCTTGTCCACGGCTTCGATGAGCGTTGACACCAGATCCCCGACGGAAAGAAAGCACAGCGCGTCGTACGCCCCCGAAGGTAGATGCTTGTACCGCACTAACGGCATCGCCTGCACTTGCACGCTGCTCATCAGCGTGAGCGCGTCTGAAAAAGTTTGCGTTTCGCTATCCAACAAAACGGGCTTCAAGCCTCGAAGCGCTTCGGCGCCCGCGGTGGCAAATTCACTCGGCGCGTTCACCGCGGCGAGCTTCGTGCGTTCATCGAGGTAGCGAGTCAAATTCGTGCGCGAGAGCACCGAAAGCGGCGTTTCTTTGCCTTTCGAAGACATGGTCTGGATCGTCAAATTGTGAGGCGCGACTGTTCGCGCGCTGCTCGGACACCGTTTCGAATCATCAACTGTAATCACCACTTCGCAACCGACTTTCTTTAAGACTGGCCATCATTTCCTCAATTTTCTTGGCCGCCATGGCCAAACGTTCGGGCGTCGGTCCGTCGCGGGATAACTTGGTCACCGTGCGTTTGAGGAATTCGCGACGCGGAGACAACGCCGACACTGGCGCTTCGGCGTCACCCGTCAAGAGAAACGAACGGAGACCCTCCACGTCGTCATCGTCGTCGTCATCGCGGTCTTCACGAACAAATGATTCGCTATCGTCACTGAATACGTAATTTCCGTGCCTTGGGTTGCGAGAAGAGTTGTCAAACAAGTCCGATAACTCGTGTAAATCGTCCACGTCCGGACCTCGAGCGGCGCTCATCGATCGCAAGAGGCGCACCGTCCCCGACCCTGGCGCCGCGCGTTCCTTCGACGACGAACTCGTGGGCGCGCGCTCTATTTGACTCACCATCGTTCGCGAACTGTCATCGAATCCCTCGGCGAGAGAGTGGAATTCATTCGACAGGGCTGACGCGTTCAAGGATTCACGCGGAGGCGACGTCAAATCGGCGCTCGAGTCGTCATCGCTAGAATCGCTCGAACTTTCTCGCTTTCCGATCGTCCGAATCGGTGAAATCAGTCGCAACATATCCAAAGTAAGTTCAGGTTCGGCTCGTTCGTCGCCGCTTGCGTCGTCGAGCGTGGCTTCGTCGTCAGAGGTATCTGACGCGAGACGAGAGAGCCAGTCGGCGGTGGAATCGAGCGGCGGCGCCAAGGGCGCCAGCGCTGCTTCCTCTTCATCGCACAACCGCGAGGAGTCCACGACGAATGTGAGCCCCTCGCCGCAAATGTCATCATCATTCCCACCGGTGCTGCGTCGGTCGTCGTCCAAAGGCAAGAACGTAGAAACGCTGAACATCGCGGACGCGGGGTCGCGCTCGCGTGAAGCGCTCGTCAATTGTTTCGCGACCGACGCGTCGACATCGCCGCACGCGTGGCGTAAATATGCTCCCAATACCCATGGCGAGACGTTCTCGCTGAGCATAGCTAATAAATCATCGCTCAAGTGTCCCAAATCATTCCTAAATAACCGTTCGGCGGCGCGCGCAAACGTCGATCCCGCCGTCGAGTCGCCGTCCATCATCAGCACGCCTGGCGCGCAAAACATCGCCACCGCCCGCGCATCGTACCCGTAATGCCTCGCCCTGACCTCCAGTGGATTCCCTCGAATCATCAACTCCTCTAATCTCTTCAATCCGCGCAAGTGCCTGAACTCCTCGACGTCCGCGATGTCGTTCTCGCTCGCGTCGAGCGTTCGAAGCGTCGGCGGTAGCAACCGTTCGGCGCCGCTCAGCGTGCAAATCGAATTCCCACTCACCCTCACCAGCTCCAGCGCGGTGCACGAGCTCAAATCCATCAACCCTGGTCCTATAAAATTCTCCCTGACGTCTAACTCGCGCAAAGCGAAGAAATCGTCGAACGCGCTCTCGCTCGTCAACGCGTTCCCGCTCGCGTCGAGCCTCCGCAACGCCGCGCACGCCTTTCCTAATCCACGTAAACTCACTATCGCGTTCGACGCACACGTAATCTCTCGCAACTCGCGACAGGCGAACAAATCCCTCAAATCTTTCAACTCGTTCGACGAAATATCAATCGCGCGCAAGTTCACCAACGCGCTCGCGCCCGGCAACGCGCGCAACGCCCGTCCGCGCGCGTCCAACCTCACCACCTCTCTCCATCGCACGCCCTGTCGAACCCTTCGCCGCGGAATGTCGCTCGCGCTTTTATGCTTTTCATCTCCCCCGCGTCGTTCGTCCTCGATGTCATCGATGCCAACCCACGCCATCACCGCATACTTTGACGCGCCGCGCTCTGCCGCCGCGCCATGAGCAAGAGCTGCGTCGGCATGCTCAACGAGTTTTTGTCCTGCGTCGAACGCAGTGCGTGCGTTGAGACGCACTCGTTGAAACAATGCGTCAAAGCCATCGACGGGGCGGTCGTCCCCGAGGAGTGCGCGAACGTGAGATGGAATTACCTGGCGTGTCGTAAAGGACAGTTGGACATGCGCGCGCGTCTGCGCGGGAATAAAGGGTACTGAACGCACGCGACGCGAACGCATCGTCGCGCTCGCGCGTGAACGTGACGCGTGAACGTCTTCGCGTTCGCGTTCACCGAATCGATGGGTAGCGAAACGCGATCGGGGCGTTCTGGGCGCGAGGCGCGCGATTGAAAGCGTCGAGCGTCGAGCGCGCGTCGTCGTCGTCTCGCGAACGTCAAGACGTGTTCAAGCGGGGCCCCGTCGCTTCTTTGCGAAAGAATGGTTTTGATGAATTCGGCGTTCATCGCGCGAGCGCGCGCGAACGCCGAGGATTTGTCGGGGGTTGATTTTGGTTCGGCGCGCGCGCTCCGCGTCCGCTCGGCTCCGCGGTCGGCGGTCGGCGGCGCGCCGCGAAGCGCGTGCGCTTTGAACGCATCATTCGCTTTCGAATCTTCACCCTTGGGCGTTACCCAGAGCGTACGCACCAACACGCGATCGACATGCGCGTCGCGCGCGGCGCCGTGCGCGCTCGCCGTCGACGGTCGGCGACGACGACGCGTTTAGCCGTCCGAGCTCGGGCGACGGCGCGAAACATCCGCGTCGAGCCGTCGAACGCGGCGCGCGAATGCGATTCCATTCGCGCGCGCCCTTTGCTTTGCTTCGCTCGTGCGTTCTACTGTCATACCACATGACGTTCGCATCGCTTTCGCCTATGATGCGATGCTTCGTTTTCGTCGTTCGTTGTTGAATCGTCAAAAAACTGAGCCGAGCGCGGCGTCTTCGCGACGCGCTCGCCCGCGTCGTCCCTCACTCACTCGTCCGCGGCGCGAGTGACGTTTTCACTCGCGCATTCGCGCGCCTCGAGTCTCTCGTCTCGCGCTTTGCTTTGTCATCTCCCCAGTCGCGTCCATGGTGGTCGCCATCGTCCTCCCTCTCGTCGCCGCCGCGTCGATCGCGCGCTCGCGCACGCGCGTCAAGTCGCTCTCGCGCGGCGCCGGCGACGCCAAGGAGGACGCCGAGCGCGCGAATAAGGCGCGCATCGACGCCGAGTGCGCGTTAAGCGAGCTCTATGCGGACTTCAATGACGTCACCGAACGTCACGCGCTCGCCGAGAAAGCGCTGGAGGAGGTAAAAGAGAAACTCGTTCGAGCGGCGGCGGAGCGCGAGCGCGAACGCGCGAACGCGGCGAGCGAACGAGCGAACGCGGTGAAGACGCGGTTTTCCATGACCGTCGCGAACGCGCGCATGGAGACGATGAAAAATGAATTGAATGATTTGAAAGCTAAAGCGCTCGTGGAAGGGAAGTTGAGTGAGGAAAACGAGGATTTACGCGGGCGGTGCGCGGCGGCGGAGAAGAATTTACTCGAAGCGCGACGAAGCGTGAAGACGCTGACGGAGAAGAATGGATCGTTAACCGCGGAAGTGCATCACTTAGAGGTCGCGCTTGAGGATGCGAAATCATCGGAGGCGAAGCTGGAGACCGCGCGATCGAGGAACGCGGTGCTGACGCTGGAAATTGAGAGCTCGAGGGCGGAGCTGGCGGCGGCGACGCACGCGTTGGAGGACGCCGAGGAGAATCTGCGAATGGCGGAGAGCAACACCGTGCGCGCAACGTTAGAGGCGGAGGAATTACGCGAAGAACTCGTGCGATCGCGCGCGCACGAGATGGAGTTGCAATCAGAGTTGAAGGAAATGCTGGAGACGGTGCAATCGTTGACGACGGCGCAAGCGGAGGCGGGCGTCGTCGCCCCGGAGAGCTCGGTCACGACGCCGGTGGAGATCGAACGTTTTTTGGCCAAGATCGCGGCGAGTCCGGCGTACGAAGCTATTGCTCTGAGCCCGGCGAACGATAACGACGACGAAATGGTCGAAGTGCAGGCCAGGATGGAGGCGCTGATGACGCGCGTCGACGAGGCGAAAACGCCGGGAAGCATCGCGACCGCGCTCGAAGAGCTCGCACAACTCGAAGGAAAGCTGTTACAACGCGACAACACGCGTGAACAAGCTTTAAAATCGGCTGGAACGACGCCGCGCGACGTGCGCTCGCCTGATGCGTGGCCAATTTCCCCGCCGTCGCCGAAACGCTTTGACGCGTTTGGCGAAGCAGACGCCGCGTCGCCGATGCCCACCGCTGTTCGAGCCCCGCCGCTCGAAAGCGTCCCGAACACGCCGGAGTCCGTACTGCAAACTCCGGACGCGTGGCCGATTTCACCGCCATCGCCTGTGAGCGTGAACCGCGAAGCGGCGGGCGTCGAGCCGGCGACGCCTCCGAGAAATTTGAATTTTCAAGGCGCAATGTGCGAAAAGTGCGGCGAAGTCAAAGCCGCCGAAGGACTCGCGCGTTGCGCCGAATGTCACGCGAAAAAACAAGAGAAAATGGCGAGTTCCCCACTGCAGCGCGCGGCATCGTCGTTCTCGAAAAAGTTGAGCAATATCACGTCGCCCAACAAGAACAAGAACGCGTCGACGGCGAAGAAAAACAAAAAGAAGGGCAAGAATTAACGCGCTCGCCGGCGCTGACGAAGGCGATGAACGCGACCAAATGTAATGAATAAAATAAAACGCGCACTTTCGAGCACGCGACGTCGTCGCGGATGTGCCATGGTCTAAAATACATTACTACTACAGTACGCGCGCGCGTCGCGCGCCCGCGGCGGGAATCTCTACGCTTCGAACGCGACGTCGCCGTCTTCTACGTTTCAAACGCGCCGTAGCCGTCGTACGAGATGTCAATCGTGCGTCCTCGACCTTGCGCGAAGCGTATGACCTCCATCGCCGCCAAGTTCGCGGCGATACCCGCGGCGCATCGATCCATGCACCCCGCGAACGCGCCTCGCGCCGAGTTCGCGGCGGCGTTCACGCTCAACGAACACGAATCGGCGTTATCGCTATAGATATCGATCACCAACGCGCCGATGTCGCGCGCGCGCGCGACGACGTCGTCTGCCTCGTCATACGCGCTCGTTCGCGCCACGACGTCGTACCCGCGCGCGGCGAAATCGTTCGACTCGCGGGGCGAATAATCCACCTCGCACTCGCGCCCGACGACGCGCTCGGCGTCGCCGCTCGCGCCGAAAACATCGATGCGACCGACGCCGACACGCGCGAGGGCGTCGACGCACGCGTCGTTCGCCTCGACGTCCGCGCCGCACACGAGCGCGCGAAATCGGCTCAACTTTGTCAACGCGTCGAATCCAAACATCTTCCCTTGCGACATCATATCATCGTTCGCCTCTTCCTCTTTTTCGTCGTCGTCCTCGTCGTCGTCGTCGTCGTCCCCGCCGTCGGCGAGCGTTTCGTACTCCTCCTTGCCGTGTACCGGCGCGAGATGCGCGTCGGCGCGGTCGGGCGCGTACGCCCCCGAAACGTCCACGTGCGTCCACTGATCGAGCGGCACCTTCGCCTTCGCCCGCGCGCTTGTGCGTTGGAGCGCTAACGAAATCTTACTCCCAACGACGTTCGCCGCGAGCGCGCGCGTCGTCGCCGTCGCGCTCGCGTTCGTCCGCGCGCGCGTCCGTCGTCCGCCGAGCAGCGCTCGCGTCTCCTCGTACCGCTCTAAAAACGCCTCGTGCGCCCGTCGTCGCCGCAAATCGCCTGGATTCAATCCGTCATCGCCGCATTCATCGAACGCTCGTGCCTTCGTCGTCGTCGTCGTCGTCGCGCGCTTTTCCATCGTCGCGCGAACACTCGCGTACATCCCGAGCGCGTCCGCGCCGCCGTCGTCCACGAACGCGCTCGCCCCGAACGCGTCCGCGACGACGTGCGCGAAAAACGCCCGTCGCC
>Ga0222712_10002739_pt1 | contig 19803 bp, 24 predicted proteins | sample C33_657DmetaG_FD_165043 | JGI IMG/M metagenome (GOLD analysis project Ga0222712, IMG submission 165043) | Estuarine water microbial communities from San Francisco Bay, California, United States - C33_657D | ecosystem: Environmental > Aquatic > Marine > Unclassified | place: USA: California... | reverse complement strand
CAGGAGCAAAAGCTAGATAAAGCCGAGAAGGCGGGAACCGAGGCGGCCGAGACGGTCGCCCCCGCCGAGGAGGCGGCAACGAGCGACGACGACCTCGCCGTCGACGACGACTTCTGAATCATCTGAATCATCTGAATCATCTGAATCGCCTCTTATGTTATCAAAGTCTTGTTGTGTGAATCCCAAATGATTGACCAGAGATATTATAAAAAACAACATTTGCATTTTGGTCATATTTTTCTCAAACTTTAACTTATAAGCAAGTTCCGCCGCATCTTTATAAATTTTAACTGAACTTTTATCATGAACATTAAATGTTGATTCGTTTTTTAGTATTAATCCAGGAATCTTATGATTTTTAATATAGTTGTCGGTATATTCTATAATTTTTTCTTTAAACGCTTCATCCAAGTCAACATCTTCTTCGTATTGATTTTCGGTCAAACTTTCTTTTAATTTACTTATTTCCTTTGGGGAAATATACTTTGAAATACTAAAGTTTTTTAATATTTTTTCTTTGTTTAAAATGTGGTCTACATCATTCATCAAATATAAATATAAACACAATCAAAACTTTTGAATAGTATCGCGTGCAGACCCCTGTAATCTGTCAGGATCATTCAACCAACGTTTTCTATCTTTTATTTTTACCCAAATTCTTCCTGCTGTAAATGAACAGTTGTAACAAAATACTTTTATATTTTCTATTTTGTGATTTTTTTCATTGTTATCTTCAAATACCAATAATAATGGAATTTTATTATCAGTTAATCTTCTTTCACAATATCCACACTGTTCACATGAAGCGGGTTTTAATCCTGCTCTAATAAGTCTGTCTTTTAACTTCCACAGTGGATAATCTGGAAATTTACCATTCAAAATTTCGTCGAGGGGATATTTTCCTTTCTTTGGATTCTTGGTTTTTATAACTCCTTTGCCTGCCTTGTTTTTAAACGTGTCATGTAAATTATAAAGATTTGCATATTTTTTGTAACACGCGTAGCTAACATTTAAATGTTTGGCCGCTTGTGACGCACTTTTTGCTTTTGATTGTGCCTCTTTAATTTCACTTTCCAACAATGGTACTGCTCCCAATCCTCTTTTTCTCTTTGTTTTAAAGGGTTTTATGGTAAAATTTGAATACTTTGAAATTTTTATCTCTTTTTGTAAATCTTCACTGGTAGGAATGTCTTTTTTTAAGTCGATTAATTCTTTTTTTAAAGAATCAAATTCTTCTACTTTTTTTGACAAAGTAGACATTTGTTCTAATAAAGATTTAATTATTGCATCTTGATTTTCTTGTTGCATATTAACCTCTTATGGGTTCGTTTTTCAAATCTACTCGTGTTTGATTTTTGAAATTAAATCTTAAATTTTCCGCAAATGTATGATAACCCGCGTTTATTAATATTTTATACGTGTTATATATGTAAACTCGTTTTCCGTTTTTTAATTTAGCCTCCATAAAAGGAGATACTATCATGTTTTTTTCCTTTAAATTTTCAGTTATTGCTCTAGTACATGCCTCCGCTAATACATCATCGAAGATATCGTCATCAATTGATAAATTCTTTTCCCAATTAGCACTGTGAACCCATACTTTTTTATTTGCCATAATTTAAATCTCCATCGTTAAGTAAATCTAAGTTATCCAGTTTTATATTTACTGACTCACAAACTTTTTCTTCTACTGTATTCGCCACAAATACAATTTTCTGAATAGATTTACTCTTGGCGCTATCTCTCCAAACTCTGCCGGTGGCTTGTCTCATTTGCACCGCCGAATATGAAGGTGAAATCAATGAAAGTCTAGGATATTTGCCATTAATATCATGTAAAGAAAGGCCTGCTCCACCAGCCGATATATTAACCAATATAATTCTTTCTTTATCTGACTGAAAATCGTCGATATTTTTTTGTCTATCCTTGTCAGAAACTATTCCGTTGACAATACAATTGGTATTCAATCTTTTAGAAATGGCATCAATACTTTCAGTAAAATTCAAGAATACTACCACGCTCATACCATTATCTAATCCCTCTTCAATCATTTCAATAAACAATGGCACCTTTACGAGTTCAATTTTTTGACGAGCTCTAAGAATTGCCGTCAACTGTGATCCATTCTCTTTACTTTCTTTTTTTATTTTCTTGCTTAATTTTAATAACTCACGTTCCATTTCCTCATATAACATGTTTATTTTGTTTCTACTTTCTTCTTCCATGTTATAACAATCCGCAATAATTTGACTTTCTGGAAAATTCGGAATCAAATCTCTAGTTAATCTAACTCCCCTATCTATAAAAATATCTTTGTGTAACTTGGTCAAAACATCTTTGTTTCCTCTATATTCCAAACCAAACCTTCCTTTTACTACTCCGTGTCTATATAACCAAGTATAATATTGTTTGTTATTGTCGAATAATTTTAAACACATACCGACCGTCTTTAATTCAAGTGGATTAGTCGCATTTGTAGCACTACAAAATAACATTTTATATCCACTTTTCAACGCGGATAAACAAGTTTCACTGTTCTTGGTTTTGGCTCCTTTTAACTTCTGACTTTCATCCCATACAATTAAAGTATCTTTAGGAATCTTCCATATAAATTCATTTACATGAGTTTTTTTATTTCTTACAAACGAAGCAATATGTGAATCTGGCTTTCCCAATCTTAAAGACTCATAATTTATAATTCCGACCAATTTGGAATTCATATTAAAGTGATTTTTTATTACACGTCTCCACGATTCCATAACTGCTTTTGGACATACTATCAGTATGTTCATATTCATTTCACGAGCAACCGCACATGCCGTATAAGTTTTTCCAGTACCTACATCACTACCATCAATTGCACAATTCCAATAATTTAAAGCCGCACAAATTTTACTAACCGATTCTATTTGCCACGGTCTTAATCCTGTTTTTATCTTTACCTCTACCGGATTTAATTTAAATTCGTTTTGTTTCTCTATAGGTTTTAAATGTTCGTATTCTTTGAAGAAATGCTTCTCTGGCTTAGTTTCATACAAATACCACTCATCGTCTTTTTTGGTGATACCATACCCCTTGTCTTTAAGTTTAAATGAATTTTGTCGCCAATAATTAAAGAAAAGAGACAGATATTTCTTTTCGATTAACCAATCTCTTTTCCACCAAACTCCATATTCAGTCTTATACGAATATGGTTCTGACCATTTTATGTTCAAATCCAACATCGTTCAGTTGCCGTATTCTTTTCTATATTTATTATGATTTACTGCCTCATGAATATTAGTTCTAAGATATTGTCCATTTCTAATCACCCCAATGTCGAAGTGTTCAGAAAGAGAACTGATAAAATTGGCTCCTTCTTTGTCATCGTATCCATACCCCAATTCAATTAAGTTTTGCATGTACTGATTTCTACTCAAAGAAAACTTTCTATAAACGGTTCCTTCTAGATGTTTTATTATTTCTGATAAAGTATCAAATACTACCGGTTTATTTGATATTGTCGTGTCTATTATATAAAATTTCATAACTTGTTGCTAATATATACTTTAAAATTTAAATTACAACTAATTATATTCTCCATTTCATTTCTTTTAAACATTCTTTTATCGATTCTTTATCTTCGTCGTTCATTGATTTGCTTAAATTTTCAAATAAATCTTCTAGTTTATACTTTTTATCTTCTGGCAACACTTCGTTTTTATTTTTCATGTCTTGAATTGTATCTACAATCTTATCCAACGCTGATTTGTATTTATCATGATGTTGTTTATCCACAAAATTAGACATACTAAATGATCTCGGCGTAATTGATTTTACTAAGGTCAAGATCCCACTTCCAACAAATTCAAATATTTTAAATACAGCTGCGGCTATAGGATTCGTTGAAGATGCAATCTTTAAAACGAAAAATATAATACAAAATATCAAAATTCCTACTAACAACGAAGTAAAAAACTTTTTAACTCCATAAAATATTGCACCCAAACCAAACCACTTGTCAATTTCATCAATCTTTCCTTTGTGTTCGTCATTTTCTATCGCAATCTTGGCACTCAAATCTTGAAACTCTTTGGATTTTTTTGCCAATTCATTTTTAATATTTTCTTTTTCGGTTTGAATATATTGAATTTCCTTATCCAATTTATTTAATTCACGTCTGCCTTTTTCTCGTTCGTCTTTTACTGCGGAAATCAAATCATCTACAATTTTTTGAATTTTTTTAACACTCTCGATGTCAGGCGTACCCGCCAACGATATAACTCTGTCATTTAATTCTTTTGCCACATCAACCTGTTTAGACGGTTCCTTTTCTTTATCTAAAGCATGATGAGTACCTGCGGCAAATATGCCTATTTGATTCAATGTTTTATTAGCATTTGCCGACAATTCTTCTTTTTTTCTTTGAATCTCAGCTGACTTGACATCAATCTTATCCCGTGAATCCGTTTTTGAATTTTTAAATAAAGTATCACATCCAGTTGAACAGATTAACTGTGTAGCTAATAATAATAATAATAACCTTTTCATAAATTTCTATCTCCTTGTTTATTGATGGTAATCAAATATGATTCTAAATCGTTTATAAATTTGTCTGAAAATCCCTCTACCCAATCCATAGGTTTATAATCCGTGGTAGTAAGTGATTTATGTTTCGATTTTATATATCCCTTTCTACTGCGGATTTGAAAAATTCTATCAAATCATTTCTAAATTGTACAGATTTTGTAAAATCTACATATAAATTCTCGTTTAATTTATAAAAATCTTTGTATTTCATTTTATTTTTTGGGTTCGTAACTTACTCTGACAGGAGATTTTCCTTTTGAACCTGTTCCTTTTTTACCTTGACCAACATTTCTTTGTGCCGATTTTTTTCTTCTAACAAATGACGCTCGGCCTTTTTTGCCAAGTTTTTTTGCATATTTTTTACCCAAACAAGCACTATAAGAACTACCTTTTTTTGCATCACCGCACTTACCTATTTTTTCTCCTTTAGTATTATATCTATCCCAACCTCCTCCAGAAGCACTGCCTACCGGTCCTTTGCCAAACCAAGCTCGTAATCCTCCTCGATATTCTTCTTGAATATTATCAATTTCTTCAATTTTTAATAACATCTTTTCTTCAATAATATTATCCATGATGTTTATCCTTTCAATAAAGATTTATCTTTTTTATTTAAATTTGGATCTTCATATATTCCCATCTTGTTCTTCAAAATTCTAAGAGCTGTAGAAGGTGGTATATTACCAAAATTAGCCGCTAAAATTCCATATTTTTTGCAAAATTCTTCCAATTCATTAACTTCGGATTTGTTGTGTTCAATTGGTTTTAAATCTATATTTTCCTCTCCCAATTCTTGTTTTTTTCTTTTTAAAAACATTGCATGAATCGGATCGTCCGTATTAACGGAATAAACATTATTGAATCCAACAGGTTGCGTAATTCCTGATAAATTACCAGTGTTATAATTTATAGATTTACAGTCGTTCATACTAATTTTTTAATCTTAAAAACGTATGGTTTCCTATTACCACCGTCACTTTATTTTTATCAAACCAAGATGGCAAACTCGATGTCTTCGATTGTAATTTTGTTAAATTTATATTCAAAAAATGATCGGCTCCGCTGGTAATATCTTTTAAATTTCCACTTCTAGCTTGTGAAACAATCTTCAAAGCCATAGAAAATTTTGCATGTTTTCTCTTAGAATCTATAAATTTGTTTACACTGTTTATATCAGACTTATTTATCACATTCCAACCACTAAACTGTTTTGGTTTCAAACATTCCGCTGCCGCTTTAAGAATATTTCCATTTGCACGATTCATCAAAACGTTCATTACCGCAATCATTCCTTTTTCTGCATCTTTTTCTCCACCAGCCTCATCGACTAAAGTGGCCGCAATAATGTCCTCTACAGTATATGGATATTTGAATTGTTGGGTGGATTTATCAATAGGCTTTGGTTCACTTGCGGATATATCAGCAGTACCAAACAAAGTAGATCCGGCCACCATAGCGGTGCCTAAAGCTTTTTTCCAATCTAACTCATTTAATTCTCTACCTTCCTGTCCATGATAATCTATATGATGAAATACATCATCCAAATATTCTCCTGTTAAATTTAGTTTTGCCTTTACCCAATCTTCTAATTCCTCGGTCGGCTTTATCATTTTTTGCAACATCTTTGCTTTAGCATTAATATTTCTTAAATCTCCCAACGACATTTCACTGTTCGATTCTTCCGATAAAGTCTCGTTCACCGGTTTACTTTTGGTGTCTCCGCCTGCTCTTCTTTTTTTTCTAGCCGCACAATGAGATTTTTGACTGAAACCCTTCGGGTTATTACAATCTATACTCTTTTTATACTTATTACTCCACTTTTCATCCATAACGTGTCTGACTTCGTCTCTTTCATAAAACCTAAGATAATCAAACACAGTATCAATATAATCGGCCGCATGAGTTAATTTGGCTTTAACCCAATCTTCCATGTCTTTTTCTTTTTTTATCATCAACTGTAGCTTTTCACTATAATCAATAATTTTATGTAAATCATTTTTAATCATCTCAGAGTTTTCTTTTAAAATTTCAGAATAACATTCCTTAATTAAGTTTTTAAGTTTGATATTCAACTCGACCTTTTTTGATTCATAAATTCCTGCCCGTTTCATAAGATTTTTAAATCGTGGATCTGCGGTATGTTTTATACGTTGTAATTTTTCAATATTGGAAGTAGATATATAAGATGGAACAATATCACTGTAAGATTTATAATTTCCCTGATTATCCGCAAACTCAAACAGAGTATTTTCGTATGTCATATTAAGATACCCCATTAATTTATCTAAATACTTCTTATTAGAGTCTACAACCGACTTATTATTCCAAATCGATACATAATTCTTTTTATTTAATTTCCAAACTCTACCACTAAATACAAAATTGCTTCTCGAAGAGCTGGGTTCAATAATAGGTTTTAATGAATTTATAGCAGCCACCAAGTTTTCGTGATCTAATGGAGAATTTGTATAATCTTTCAAATTAGAATTTTTAAAAAATTTAGATAGATTTAATTCATTAACTTGAATATGAAAATCCAATTTTTCTCCATACGAAAAGGCTACAGTTGTGTTTCCTGATATAAGATGGTTGAATACGATGAAAGTTATACCGTTGTACCAAGGTATAACCTTTCCATCTATATTCAATTTATCTGGGCTCTCGTTTAAAAACTGGCTCATATTACATTCTCCATCCGCCTCCTTTAGATTTATACCATTTTGCCGCCCAAGCATTAGCATAAGCGCTGGGGTAAACATCAAATTTGTTTCTTGCTAAAGATTTTGCTCTGCTCCACAAATCCGGCTTTGTAGGTTTTGGTTTTTTAGATTTTTTCTCACTTAATTCGGTTTTTGAAATTTTTTTGGGATTATACGCAAGAGGGGCCAATACCTTTAACTTTTCTGACAGTTTTTCATCTGAGTTTCCTAAACCTATTAAAATACTTTTTATATAACTCGAAGTAATCATCTTTTCCTCATCAGAATATTGAGATTTTTTCTTTTTGGCCATTCCCATCAAACGAGCTATAGTTTTTTCCGCAATATTCTTGTATTCTTCATAAGTGGTAGTTGATTTATCCTCTTTTTGTAAAATGGGTTCACTCCGACGACCTTCAACTTCTCCATCTGAAGTGCCTCCAATAGTTCCTACTATATTATTTCCTGCACTTGGAGTGGTTACGCTTCCCATTCTGGATTTATCATTAATGGGATGTTCCGGATCTCCAAATCCTGTATTTGTGGATGGTATGAACTCTTTTGCCAATCCCGCCTTTACCAATTTGGTATAGTATTCAGGGTCTTCCGTTAAATGATCCAAGGCTATTTCGGTGGCTATATTTATATCATTCGTATGTTCCATTTCAACCTGAATTCCAATGGATAATTCTGCGGTATTTACCTCTGACGGGGCCGTTGAATCTCCCACCCCACCTTTTAATTCATTAGAAGGTTTATCCGTTTCGGTTTCAAATTCACTAAAAAAGTCCTTATATTCCATAGATTCATCCTTTAATTTTTTAAAAGTTTTTCCGCTGTCATATCCATAATCTATCATCCACCGCCTACCTTTCATGGCGGGATGACCAATTATAGGATCATTTAAACGTCCTTTACCTAAAACCTTATAATCATTATTAGCCATGATTTCTTTTATTTTTTAATTTTTCTTCAGTTTGCTTATAAGCGTTTATAACTCTCTCGTCTATATTTCTGTTTGATAGAATTTTGTTTTTATTTTTTATGTCTGAAAAAATATCTTCAAATGCTTTTTTCTTTTCTTCGCCGATTTTTTGATATCTATCTTCGGTAACTTCTTCAAGCTTTTCTGATGTTACCGCATTTGAAATTTTATTTTTTACAATTTCAGCGGATTCTTTTTCTCCTGTAAAATAAGCCGCATTATCATCCGATTTAAAAAAGTAAAGACCCATTGGATCAACATTCATAAGCTTGAGTGGTTTGCCATTTATGACCAAGATGTATTCTCTAACATATGGACCCTTAGTGATTACTTCATCAAAATCTACGAATGAACCAAAGTAACGTCGATGTGAAGGGGTGCCAGAAACTTTCTTAATAAATATATTATCACGCTTTGTTTCTTTAAGTTCGGTGGATTGATTGATCTTAGTTTCTGATTCGGAAACGTTTGTTTTTTCAACTTCTTGACTGTGGGTTTCCATCATTTTTTTATAAAAAGACTTGTTTTCATTCATAAATTCGTCGTTTATATTTAACATATTTAATTTTGAGTAATATTTAGGATCTTTCTTCAAATTATCTACTACTATTTGTTTTGCGTTTGCTTTATTTTTATAAAACATTCGTTTTAATTCATAATCCAATCCAGATAAAACCTCGTCAGGAGTAACTTTATTTTTAACCGCATCTATATCCTTTTGATCTGGGCCGGTGACTCTCATTGAAGTATAGGAGTCAATTTTGTTTTGACCCACAGGATAAAAATTGATGGGGTGTTGAGAAACGTCAGGAGATGAATAAGTGGAGACTCCTGGATTTACAAGTCCAGAAGTTCCGTATGAAATACCAGTGGCCATTCTGTCTCCCAAATCGTTTTCGTTTATATTTCGATTCATAATTTATAAATATCAAACAAAAATCTATTTATACAAACTAAAAAACCACCTTTACGGTGGTTTAATCGAATTATATTATCTATATTCAGGTAAAAGTAATCGCCACCGTCTTAGATCTATATCTTTAACTCCGGAATTTATTCTTCTAATCATTTCTAATGCTTCATCTATATTATTATAGATGTATTGTGGTTTGAGCAATCCTAATAACCAAAGAGGTGTATTTGCCTTGTTATTTACCACCAAAAATATAGGTTTCTTTTGTTGATCCGCTACCACAATTTCATGCATTGTTCCAAAAGTAGGCTTTTGTATCTCAAGATTTACAATGATATAATCAGATAAATCTATTAACCTCAAATCCTTCTGAACTACACCCTTCATATAATTGGATACGTAATCGTAATCCCCCATTTCTCTAGCTAATTTTAGTCTCTTTCTATCTTCCTCACCTTCATTGTTTTGAAACATAAACATCGTATCCAACGGCGATAAAACCTTGATGTCTAATTTTTCTAACTCCTTGGTAACATACCTTCTCCAATCCTTAGAATCGTCGGTATATTCCATATTACCTGCCAAATAAACTTTTGTATTTTTTAATATATTACTCATTTTGTTACAGTTTTTAATATTGATGCGATACATGCCATAAAAGTTATTTCTTTGTCTACAACCAAACTACTTTGATGAATATACTCAGCAATTGTAATTATTACATTTACATCCTTTCCTTTTGAATATTCCGACACTTTATCATACAAAATAGAATAATATTCATCAAATACTTTAATATCGTTATCCGCCACTAATTGTCTAATAGTATTAAATGTGGTTAATGTATTGGTTGAAGTTTTCAATAAATCTATCAATTTGTTTTTGACATCTGTTCCCACCGCATTATAAGAATTTATCTTTAACTTTGAATCCAAAGTATTTTGTTGAGCAAAATTAAGTATCTTACGGATATCAGGATAATAATTGTTTATTATAAATCCAATGTCATCTACTGTGTGTTCCACTTTCTCTAAATCTAATACTTTTTTCAAATGAATCGCAATTTCTTTTTTACTGATAGGATTGATTTGATAAGTTTGACATCTTGATATGATTGGTGCAATTATTTTTTCTTGATAATTGCATGTTAATATAAACCGAGTGGTTAAACTAAATGTTTCCATCAAATTTCTCAACGCTCCCATCGATTCTGCCGATAGAAAATCGCTTTCATCAAGAATAATAATCTTTAATTTATTAAATCCTGTTGTCGATGCGAACCCCTTTATTTTTGTTCTCACATTTTCGACACTATTTTCATCACTAGCATTGATATACATCAGGTCACATTTTATGTTTTTTGCAATTAACTTTGAAATCGTGGTTTTGCCTACTCCGGGAGATCCATAAAACATCAAATGTGGGATATCCTGTTTATCTATAAAGGATTTTATGGTTTCCTTTAAATGTTCACTACCAATATAACCCACCAAAGTATCAGGTCTGTATTTTTCGACCCAAAGATAATGATTGTCTTGTTTTTTTGTTTCTTCTTCAAATATAAAACTCATGTATGTATGATTGCACAAAAAAACACGTAAGTAAATATTTTTTACCTACGTGTTTAATGATCTAAATTAAGGTTAGTCTATACTTTTGATTTCAACCATGTAATATGTAGACTCAAATTCATCGTTTGTGAATGTAATCGTAGCTAATCCGCTATTGCTTACCTTTAACACTGCCGAATTACAGTCGCCGTTAACTGCCAGAATCTCCTTAAAATACTTGGCATTGAAACTTAAATTTTTCTCAACCGTATTTTTATCGTTCAAACAATTTACCGCCAACGTTATTCTATTGCTATTCAATTTAGAATATCCCATCACCATCTCTAATTTCTTCTTCTTATTCATTAATAATGTAAACGTATCAACTTCAGGAAGAGCAGATTTAGCCTTACAAAATCTAGATACAAACTCACCGTTGATTTCGATTTCTACATTAAAATCTGGAAGTTTCTTTAAATTCGGAGCCGCAGGAATGACATTTAAATCTGCGGTTATAAATTGTGCTTCGGTGTTGGTATCATTGATGCTTAATGACGTAATCTTATCATCCTTTTTATTAAGATTTAAAGTCACTTCATTATCCATCACGGATAACATCTTTACCAACTTTGTTGTATCATATACACCAATTTCAGAATCTTCTTCTATTGCTTGAAAATTCTTTTGAGTTACATCCAACAATACGTTTTTTTCTTCAGTGATGCTCTTGGTATTGAGGAGTTTTTTATCTTTTGTTACAATCCATTTTACCGAATCAATAACTCCGTTCAAAGAATACTTTTTAATAAATGTTTCGAGGGTTTGTTTTTTCATATTTTTATATTAACACTATTAGTAATTTATCACATCAGACATAGTTGTAAACTTATTATACCATTCTTCGATTATTTTTCTCAATCAGGAAGTAACGTGTCAGATATTCTCACAATTCAAAAAATTGTTCTGCTTCCTCATTTACAGAAGTTAATTTCAATCCTGTCAAATCCAACTCACCTTTTTTTCTAAATACCAAAAGGTATTCATGAACTTTTGAAGATATTCGTTTGCTTGCAGCTTTGCCTGCCTGGAGTGATGCAAATGGTGAATTGTTCTTTATAATAATGGTGTCATGGGGAATGAGTCCGTTCTTTTTAAACAATTGAATACTGTCGCTACCAAACTGATGATAACCCGATCCGTCTCTCCAATCTCCAACAACCCAACAACAAAATCCTCCTGGCTTTAAAACCCTATTTATATTAGATATACAGACGTTTATATTTTTGAGAAATTCATCATAATTCTTAATGTCGCTTAACTGGCCTTCGACACTCTCATATTTTTCAATTGATCCGTATGGAGGACAAGTCATAACTAAGTGGGCAGAATCATCTTTGGTTTCCGACATATAACATCCGTTGGATAAATGAAGTGTTGGATTTACACCCGCAACTTTATATTGTTCCAAACTTCTATTAAATGTATTTGGAGAAATTTCATAGCCTTGATAGTTCCTCCCTAACTTTGAACTTATTATAGCTCGTGTAGCTCTTCCGGCAAAAGGATCGACAATATTAGCATTCTCCAAACTCCAGTATTTCACAATAAATTCACAGATAGCACTGCTAAATTCACTCATACCAAGCCCAGAGAGATATTCACAGTCATCCGACCGACGTTTCTCGGAATCATCTTGTTTAAAATATGCAATATCTCACTTTTCGTCATTTACGAACTCCATCACAGATAAAGGTAACTGTCCAAACTGAGTCATAACTTTTACATCATCATGAAAAGGTAATAGTTTTTTGTAATTCATAAAAAATTGATAATAAATTATATTAAAAAGAAAAAAATTGTTCTGACTTTCTTGACTCTAAGGAAGGATAATCCCATTTCAATATTTCATAAAATGATATGAGTTTTGTCTTTAATTCCTGGTCATACATTCTCATTTTGTCCACATACTTTTCAATGAACTCTAATATTTCCTTGGGGTCAGTTCCGTCAGCTTTCATAGCTAATGCATCGATTCCATACTCATTATCCCTCATATACAAATACTTAATCTTTTGTCCATCGAAAATCGGAGGAATGTGTTTATTCAATTTCCAATAATCTATCAGATCATTATACATCAATGCGGATTTTACTTGCGCAGGCGTTCCTTTTACAGTTTGAAACGGTTTTCTGGCCTTTGGATTATAGTTCCTGATTTTATCCTGACTTGAAAACTTGACCGATGTATTTTTTGCCAAATCTATGACCGGCACATTTTTTAATTCTTCAATGAAATTTATTATAGAATCATCTATTTGTTTTACATCTGCTTTCTTTAAAATGTTAATAAGAAACTCATTCATGAATTTTCTGAACTTAATGGGGAAGCTCGTTCTGACTACATCAATTCCTTTGACTTCAAGTTCATCACATTCAATACCGCCTTTGTTTATTATAAGCTGACAGTATCTTTTTTTGGCTAACCAAAAACTACTCTTGGAAATCACTTCTTGTTTAGCATCAAATCTATGTTTATCTATATTAAAGAATCTCTTAGCCATTATATTGTAAAACTCATTTACAAAATTTTGAACTTCAGATGTAACCTTCAAAATAGCCTTGGTCATTTGTTGTTCGTCATTCTTATCAATATCAGGAATGGTCTTTTCAATAATTGGTGTCGCCGACGCAAAACATGAATCAGTATCGACATATATCACGTGATCCTCATGTTCCACCTCTTCAACACTTACTTGTTTTTCTGATTTTAGTTGTAATTGATATTCATATTTATATTCCACCACACCATTTTCGTTGGTTATTTTGTAACGTTTTCCCAAAGTATTCTTATAAAAAATATTCACACATTTGTCTGTGTATTTTATTATGTCTTGGCCGGTAAGTGTGACTGCGGTGGCATTATCTTTGTTGTAGAATCTAAATACCGGCAATCCCAATACACCATAAGCACTGTTAAGTAGAATTTTTTGCACTCTTTGGCGACCATCAAAGAATTCATACTTATCCCACTCTTTTTTGTCCGCATGGTTTTTTGCCAACTTTCTCAGATTCTTTCTCTCATCAAACCATTTAATCAAAATCGAAGGAATTAGTCCGGGCTTTTCAGTATTATACATCACTCCATTTGATGCAATCGACAGTTTATTTTTTGATAAAAAATCTTTAAAATCATCAAATCCATACTTGGTGCCTGAAATGTTTACTTCTTTCAACTCACCCTTCAAATATTTTTCTACATTCCAATCTTCTACCTTTGAAATGACTGTTTCGGGACTAATATTCAAACTAATCATTATGTTTGGATACATTGATGTCAAATCCAAATCAAATACCCAATCATATCTTCCTGGAATCGGATCTTTTACATATGCACCCTCAAACCCATCTTCGTCACTATCACCATCAACGTTAATTTCAGAAAATTCGTCGTTTTCAACAAACGGTTTATTTGGCGCAACCAATCCATTTCGACGAAGATAAATTAACATCGCTCCTTCGATATATCTGCTACTTTTACCAAAACAATCATAAGGAACATGGCCGGTATGACAAATGTTTCGTGCCAAGTCTATAAACTTCAATTTTTTATCAATTGCTACTACAATCTTTACGTCGTTTAAGTTGTATTCGATATATTTGTTTATATCATTCTTATACAAATCATGAAGACTGCCAACGTAGGTGATTTTATCCATTCCTACCACTCTCTTGCCGACTGCGGCCAAAGCATAACTTGGTTCGTTTCTTTGGATAAACTTTTTATAGAGTTCCATGTAATCCAATACGGATACACCAGCTATGATTAGTTCGCTAGAAAATTTATTTATGTAAACACAATTTATTGGCGATAACCTTTGAATTTCGGCCTTTCCTTTTACTCTAACAATTCGATTATGTAAATAAGGCATATCGAATTTCGACACGTTCCAACCTGTAATGATTGTTGGCTGAATTTCTTCTATTTTTGTAAGAAACGCGGAAATCAGAGATTCTTCGTTATCAAACGAACGAATTTCTACGTTATCGTTAATGGAATCTGTAATTCCACGATCTTTATCCAAAATTAACGCTAAATACTTGGATGTAACGTCATCATACAACGCAATAGCTGTGATTTCTTTGTCACCCTCATCTACATTTGGAAATCCATCTTCGATATTGACCTCAATATCCAAAAACACAGTTCTATGACCTGTGGATGGTTCATCAGAATCTTCATACGCATCTATTAATACCTTAGTAGTTATAGGCACGTCACTTTCAAACAAACTCGGATCTCTTGGAGAGAATTTTGTAATTTTTTCAAGTTCATCGCCATACAAAGATTTATATCTTCCGCCGGCCTTTCTTCGAAAGGCATAAGTCGCTTGTGATTCGGGTATTACAATTTTTCCCTTTTGATCATCCCAAATATAAATAATTCCTTCTTTTTTACTATGAAAAATGTTTTGATACATTGGACTTTCATTGTATTTGAAGTTTATCTTTAAGACAACTAAATATATGTTTGCCTTCTTCCGAAACTTGAGATTCAAATTGTTTTATTACGAATTGTAAATATCTATTTTTTAGATATGGAATTACACATTTTGTGATTTCGTAAGGCAAAAGTCTGGGGGTTATTGTATTTAATATATACAATAACATGCTTAGCTCTTCTTCATTTAGAGACTTTAAATTTTCTAATTTCACCGACAAAATTTATCACTGATTAGTAGATTTGTCAACGAGTTTTATGCCCACAACTTTCTTGTCAATTAAAGCAAATATCATTTCGTTGGATAGTGACATCAAATCGTCACAACTTTGTTCAATAGTTTTAATGTCTTCTGGTTGTATCGATTTAATAACGGCAGTGGGTTTGCCATTGTTTATGGTATCCATTCCCTTTAGAGAAAGACTATAGTATGTTGATATATGAGCGAAATTTCCATTAGTGACACTCAATTCTTTACTCTCAATAACTCTGTGAACTATAGCTTTTCCTGTGATTACTGCGAGTACAGTCGTTTTATCCTGCACTACTACACGATACTTTCCATTTTTTAATGTCATCGATACACGTGGGGTTTGCAACATAAATACGCCATTTGTTGACGTATTGACTACGTCTAATATTCCTGACATCAAACTAAATGCGTAATTTTGATTATCACACTTCAATATAGAGGGAATGGAAGTGTTATTTTTAATATCGGCTGAAAAATTATGTAATTTAAGTTGAGAATTTTCAGCCAACGAAATTAATGTGCCATCTGAGAATTGGAATTTAAAAGTAGAATTGGTGGTCGTTTCAAAGTCAATTTGACATTTTTCATATTTATATGTATTTCCCGAAATTATGTTATTGGTCACAATCTTTCCATCATCATAAAAAATTGTATTGTTAACGACTCCACTTTGTTTTAATGGATAGTAAGAGACTACATCTTGAGAAAAAGCTGAAATGGTTAGAAATAATAAAGTATATATTGCATTTTTCATGATCAAATATAAGTAGTAGACACCTTTGGTAAAAAATGATATCCATAATACATGGATGGAAATAATAAGAAAAAAGTAAGCTACTCTCAATATTCTAACTGGTTTAAATGTCCGCATAGATGGTATTTAGATTATGTTAAGAACCTAAGAACGTTTGAGGGTTCTATAAATACATGTTTTGGCACAGCTATACACGAATCTATACAAACATACTTGGAGACTTTATATACAAAAGGACATGAAGAATCGGATAAATTAAATGTTTATGAAAATTTCAAAGTCGCATTTGAACGAGAATTGAAGAATGAAAAAAATGCAGTTAAATACACTGAAGATGACTACGTGGAATTTTGCTTTGATGGACAAGATATATTAAATACGTTTTTATCTACAGGTAATAGACTCAAACACTTTCCAAGCAAAAAATATGAATTTATAGGCGCCGAACTACCCTTAGAAATTGACATAAAAAATAATGTAATGTTCGTCGCATTTATAGACTTGGTATTGAGAGATAAGGAGACAGGAAAATACAAAATAATTGACTTTAAAACTTCTTCCAGTGGATGGAACAGTTACATGAAAGAAGACGAAAGCAAATATAGTCAGTTACTCTTATATAAAGCATTTTATAGCAAAAAGTTTAATGTATCATTAAATGACATTGAAGTAGAGTTTTTCATACTTAAAAGAAAGTTGTATGAAGGTGTGAATTTTCCACAAAGCCGTATTCAGAAATTCATTCCTACCAATCATTCGCCTGCGATTGTTCAATCTTTAAATGGATTTACTTTATTCATAGACGAGTGTTTTAATTTGGATGGAACTTATAAAATGGATGGAAAATATTCAAAGGTTCCTGGCAAAGGGAAAAAAAACTGTCGTTATTGTCCGCACAAAAGCACCAATTGTGATGCTAAAGAAGATAAAAATTAATAACCACTAATCAACTTTCCTTCGCTGTAAAAGTGTAATCTTTCTATACCTTTTTTTGATTTAATAATAGACGCGTAAGAAGATATAGATCCTGATATTATTCTTTGATACATTGATTTTACATCTTTTAGTTTTGCTTTTTTTTGTTCGGGAGCTGTACAACTACACACTTCAATATATTGATCAACATTTTTTACAAAGTTATCAAGAGGAGGGCTATTTTGCAATCCCAACTCTTTTATCAAGTTATATAATTGTGTAAAATTGCTTATATTCACTGTATATTAATTAACTTTGATAATAAATAGTAAATTATTAAATCAATCAACACCATTAAAGAATATAATTCTATATTGAAATTATAAAATAACACGGGTATACAAAGCCAAATAGTCAAACATATCGGGCAGGTTATCAATCTAACAAAAAAATTATTATGAAATCTTCTAAGATAAGAATGATATGTCAATTCAAAATCTTGGCTTTTTTCTTTTTCAAATAAATCTACTTTGAATAGTTTAGATAACCTAAATAATTTTGAATATTCAACAAAAGCATCAGTTTTAAACCAAACTATTAATATCAATACTATCGTAAATATAAATTCAAATTTCATAATTTTATACAATGGGTGTTTGAAATTACTTTTTAGCCTTTATCAAAGTGAGTTCGTGGGTATCCATATTTGTAATGTGAAATTTAAATATATCATATTCAAAATCACCAATTTCACCGGAGTCTTTTAAAATAGAAGATAATTTGGTTATGACTTGATAATTTTCATTATTTAATTTCCTACCATCAAACGACACTACAACTCCATGATTTATATTTTCATTCAAATTTTTAACTCTAGTTTTCAAATCATAAATGGTATTCCTCCCTTCGGTTTCAATATACGATGTTGTATCTATATCACAATAAATAGCGTTACACCACGGTTCTAGATGAAAAAGCAACCCTGGGTCACAGTTGTTTACAACAAATCCTATATCGTATTTTGGCGAAATGATTGGTTTCATCAGTGGGGTATGTGATACAAAATGTCCCCACTTACGGATGAAGTTTCGCGAATTCTTATTGGTAGTATATAACCACTCTTCACTATTTTTACCAGCTGACCCGCCTGCGTGTTTGTTAAATCGACTACCTCGACTGGTAAAATGATATACTAAAGCATCCCAAGATTGAATAAGATTATATCCATTTAACACAAACCGATTGAACAAATCGCTATCTTCTTTTGACTGAGGCGCAAATAATTCGTCGTGACCCCCAACATCAAAAAAGTCAGATTTATACATACACCACGGAGCAAAAATTCCATCGGTGGTTTTGTTTAAATTTAAATTTTCCAATTTCAAAAGTTCCATACTCACAGTATGGTAATTAATATCTTCAACTTCAATTCCCCAATCACATGTTATTTTCTCAGGCCCCTTTGGGTGTAACGATGGTTCGACGCGAGTCGCACAGACCACAGTTTTAGGTTTTAAATGTTTCAATATATTGGAATCCAAATTTGGCGATGCAATCATATCGGCATGAAACGCAAATATTATTTCCGATGTAGCCATATCAATTCCTTTATCAAACATCCCGACAATACCAATTCTCTCTGGTCCGGGGTTGTAATAAGTGATAAGATTATCATCCTTCAATGATTTAATCCAACTCTTCGTACCATCAATACTTGCGTCATCCAATATTAAAATCTCATGTGTGGTTTTCAAATCTTTAAGGGATTTGTATGCAAGTTTCAGAAATTCTAAATTATTTCTACTCGGTATAACAAAGGTTATTCGTTGATTCATGTTTTAAACTCTTTTTTAAATGTGTCGGTGATAGTCTTACTATTATACATCGTCTTGACATTATTTAGTGATTTTTTACTAACCATTTCGTAAAATTCCACATCTTTACTCAATAATGATATAGCTTTCTTTATATTATCGTAATCCATATAATCGAATGAAATATCTGGAAATAAATCACGTTGAACATCTAAATTAATATTTCCTATTAGTGGAGAAGCTAGGGACGCGAACTCCAAACAACAGTTTCCACCGGAGAATTCACGGTGTATATCCACCCCAAATTTACAGTTGTATATAAATGTATACCAATTCGTTACATCCATTCTATCTATCAATGTTATATTATTTAATTTATACTCATCTGGAAATGACAATGACTGGTCTGACTGTTTCTTATACTTCATCGCATAAATAGGCATGTCAATAACACATTCCGATGTCAATTTATGTCCAATCATGCCCCTTTGGTATCTTTTAATTGGATTTGGTATAATAACGTATTGTCCAAAGTTAAATGATTTTGACACATCAGCAAAAATATTTGTACATCCTGGATATTTTATAAAACTATCGCAAAACGCCTTCATCACTTTTTTATCAAATTCGTTATGATATAGAAATGCCTTACATTTGGATAAAATTTCAATATACAAAGATTGTTCTTCCGCCCCCCAATCAAACCAATCAAAAATATTTCCCTCTTGAGTTAAGTAAATATCATGTCTATTTACATAAGAAAGAATCAATTTCAATTTAATTAATTCATTATTTGTTGGTGTTTGAAATATCAAAATATCCGTGTCGGTGGGTATGAAAGTAGTAAGTTTTC
>Ga0222712_10002736_pt1 | contig 19808 bp, 19 predicted proteins | sample C33_657DmetaG_FD_165043 | JGI IMG/M metagenome (GOLD analysis project Ga0222712, IMG submission 165043) | Estuarine water microbial communities from San Francisco Bay, California, United States - C33_657D | ecosystem: Environmental > Aquatic > Marine > Unclassified | place: USA: California... | reverse complement strand
CCAAGCTCGTTTCCATCTTGAACGACTACGCCATGATGACTGCTGATACCACATACGGTACATACGCTACATCTTTCAACGCCAAGACAGAAGCCTCTTTGGTGAAGTCACAAACAACGGGTACTAAGTCTGGTTCTTTCGCAACTGCTGACGTTGTTGCTATCACTAACGCATCTTTGGTGTTGACTACTGGTGTTGACACAACATTGGTTGGCGGTGCAGGTTCTGACACATACACAGCATCTGGCACAACTTTGACAGCTGGCGACGTTTTGGCTGGCGGCACTGGTGCTGACACATTGCAAGTTACAACTACTGCTGCTGCTGCAGTCGGTACAGGCGTGACTTCTACTGGCGTTGAGACAATCTCTGCAACAGCTACTGTTGGCGCTTTGTCTGTTGACGCAACTGGTTTCTCTGACGTTACAACTGTGACCAACACTGGTTCTACAGCTGACGTGTCTGTGACTGGCTTGAAAGCTATTCCAGCAGTTAACGTTACTGGTACATCTACAAACACATCCGTTGCTTTCAACTCTGCTGCTGTTACAGCTGGCGCTGCTGATGCAATCACTGTGAGCTTGAACGGCGCTGCTGTTACAGCTAACGCTTCCGTTACTGCTAACGGTATCGAGACAGTGAACGTTGCTACATCTGGCTCTGCATCTGGTTCTACAACTTCTACATTGACTGTTGCCAGCGATGCATTGACAACATTGGCTGTGACTGGCGCTGCTGCTGCCAAGATCGCTGCTAACTTGGTTGGCGCTACTGCTACAACTACAGGTACAGTGACTTCTGATGACGGCGCACACGACGTGGCTATCACTGCTGACGCAGCAGACAAGCTGTCAGTGAGCATGGGTGCTGGCAACGACCAAGTTCGTATCGCTAACATCGCAGCTACACACACCATTGCTGGTGGCGACGGTACAGATACATTGAACACATCTGCTGCCATCACAACAACAACTGGTGCAAACATTTCTGGCTTCGAGGCTGTGACTATCGCTGGTGGTGTGACTGTTGCTTTGCCAACAGCCTCTAACACTGTTGCAACATTGACAATCGCTGACGCTGCTGGCGGTACATTGACTGGCTTCGCTGCTGGCGGTACTGTGAATCTGACAACAGGTGGTAACGCTACAGTGACAAACGCTACTGGCTGGACTGGTACTGCTGACGCTTTGACAGTTAATGTCGGTGCAGCTACTACTGCTGGTGCATTGGCTGCTTCTTTGGTAACAGCCACTGGTATCGAAACAGCAACTATCAACAACTTGGCATTGTCTAACAACGCAAATGCACGTGACGTTGGCGTTTCTGGTGCTAATTTGAAAACTTTGGTCGTTACAGGTAACGCGCCAACAACAATTCGTGGCGGCGGTGTTGCTTTGACAAGCATTGATGCTTCTGCAATGAACGGCTCCGTAACTTTCTCTGCGACCACAGCAACTGCCGGTGCTTCTTTGATTGGCGGTAATGTTGGTGATGCTATTACTGGCGGTACAGGCAACGACACTATCAACGGTGGTGCTGGTAACGACACAATCACCGGTGGACTAGGTAAGGACAGTTTGACAGGTGGAACAGGTACTGACACATTTGTGTTTGCTCAACCTGCAACAGGTGCAGTTACATCTAACCAAGCCGCTCAAGATACGATAACTGACTTTGTTAGCGGCACTGATAAGCTGCAATTGGCTCAGGCTGTGTCAGCTTTCTTGGGTAACTTCACAAGCTTGTCTTCTGCTCAAGCTGCTGCAACTGCAGATGGACGTACAGCACTGGCGTTTTTCGTAACTACAGAAAATACTTTGTATGTGTCTGCTCTTGCGAATGGCGCAATCAATGCAACTACTGATACCGTTGTTTACATGCCTGGTGTTACATCTCTGGCTTCTACTGACTTTGGTATTGGAGCACAAGGCACCGGTAATACAGTCTCCCTGACTGCTGCAAGTGCAAGTGTTTCAAACACCTTGAGCACAAACGCATCTGCATTAACTACAGCTTTGGATGATGCAATTTCAACAACTGCTGCATTCATGGTTGGCTCTACTATTGACGGCGGCGCTGGAACTGATTCTCTGACAATCTCAACTGATCCAACAGCTGGTGGTGCAATTGATATTTCTGCTCGTGTTAGCAATGTCGAGTCAATCTCGTTGACAGCTGGCAATACCGCAAATACATTAACAGTTCCTGCAACAAATGGTTTATCAGTGAACAATGCAAGTGCTACTGCAGTAGCAAGTATTGTTTTGTCTGGTAATTCACAGTCAGTTACTTCAGCCTCCTCTGGTGCAACAACTGTTGCAATGGGTGGTGGTATTGGTAATACCGTTACCGTGACTGGAGCAGGTGGTGTTACTGTTACTGCGCTTGGCGGAGCTGCAAATCAGGTTGTAACTAACTCTGGTTCCGGCAACTCTACAATTACAGCTTCTGGTGCAGCATTCACGTTCACAGGTGGCTCTGGTGTAGATACAGTTAACCTCGGTAACGTGACATACACGGGCACCATTACAGGCGGCACAGGTACTGACGTTTTGGCTGCCACGAACACCGCTGTTCTTGCATCTGGAATGACAATTTCAGGCTTTGAAACGCTTGATCTTTCAACTGCAAATACAGTTACAAACGTCACATTGACTCCTGCTCAAGCAAGCGCATTTACAAGCGTATTGCAAGCAGCCGGTAACGATGTTATTACCCTTTCAACTGCTGGATCAGTGACTGGCTTGGCAACAGCTGCTGGCGGTGTTGCACTTGCTTACGCTTTTGCTAACGGTACAAATACCTTTACTGCCTCAACAACGGCTATGAACTATTTGCTTACTGGTGGTACTGGCGCTGATACATTCAACATGGGTGCATTGATGACTACCGACGACGAAATCGCTGGTGGTACTGGTACTGATGTGTTGGTTGTGACTGGTGCTGCTGCTGGTGATGCTGCATACACAGGCATTGAAACAATTACTGTTACATACGCCGAAGCTGCAACATTCACAACTGGTGCAATGGCTCCTGGCGCAGCATCAACAATTAATGCATCTACATCTACGGCTGCTGTAACTCTGAATGCAACATCGTATGTTCCGACCACAAGTTTAACAATTACTGATGGTGCATCTAACGACGTTATTACTGCTCCTGCATTAGAAGCAAGTCAAAATTTGACAACGATTAATCTGTCTAGTGGTGGATCCGATACAGTCGCACTAGTAGATGCAGAAACTACCGTTGATGCAACTCGACTGACTATTAACAACTTCACAACCGGAATTGGTGCTGGCGCCGATATTTTCAATATCGATCTAACACATGCAGGTAGCGTTCAAAATGCATTTGTAGGCAACTACAACATCATTAGTTCTGCTGCTGCTGCAGTTACCGTTACAGATTCGACCACAGCTTTAACTATTGTTGAAGTTAATTCTGGAGTTGCTACTGCAGCTAACTTGGCTGATTCAGCAGACGGTGGTTCCGTTGAAGTCGCATTGGCAATTGCACTTGGTACTGTCACAATGGCAACTGTCAATACACGTTCGATGCTGGTTATCGTATACGGTACTGGTGCTGATGCAGGTAAAGCGGGTTTATATGGTGTGGTTCCTACAACTGGTGCTGATGCAGTAACTGGCAACATGACTGTTGATTTAATCGGTATTGTCAATAACGTAACTGCTGACAGCTTCGTTGCAAGCAACTTTATCTAATTTTTAATTAAAGTTAATTAAACCCTACCCCTCACAAGGGGGTAGGGTTTTTTTATGAAAGGACTCAAAATGCCAACAATCAAAATCGACAACAAAGAATACGACCTCGAATCCCTATCTGACGAATGCAAAGCCCAACTGGCTTCCATTCAATTCGTTGAGCAAGAACTCGTAAGACTTCAAGCAAAGGCGGCGGCGCTTCAAACCGCAAAAGCGGCATATCTTCAAGCACTCAAATCATCACTGCCTGCCATAGGCGGAAGCGACACCATCAAGCTGTCATGATTCAATGAGCCAGCGGGATGTCAATGCTGCCATGCTTTTAGTATTCATGGTCGCGATCCTAGGCTCACTTGTCACAGCCATCTACTGGATGATTAAATGACCATAGAAGAAGACTTCTGGGCAGAACTAGTCCAAATCCAAGCAGAGTCCATTGGCTGGATTCCTTTGGATGAAGGTGCATACTTTCACGTAGGTTCTGATGCACCAGTCATTCAAGTGGTGGGAATAGCCAAGGAAGAGATGGCTGGCAGCAATGTGCTGTGGCTGCTTTAGAAAACTGTGAAACCTGACGTATCTAAATTGAAGAATCCCTAAACAGATCTTCAACAAGTCAAACCTCAAGGCGCAAGCCCTGGGGTTTTTTTACGTCTGTACTTTTCTCAGAGGAAAAATCCAAATGCAAATCTATGCAAGCAGCCATGCTATTGAGCAGGCTTGCCAAACCCTGCCCGATCAAAACCTTCGAAAGCTTTTCCGTGAACGATACCAACAGCTCGAAAGTGACGACTACGAAATCCACGAGATCGTCCACTTTTGGGTGGTTGAGTCTGAGGCTGACCTGCAAATGCTTCCTGAGCACCTTGAGTGCAGGGAGGAACACCAAGGTTGGACTGAGCTTGTGTTCGTGCTCCTAGATGATGGCTTTGGCCTAGAGGTGTTTGTACCTGACCACTTAAAGGAGCAACTGAAATGAATCTTTTCCTGAAACTCTTCACTGGAGCCTTCAAGGTGCTTCTGTTCATGTTTCTGCAGCGTAACACTCAGAGAAAAAACACTCGAGATCGAGTCAATCATCAAAGGCGACACCAGAGAGGAGAAAGCTCAAACCTTGCCACTGACCTGTTGATTGCAGCGCTTTTAAATGGAGGCTCCCAATGATTACTCTCTTGAGCTTTTTTATTCTGGCCTTGGCAGCCGAGTGCTATTCAAGGGATCCATGGAGGTCAGTGGCTTTGGTAACCTTTGCGCTGATGCTATGGGTGTTCCCATTTGCGACCATTTTGGTGTGGCTTGGAATGGTGACATTTAAGGTGGTCTTTGCTTGATGTCTTGTGGCCGGCCCCTTGGAAGGAGACTTCTGGGGGGCTGGTTTTAGGTTTTCTCAATAATGGTCATAGTGTGAAAATATCAATTAAATCAACAGCTTGCGTTATTTTGGGGTATAATATCCACGTTCACACAAAATGTTCAGCTACATGTGTGAGGCAAGAAGTAGTGATTTTCAGTCATTAAATAGGCCAGCACGGTTAAAAAACCATGCCGCCAAGAGATGGACATAAAGTTAAAACCTTGCAGATATTTGCTAAAAAGTCTCACGGTAGTTGGAGGGGCAAAACCGAGCCTGGTCTAGTCGTGTGGCGCTAGAGGGTCATTGAAGCGGTTGCTCTAATTGCTGGTTTTAGGTGAGCTGTATGCCTTGTAGTTATCAAAAGGCGGAAGGCTTGTTTTTTTGTTGGTATTTTTTGTGGAAAGGGAGGTCATTGAGGAGTGCTGAAAAAGCTTTCAGGGTGTTTCATCATGGAAAGTTTTACGCAAGGCTGCCAAAAAATAGAAGGCGGCACCTCAGAACCAGTAATGACTGGTAATAAAAATTAGTTGGCAAGCTGAAAACATAACAAAGGCGAAAGCCACAAATACAGCATTGCTTCAGAAATTAAGCCCACGCAGTTGGGCAATAGGAGAATTAATTTGAATAATTTAGTGAAATTTAGACGTTTAACGGCGATGTGCAAAACGCCACAAAAGCTAGAGCTAAGAAGCTTTCCTCATCAGCCAGAGGGCAAAAGTGATAAGCCCAAGGTCACACTTGAAAACGTTGAGCATTTGCTCAAGTCGTACGGAATCAGTTCTTGCTACAACGTCATCAGTAAGAAAAATGAGGTGAGGGATGTTGCTACTCATTTAGCAAGGGTTGCTGATGAGTCAGATGACTTAACACTTGAAAAAACAAAGAGTACTAATGGCGATAACGCTGCTTTTGCCAGAGTCTTAAGTCTGGCTGCGCTAAACAACATGTCTACGAGTCACATTTACGAGATGGTGTCTGCAATTGGCGAACAGAATCAATATAACCCAGCAAAGGAATGGATTGAATCTCGGCAGTGGGATGGTGTGGATCGTTTGCAGGCTTACTACGGCACGCTTGAGACAGCCAAAAGTTTCTCAATCGAATTAAAAGAAACTTTGATGTACAAGTGGTTGTTAAGTGCAACCGCTGCTGCGCTAAAGGAGTCCGGTTTCTACACCCGGGGTGTTTTGACGCTGCAAGGAACGCAAAACAAAGGAAAAACTAACTGGGTTCGATCACTGGTTAGTGACCCTGTGCTTCAAGCAAAATTGATCAAGATCGATCATCAGCTAGATGCAAACAACAAGGATTCGATTCTTGGTGCTGCAGCTTATTGGCTGGTTGAGCTTGGTGAACTGGACAGCTCATTTAAAAAGGATATTGCACGAATCAAGGGATTTCTCTCAAGCGATCGGGATCGAGTACGTCGACCATACGACCGCTTTGAGTCCGATTTCCCAAGAAGAACTGTCTTTTGCGCCACAGTCAATGAGCCTTCGTTTCTGGTTGATCCTACGGGTAACACACGTTGGTGGACGCTTGAAATTGTGAATATCAATTTTGAACACGGAATTGATACCCAGCAGTTGTTTGCGCAAATGGCAGTTGACTTTGCTAATGGCGAGCAGTGGTGGCTCACAGATGAAGAAAACGAAATGCTTGAGCAGTGCAATCAGCAGTACCGTGCTGTAAGCAAGATTCGAGACAAAATTAATGAGTATGTTGATATTAAGGCAACTCCATCCGGCAAGGATCAGTTGTTTACGGCGACAACTTTGCTTGAGCATATGGGGGTCAAATCTCCCACAAGCAGCGAGTGCCGTGAGTGTGGCTCCATTTTGAGGGAGTACTTTGGCGGTCTTGCAATTAAGGCTGGAGCAAAAGCTTGGCGAGTACCAATGGTACAAGGCAGACAGTTTGATGCTTATGCCGAAACCTTGACGCATCTTGAGGTCAAGGATGACTCTGAAGTTGACAACAAAAAAGATGATAAGTCGGACGATCTCCCGTACTGATCAGAATTTCTAACAAGAACCTAAAGGCTGCCTCAAAAGGGTGGCCTTTTTTTGTTGGCACAGTTAGCGTTAGCCATAAAAAAAAACAAGCACAAAACAAAAAAACACTCAAATCAACAAACAAAGAAGAAAAATGAAAAAGAAGTGAGGGGGAGCAAAAAAGAAGAAATTAAAAAAGAGAGAAAAAAAGAAAAGTTAACAAAACTGCCCTACCTCCCCCCACCAAAGGTGCTGGAATCAGCAGGAAAACACAAAACATCATAAACAAAAAAACAACAGTCACTAAAGAAGAAAAAAGAAGTGATGGGGGGCAAAAAATGCAACTTTTAAAAAGAAGAAAAAAAAAGAAAAGTTAAGGAAACCACCCCTCCCACCCCCTTCGGGGGAATTGAGGGGCGGCAGAGAAATCCGCTTCACAAGTGAAGCTCCTGCTCCCTAACGGTCGCTTGAAATAAATCCTTGGTGAAGGCTTGATTCGTGCAAATTGCCTAAACCCCTTCTGGGTGAGAGTCCTAGGGGGTCTCTTCAAAAGACCCCTGCAAATGCCCTCGAGGTGCCACTCAGTACATCCCTCAGAACGCTCTTAAAAGAGCTCTCAAAAAAAGTTCCCCCCCAAAGCATCACGCCTAACCAGTGTGGTGCTTTTTTTTGTTCATCTTTTTTCACCCCAACTCTTGAAAGGAGTTTTCCATGCCCAAAGCAACTCTGTCTGCTCAATTTGTGAGCACCGGCAAATGCCTGTCTGGTAAAAAGACTGACTACTACGACACTGCCATCAAAGGCTTTGTGTTGGAAGTTCGTCAAACTGGCGGCAGTACTTACTACATGCGCTACCGAGACCTTCGTGGTCGTCAGTGTCAGTTCAAAATTGGAGACGCCAAGGCTCTGACATTTGACAAAGCAAGGAGCACAGCCAAAGTGATCCGTGCCAAAGTGACCTTGGGAGAGAGCCCCTTGCAAGAGAGGCAGTCACTCAAACAAGTACCTACCTTGGCCCAGTTCAATGAGGAGCGGTATCTGCCCTACATCAAGGGGTACAAGAAAAGCTGGGTAGGTGATGAGGGTAATTTTAGGAACCACATTCTTCCCCGGTTTGGCTCCAAGCACCTTGATGAGATCACGCACCAGCAAGTCGTTGAGTTTCACCAGCAGGTGCTTGCCAAGGGTTTAGCAAAAGCCACCTGCAACCGACTCCTCATCTTGCTGCGCTACATGTTCAACTTGGCAAAGAAGTGGGGCATCCCTGGTGCACAAGAAAATCCCACTTTAGGCGTGCCACTTTACGAGGCCAACAATGCCAGAGAGAGGTTCTTAACTGCTGAGGAAACCCAGAGGTTAAGGCTTGCCATTGAGCAAAGTGCCAACCCACAGCTCAAATTCATCATTCCCTTGCTCTTGTTAACTGGAGCTCGCAAGAGGGAACTGCTGGACGCCAAGTGGGAGGACTTTGATACAGCAAGGCGAAATTGGCGAATCCCGATGTCTAAATCAGGTAAAGCCAGGCACGTTCCTCTTTCTAGTGCAGTGCTGGAGATCTTGAGTAGCCTACCTAGGTGGCCCAAATGCCCCTATGTGGTGCCAAACCCAGAAACCCTTGAGCCCTTTGTGAATGTTCACTACAGCTGGAACACGGCAAGGGTGAAAGCACAGCTGCCCGAGGTTCGAATGCATGATCTTCGTCACAGCATGGCAAGCAATTTGGTGAACTCTGGGCGCTCGATCTATGAGGTCTCAAAGATCCTTGGTCACAGTCAGCTCAAAACCTCTGAGCGCTATGCCCACTTGGCACATGAGACTTTATTGGCAGCGGCAGATGCAGCCTCTAACGATTGGCGCCGTGGGGCTTAACTGCCCAAAGCCCATGATCAAAAACTATGACCATAACCCATGAGTCCGTCACTTAGCCATCATCTAGAGTTCCATTGCGGAGCTTTAGGTGGTGGTTTTGTGACCCCTTTTTTTATCAAATTCAGTTTAAGCCGCCATCAACTCATCACGAAGCGCATAGGGCTTGACCAACACTTCTGCAGGCAAATCGAAGTGTTCTACCAAGCGGCGAATCATCTCTAGTGTCAAAGGCCGATTGCGGTTGAGAATATCTGACACACGACCACGGTGTCCAAAGATTGGTTCAAGATCCTTGCGCGTCAATCCTCTACTTTCCATAACGTGCTCAAGAAACTCAATTGGATCAGGATCAGCGATTGGGTAGTTGGTCTTTTCGTAATGCTCAACCAAAAGAGTCAAGACATCTAAACGCTCAGCCTCTGGCGATTTTGCAGGGGCACTCCAAAGACGCTCGATCTCCTCCAAAGCTGCCTTGTAGTCTTTTTTGCTGTGAATGGTACGGATTTCCATCTCAAACTTGTGCAGCTTCTTGAATCAAGCTCTGAGCAGGAATACCCAACCCAGTGTGTAACTTACGAATCATTCCAATGGTGAGTGATCGTTTTCGGTTAAGTACTTCATAGACACGATTGCTCTGTCCAATCATGGGCTCTAAGTCTTTGGGCTTTAGGCCTTGCTGCTCCATACGAAACTTGATTGCCTCAACAGGATCAGGCAGCCCAATTGGAAAGTGTTGTGCTTCATACGCTTGCACCAGCGTGACGAGGACATCCAAGCGATCACCCTTAGGCGTTCCAATATCTGGGTCTGACTCCATTAACTTGGAGATCTCTGCCAAAGCTGCTTTATGGTCTTTGGCGGTACGAATAGGTTTGATGTTCATATTGCTTCCTTTTACATTTCGACGGTTTCTGCATCAACTTCGTCGTACTCTTTATGCGTACCGATGAACTTGATATAAACCACTCCGACATTGAACGCCACAGCAACAATGAGCCTGTACTTGTTACCCTTAATGTTGAATACAACGCGTCTTTTTTTGAGAATACTTGCACTGGCATAGCGAGCTTTGATATCTGCTGGCTGTTCCCATTTCTGCGAAATAACCTCATCGTGCCAAGCCCGCAACTGCTGCTCGACCTCTGGGTTTGCTTCCCAGTAAGTGCGTAACGTCTGAAGTGAAACTATTCTCATAAAGCGCAAATATAGTCCCGTTTTGGGACTAGGTCAAGTGATTTTGAAAAGTTTAAAAAATCAAGTCCGCAGCAGGGATATGACTGTTCGGTGAAATTCAAAGTTCACTTGAAATCAATTTGTTCAATAGTTCCCATTTCTCTACTTTGGATGGGTAAAGACTGAGTCGCCCAAAGGCTCAAGTGGTTTAAAGCAAAACCCCAATCGCTTCGAATTTAAAACCCTTGATCGTTGGGTTTTTGATGGGTTGCACGCCTGAGAGTGCCCCCAAATTTCACTATTTCTATGAAAGAAAAGAGCTTTTTTTAGGGCTCTTAAAAAGTGCTTACTACCAGTCTGGTAAGCCTAGGGAAAACCCTAAAGGCCTGCATTCTGCAGAGCGCATTGGAAACAGTGTGCTCTGTCGAGTGTGGGCTTTTTGCTTAGCTCGCACTCGGTTTCTTTGCAAAGAAATCAGTTTTATTCATAAACCTTAATAAGGAAAATCAAATGGCAATCTCCACAAACGGCGCAATCATCACGCGCGTCACGAGTGCTCTGTACGGCGAGTACCTGAGCAATGCAAGCTACAAGGAAATTTCTGATGCGGGTACAGCACCAACTACCGTTGCTGCTAACTTCCTGTCCAACGACTTCGCTGGTAAGACAGACGCTCAGTTGGCAACAACAATCTTGACAAACCTCGGTTTGACAAGCATCACTGGTTTGAACAACTGGTTGGCCGCTCAGTTGACAGCTGCTGGTTCTACAGCTGCTGCTAAAGGCGCCAAGCTCGTTTCCATCTTGAACGACTACGCAAACCTGACTTCTGACGCCACATACGGTTCATACGCAACATCATTCAACGCTAAAGTTGATGCTGGCTTGGCTAAGTCGCAAACTACGGGCGCCAAAGGCGGTGCTTATGCTACTGCTGACGTTGTTGCTGTTACAAACGCCTCATTGGTGTTGACTACTGGTGTTGACACAACATTGGTTGGCGGTGCTGGTGATGACACATTCAACGCCACAAACACAACATTGACAGCTGGTGACAGCCTGAACGGTGGCGCTGGTACAGATACATTGGCATTGACTTCAATTGCTGCTGGTACTTACGGTACAGGTGTTACTGCTTCTTCAATCGAGAACTTGACAGTTACAGCGACAATCGGTGATGCAACTATCGATACATCAGGCATGACTGGTGTAACTACTGTTACTTCTTCAGGCTCTACATCTAACATTGCTTTGACTGGCTTGAAGGCAATTCCAGCAGTTAACATGACAGGCACAAGCAGCAACTTGAACGTGGGCGTTGCTTCTACAGTTGTGGCTGGCACATCAGACGCAGCTACGATTACCCTGAATGGTGCTGCTGCTACTGCAAGCAATACATTGACAATCGATGGTGTTGAAACATTCAACGTTGCTACATCTGGCTCAAACACAGGCACATCAACAAACGTGTTGACTTTGGCTGGTACAACACTGAACAGTGTCAACGTTACAGGCGCAGCAACTGCTCGTCTGAGCGCTGCTTTGAACGCTACAGCTACTTCTGCTGGTGTCGTTACTTCAGATGCAGGTGCACATGACGTTACTTTCACAGTCCCTGCGGGCGCTGCATCTAACGTTTCAATGGGCGACGGCAACGATACAGTTCGTATTTCTTCAATTTCATCTTTGCAGTCTATCGACGGTGGTGCAGGTACAGACCGTTTGGTGTCATCTGTTGCTGTTTCTACAGTTACAGGCGCTAACGTTAAAGGCTTCGAGTCTGTTCAGATCTCAGGTGGTGTAACTGTTGCATTGCCAACAGCTACAAATACAGTTTCTACATTGACAATCGCTGATGCTGCTGGCGGTACTTTGACTGGCTTTGCTGCTGGCGGTACTGTTAACTTGACAACAGGTGGTAACGCTACAGTTACCAATGCAACTGGCTGGACAGGTACTGCTGATGCAATTACTGTTAACGTTGGTGCTGCATCTGGTACAGGTTCTACAGGTGCTTTGACATCTTCGGTTTCTGCTGACTTGGTTGAAACCGCAACATTGAACAACTTGCAAATTGGTTCTGACTTGTCTGCACGTTCTATCGGTGTTTCCTCTACAACTCTGAAGTCAGTTGTTGCAACTGGTGGTGCTGCTCCTTTGACTATTACCGGCGGCGCTACAACATTGACATCAGTTGATGCATCCGCAGTTACTGGTGCTGTTACATTCCCATCAACAATTTCTGCATCTGGTGCAGCTTTGATTGGTGGCGCTGGTAACGACCAAATCACTGGTGCAGCTGGTGCTGACACACTGACAGGTAACGCAGGTAACGACACGATCTCTGGTGGTGCTGGCGCTGACGTGATCTCTGGTGGTGACGGTAACGACAACATCACTGGCGGCACTGGTGCTGACAACTTGACCGGCGGCGCAGGTGCTGACGTATTCGTTTTTGCATCCAATGCAACAACAGCTGCTACCCCAGTTGTGACTTCTACTAACGCAGCTCCTGACACAATCACTGACTTCGTGTCTGGCACTGACAAGATCAGCATTACTGGCGCATACGCTCCTGTAGCTTTCTTGGGTACATTCACAAACATCACAGCAGCATTGGCAGCTCAAGCAAGTGGTGGCGTCGCCTATCGCGCAGCTTACGTCAGCGGTGAAAACTCACTGTATGTGTTCCAAAACACGAACGGCACTTTGAACGTTGATGATATGGTCATCAAGTTGCCAAGCACAGTAACAACCATTACTGCCGCTGACTTGTACTTGGGTTCACAAGGTACTGGTAACGCAGTTACTTTGACTGCTGCTTCAGCAAACGTAACAGCAAGTGCTTCTACTAATGGAAGCGAAACAACTGCTGGCACAAACACACCAATCGGCAGCGCAAACACTACAGATATGAACGACACAGTTACTTCAGCTGTTCAGTTCTTGGTAGGTTCTACAGTTGCTGGTGGAGCTGGTACAGACACATTGGCTTTGTCATTGCCTGCTACTACAACTACATGGACACAAGCAAATATCGCTGTTCCATCTACAGTGACTGGTTTCGAGTCAATCACTTTGGCTAACCACACACCATCTGCAACAGTGACAGGTCGTTACTACGACTTGACATTGGATGCTGCTAACGTTCCAACTAACACAACATTGACTGTTGTATCTAGCGAAGACGGTGTGGCATACGACGGTAGCATGATTACATCTGGTGTGATCTTCACTGCCGCTAACTTGGCTGCTTCACAACCTATCAACTTCACAGGTGCTGCTGCTCAAGACTCAGTAACTGGTGGTGCTGGCAACGACACTATCAATGGTGGCGATGGCAACGATTCATTGCTTGGAGGAACTGGTACAAACAGTTTGTCTGGCGGAAATGGTGATGACACAATCACTTCTGGATCTGTAACCGATACAGTTGACGGCGGTACTGGTAACGACGTTGTTATCGCAACAACAGGTACTATTACTGGATCTTATGCTGGTGGTGCTGGTGTCGCTGACATTCTTCGTATTGGTGGCGGAACAACAAGCTTTGCTGGCGCTACTTTGAGTGGTTTTGAAACACTTAACGTGAATCAAGCTGATGCAGCAACTGCGTTCACCTTCAACGCGGCTCAATTGGCTGGTTTCACTGGTGTGACCACTACAACTCAGACTGCAGCAAACACCACAATCACAATTGATGCAACTACAACTGCAAAACTGGGAACAGGTGCGATTGCTCTTGACGTTGACGCTATTGTCTGGACTACAGCAGCATCAGCTGTTGGCGGCTTGACATTTACTGGTCCTGCCACTTCAGCCGCTTTCTCAGTAACTGGTGGTGCAGGTGCTGATGTGTTTGATTTCTCTGCAGTTACCAATGCAGTGAATGAAACAATCATTGGTGGTGCAGGTAATGACCTTGTGAAAATCAGTGCGGCAGGCCTTTCAGCTACTGACACTATTCAAGGTGGAACAGATACTGACACGCTTGAAATCACTGGCACTGGCACTTTAAACGTAACGCTTCCTGCCGGAGACACTGGCTTTGAGAATTTGGTCCTATCAGGCCGAACAACTCAAGCAGCTTCCATCACAACTAATAATGCCAATATTACCTCCGGTGGCTCCTTGACAGTTACAACAAGTCAAACTACAGGTGCGTTGACATTTAATGCATCGGCTTCTGACGGCACTGCTGGTAAATTAGGTACATTGAGTATTACTGGCGGTGGCGGTGATGACAACATCACAGGCACAGGCAATGCTGATACTATCAATGGTGGTGCAGGAGCTGATACTATTGTCGGTGGCGCAGGTAATGACACTATCACTGTGGGAACTGGTAATAACGTTGTTACTGGCGGCTTAGGTAATGATGCAGTCACATTAACCGATGGTGGAACAGACCTTCTGTACATTTTGACCAATGAAGTTGGTGATGGAACACTGGGTGCAACTACAGCTTATGTCGATACAGTCACAGGTTTTGAAGTTTCTCGTGATGCAATTGGAATTTCAATTGCCACGTTGACTTCAACAGCGGCCACAACACTGTCCAATCTGGCCGGTACTGACATTAGCGCTACTGTTGCATTGGGTGCAATGACTGCAACTACACTTGCAACTAATGCAGCTGCGGACGCATCTGGTGGTACTACATCAATACTCAAACTGAGTAGCACTACTGCAACTTCCTTTGCTTCAGCAATTGGAACTGGTGATGTAACTACAGCTAACGGTGGAGCGACTGAAGCAACACTCACAATTTGGTACGACTCTGCAAATTCTCGTGCCAATGTTGGACTTGTTATTGGAGACGCAACGGGCGCTAACCATATCACTAATGCGGATACATTCCTCCCAATCATGTTGATTGGTATGACTGCTGCTGACTATGCTAATTTTGGCGTAGGCAACTTCATCTACGTGTCATAAGCGTAAACTTCTGAAACCCCACCCCTCACAAAGGGGTGGGGTTTTTTTTATGATAAAAAATCTTTATTCGTCACCAATTTACACAAGTAACTCATCAAAGGAGTTACTTGATGAAGTTAGATCATTCATTTCAAAAATATCAATTCCCAGTGAAATTCGGGCAAACAGCACAAAAGGAGGATTCCAGTCAGATTCAAAAATTTTTGAATATAACGATAAATCAATTATTAATTTAAAGAGATTCATAGCTACAGAGGTTGCAAAGTATTGGCCTCATATTTATGAAGCGTTAACAGGTCAAAAATCCGAAAGTAATGTTCCAGCTTTTGACTTATGGGGTTGGGTTACATCATTAAATGCCGGTGGTTTTAATTCGCCACACATTCACCCGAGATCAACAATTAGCGGAGTGTTTTACCTACAAACACCTTTTGAGATTATCAAAAATGTTGATAATAATTTTTCTGGTTGGATTGGATCTATGGATCCAAGATCCAATTCGCAAATATGGCCACTTTCATCGCATTTGAATTATTTTTTTGTGCCTCCTGTAGAAGGTAGTTTGGTTTTATTTCCCTCATATCTTCAGCATTTTGTGCCGCCATTTAATGCAAAAGATGAAAGAATTGCAATTGCTTTTAATTTGCGTCACAAGACTACACAATTGTTGAAATAATTTAGCCTATGAATTCTTTTCTCCACGTAGGTTGCGGCCACAAACGCAAAGATCGCACTACCAAGGCTTTATCAACTTGGAACGAACTGCGCTTTGATATAGATGAATCCGTCAAACCTGATTTGGTCGGAACCATGATAGACATGTCCTCTGTCTCTTCTGAATCAGTCGATGCTGTCTTTTCATCTCACAACATAGAACACTTGTACCCACACGAAGTACCGGTCGCTTTATCTGAATTTTTACGGGTTCTGAAACCAGACGGTATTGCTGTAATTACCTGCCCAGATCTGAGGTCTGTCTGCGCTTTGATCGCAGAAGACAAATTAACGGAAGCTGCCTACACATCGCCCGCTGGCCCCATTGCACCATTGGATATTCTTTATGGTTTGAGAAGCTCAATGGCTCAAGGTAATCTGTATATGGCACACCGCTGTGGATTCACACAAAAAGTTCTGACTGCCACTCTTCAAGCTTCTGGGTTTAAGTCTGTAGCAACCACTGCACGAGGCTACCCATACTTTGATCTTTGGGCAGTAGCCAGCAAAACAGAGTTGTCTGAGGAGCAAATCAAGTTGCTGGCTATCGAGCACTTCACTCCCCTTTAAAGCTTTTTGGTTATCTCATAGCATTTAGTTGCTCTAAAGTTGGGCCAACTTAAAATGGCTTCATGCAAATAGACCTCAGCTACATCCCACAGCAAGATCGCTTGCGTATGCGCCTTCAGGGACAAGCAGATTGGCTCATCACTCGAAGTTTGCTTTTAAAACTAGTTCCAGCGTGGCTTGAGAAACTACACAGCGTTGATCTACCCAATGTCAGGTTTTCATTAGGAGATAGGAATATAGGGCAAGAGCATGCCTTATCGCTTGAGTTTGATGGCCCAACAACCAGCCAGCAAAATCCTCCTCAAGAAATCAATACCAGACTGGTGCACGAAATTACGCTGACTGTTGAACCCACTGGCGTAAAGCTTGTTATGCGTGGAGAGGGCGCTGAGACAAATCTAGTCTTGACCAGAAAAGAGTCTCATCTGGTGCTGGAAATGCTAGCCAAGAAGGCCAGAGAGGCTCAATGGCTCAGTGAGGTGGTGTGGCCAAGCTGGCTTGGTGTTGCAAGTTGATCTAATGAATCTACTGGAAGCTTAGACGGTAAGCCATAGTCAGCTGGGAGTTTAAAATTCACTTATTCGCCGCTTTAGCTCAGTTGGGCATGGCAAGCAACTTGGTCAACTCTGGTCGCTCGATCTATGAGGTCTCCAAGATCCTAGGCCACAGTCAGCTTAAAACCTCTGAGCGTTATGCTCACCTAGCTCATGAGACGCTTTTGGCTGCAGCGGATGCGGCCTCTAACGATTGGTGCCAAAGGACTTAAGGTTCTTAATCACCAATAAACCACTCGCCATCATCTAGGGCTCCTATAAAGGGCTTTGGGTGGTGGCTTTGTGGCACCTTTTTTTTTATCAAATCTCCTAAAGAGCTTAGGCTGCCATCAATTCATCTCTTAGTGCATATGGCTTAACAAGTACATCTGCAGGTAAATCGAGCTGCTCTACTAAGCGGCGAATCATATCTAGGGTCAAAGGTCTCGTGCGATTAAGAATTTCAGCTACACGTCCACGATGACCAATGATTGGCTCCAGATCTTTTCGAGTCAAACCTCTGCTTTCCATCACATGCTCTAAAAAATCGATAGGTTCAGGATCAGCTATGGGGTAGTTCGTTTTCTCGTAATGCTCAACTAAGAGCGTTAAGACATCCAAGCGCTCAGCCTCTGGTGATTTTGCAGGAGCAGTCCAAAGACGCTCGATCTCCTCCAAAGCTGCCTTGTAGTCTTTCTTGTTGTGAATCGTACGGATTTCCATAAATTCCTCCTTTAAATCTTTGTTGCATCAATCTTGTCGTATTGGGCATGAGTCCCAACAAAGCGAATGAACATGAGTCCTTGTCCATATCGAACAAGAACAACCAAGCGATAGTCATTACCTTTGATATTGAATACCACCCTCTCATTGGCAATGAAAGAGGCGTTTCTATAAGCAGCTTTGATATCCGCAGGTGACTTCCATTTGGCTCTGCTGGCTAAGGCATACCAAGATTGAAGAGGCACCTTTGAATCTGGGTGTTTTGCCCAAAAAGCTTGAAGTGTCGTGATGGCAACGATTCGCATAGTTAATTATGGTACCAATTTGGGATCATTGCAAGAATCTTTTTTACCTATTTTGAACTCTGGTGATAATTTTTTAAGCACTGGAAGGCGAGTAAAGCAAGCACTCTATGGATGCCAGCAACTCGGTCAATACGGCTCTAGGCGGGATGTTCATGCCGATGGTGTCGGCAAGTCCTGCTGGGCAGGTGCAGTTGGTTCAGTGAGTTACCGCTTTTTCGTCTTGCAGGCTTGGCTTCCATTGGCCTCGAGACTCTTTCACCACAATCCTTTGCTTCACCAAACGCTCAACTGTCTTGACCCGCTCAACGGCTGAGCTAATTGGCTCGTTGCCCTGAGCTTGCGCCAAATACATAAGGCGAACCAACTTATCGGCCCATTTTGGAACCTTTCCCGTCTTTTCCCAACGGGCCACAGATTGGCCATCAATGCCCATGAGCTTGCCCAATGCAGGCTGGGACAGCAACATGCCTGCGCTGCGGATGTAGCGGAACTCTGACCCAGTTAGAACGCCGGCCTTCTTGGTGAGCGCAATGCAGATGGATTTAGTGAGTCCATCAAGGTTGTGAAAAGCCACACCCTCACCAAAGGGGGTTTTCTTGATCTCGTAGCCGTTGGCCAGCCACACGTTGCGTAGACCGCCGTCTGTGTAGTGGTACATCTCAATCCTTCTTTACATCAATCACTGTTACAACAATCAAATCTGAAGCTGGGTACTCGACATACACAACCACTGCAACTTGAACACCGGCAACATAGCGTTGCATCCGGCATTTAAGCCCTGTGTGCTTCATGTCTGTCTCAGGCTTGGGGGCCATGATCCCGTTCCTAAGAACATCCAAGACCATCGGATCATTGATATATCGCTGCCGCATCCTCTGGCGGGCATGGTCCGTAAAGACAACATGTGCTGAGTCAACTGCGCTTAGCTTGATATGTTTTTCTAGTTGTCGATCTGATGGAGAAGCCACGCTCAAGACCTATCATTTTGATAGGTTAGATTATGCAAGCACTTGAGGTATTTGTAAAACAATATTTGCTATGGGGTTCGGTTTACCCATTATGCGGATGGTGCACGGCTTAGCCAGTGACTAGTGGCGAAGTGAGCCAAGCATACGGGGAGAGCTTGTGATTTTCAGAATACTGGACAAGTCCTGCTGCTCAGGTGCAGTTGGTTCAGTGATTTAATAAGAGTTGACAAATTCGAGTCGTCATATCAAAATTCGTTCAGCACGATATTAGGAAGGCACGAAAATGACAGCTCTAGCATCTCATTCCTCTGTGAAAGTAGTAGGCGCCAATGGGCAAATTTCATTGGGTAAGCAATTCGCTGGAAGGCAGGTTCTGGTTGAAGAGCAAGAACCAGGCGTTTGGATGATTCGCACTGCCACCGTCATTCCTGATAACGAACGGTGGTTGCATGAGCCTCAGGCAGCAACTGACTTGCGATCTGCACTTGCATGGGCCACGGCCACCCCTGCCTCTGACGGCAACACTGATTCATTGATGAAGAAATTGAGCGATGGCATCGAGTGAGTCCAATGGCAATGTATTGCTCGATCTGAACAACCCGACATTTCAGGAAAACCTGTTCGGATTGCAAAAGCCAGAAAGGCTTGCTGCACTGGATACGCTGAAGAAAATTTGCCAACTCAATTGGGCGCAGGTATACCGAGACAACGGTTTGAAGTGGGAAAAAATCGTAAGCGTGCGCCCTCCACAAGGTATTGACGCTATTTATTCATTTCGAATTACCCAGTCTCGAAGAGCAACGGCTTACAGAGATGGCCCATATATGCGTCTTCTCACGGTGGCGCCAGATCACGACAGCACGTACGGCAAAAAGTAAACCAAAGAAGCTACTGTCCTTACCCAGTATGCGGATTGTGGGCCGCTTAGCCTGAGATGGTGTC
>Ga0222712_10002734_pt1 | contig 19813 bp, 16 predicted proteins | sample C33_657DmetaG_FD_165043 | JGI IMG/M metagenome (GOLD analysis project Ga0222712, IMG submission 165043) | Estuarine water microbial communities from San Francisco Bay, California, United States - C33_657D | ecosystem: Environmental > Aquatic > Marine > Unclassified | place: USA: California... | reverse complement strand
GGGTCCGCCTAGTGCCAATGGAATGCCTGGTATTCACCACGTTATTTCTAGAACTTTAAAAGACATGGTGTGTAGGTATAAAACCATGCAAGGTTTTCAGGTAAAAAGAAAAGGCGGATGGGATACGCACGGACTTCCGGTAGAACTTGGGGTTGAAAAAGAATTGGGTATTACGAAAGAAGATATTGGTAAAAAAATTTCAATCGAAGAATACAATAAAAAATGTAGAGAAGCTGTGCTTCGTTACAAAGACAAGTGGGATGAGATCACTACTAAAATGGGATACTGGGTAGATTTAAATGATCCGTATATCACATTTGAAAATGATTATATCGAAACACTTTGGTGGATTTTAAGTGAGTTGTACAAGAAAGGATATTTGTATGAGAGTGTAAGTATTCAGCCGTATTCTCCAGCTGCTGGAACAGGTCTTAGCTCGCACGAATTAAACCAGCCCGGCACTTACAAAGATGTAAAAGATACGTCTTGTGTTGCGATGTTTAAAGCAAATGCAACAGATGCGCGCAACCAATTTTTACTAGACGCTGCTGGTGATACTGAAGTATATTTTTTAGCATGGACAACAACACCTTGGACACTTCCTTCTAATTTAGGATTAACCGTTGGGCCAAATATCGAGTATGTGTTGGTTAAAACCTTTAACCCGTACACGCATGCGCCAGTGCATGTTGTGCTTGCCAAATCCTTACTATCAAAGCTTTTTAAGCCAGAAGCAGAAAACGGATATTTTGAAAATTATAACCCTGATCAAAAAATATTGCCTTGGAAAATAGTGGCAAATTTTAAAGGTGCTGATATTGAAGGGGCAAAGTATGAACAACTCATGCCATCTGATGCAAATAGCATGGAGGCGATTGATGCAATTACACCTGGTGCAAAACCATTTAGAATTTTAGTAGGTGATTTTGTTACCACCGAAGATGGTACAGGTATAGTACATACCTCACCTGCGTTTGGCGCAGACGATTACCGTGTTGGACAAAAAAATAATATTGGTATTTTAACACTTGTAGATAGAGCAGGAAAATTTGTAGATGGCGTTGGTGAGTTTAGTAACCGCTATGTAAAAAATTACAAAGACGACCCTAATTATGTAGACGTTAATGTAGACATCTGTGTAAAACTTAAAAAGGAAAATCGTGCATTTAAAGTAGAAAAATACGAACACAGTTATCCGCATTGTTGGAGAACGGATAAGCCTATTTTATACTATCCACTAGACGCTTGGTTTATTAAAACCACAGCCGTTAAAGACCGTATGGTTGAACTCAATAAAACCATCAACTGGAAGCCAGCTTCTACCGGCGAAGGCCGTTTTGGTAACTGGCTTGAAAATATGGTGGATTGGAATTTGAGTAGAAGTAGATATTGGGGAACGCCTTTGCCAATATGGCGAACAGAAGACGCAAGCGAACAGGTTTGTATTGGCTCTGTAGAGGAATTAAATGCTGGCATCAAAAAAGCAAATGAAGTTTTAGGCGGAAGTGTCAATCAAAATTATTTGCACGGCGGTATCTTAGATTTACACAAACCATTTGTTGATGATATTGTTTTAGTGAGTGCATCTGGTAAACCCATGCACCGCGTTTCAGATTTAATTGATGTTTGGTTTGATAGTGGCGCTATGCCTTATGCGCAGTGGCATTATCCATTTGAAAATAAAGACCTTGTAGATAAGGGTCAAGCTTTTCCTGCCGATTTTATTTGCGAAGGTGTGGATCAAACACGTGGCTGGTTTTATACACTGCATGCGATTGGTGTGATGCTTTTTGATAGCGTTGCCTATAAAACCGTTGTGAGTAATGGACTCGTGCTAGATAAAAACGGCAACAAAATGAGTAAGCGACTTGGTAACGTTGTTAATCCATTTGAAACCATTGAAAAATATGGCGCCGACGCAACCCGTTGGTACCTTGTTACCAATGCTTCGCCTTGGGATAATTTAAAATTTGATGTAGCGGGTATTCAAGAAGTGCAACGTAAATTTTTTGGAACCCTTTATAATACGTATCAATTTTTTACACTCTATGCAAACGTAGATGGCTTTTCTTTTTCGGAAGCGCCAGTCCCTTTAGCAGAGCGTCCAGAAATTGATCGTTGGATTTTATCAAGTTTACATTCGCTCGTTAAAAAAGTAACTGCGGCAATGGATGATTATGAACCAACCGTCGCAGGAAGAGCCATTGAATCTTTTGTTGATGAGCAACTGAGTAACTGGTATGTAAGACTTTGTAGAAGAAGATTTTGGAAAGGTGAATATGAGCAGGATAAAATTAGTGCGTATCAAACTTTATATGAATGCTTAGAAACGGTGATACAATTAACAGCCCCAATTGCGCCGTTTTTTACTGATGCTATTTTTGGTAATCTTAATAGCGTAACGGGTAAGCATCAAGTAGCGTCTATTCATCATGCAAATTTCCCAGTGGCCAATGACTCATGTATTGATGCCGCATTAGAGGAAAGAATGCAATTAGCCCAGGATGTATGCTCGTTGGTATTAAGCCTTCGTAAAAAAGTAAATATTAAAGTGCGTCAGCCACTTCAAAAAATACTCATCCCGGTACTAGACCCTGCCATGCAGGATCAACTGGTTTTAATCCAGGATTTGATAACGGCAGAGGTAAATGTTAAAGAAATTGAATATTTGACCGAAACGGAGGGGATTATTAAGAAAAAGATAAAACCCAACTTTAAGGCACTCGGTACCAAAATGGGGGCTAAAATGAAAGCAGCCGGCGCGGCCATTACTGCCATGACTGCTACTCAAATTGCTACCCTCGAAAAAAAAGGCGAGATTCTCTTATCTGTTGAGGGTGAGGAACTTAGCATTGCTCTTGCCGAGGTTGAAATTGCTGCAGAAGACATCCCGGGTTGGAGCGTTGCCAGTAAAGGTAGCCTAACAGTGGCCCTCGATATTACGATTACCCCCGATTTACAACAAGAAGGGGACGCCAGGGAGTTTGTAAACCGTGTACAAAATATTCGAAAAGACAGCGGTTTTGCCCTTACAGACCGTATATTCGTGACCCTTGAGCATTGCGACAGGCTAAAGGAGTCGATTGTTAAATATAACAACTATATTTGCCGCGAAATTTTAGCTGATTCTATCAATTGGGTAGACCATGTTGCAAACGCAACGGAGCTCGAAGTAAACGAGAATTTGCTAAAGGTTTCAATAACTAAACAAGCATAACAACAAGCATATGGCTACAAAGAAACCAGCCCCAAAAGCAGCACCTGCTAAAAAAGTAGCAGCTCCAGCTAAAAAGGCGGCACCGGCCAAAAAAGCAGCACCTGCTAAAAAAGTAGTTGCTCCTGTAAAAAAAGCAGCACCTGCTAAACCAGCAGCGCCCGCTAAAAAAGTTGCAGCTCCTGTAAAGAAAGCTGCACCTGCTAAACCAGCAGCACCCGCTAAAAAAGTAGCAGTGCCTGTTAAAAAAGCAGCTCCTGCAAAACCAACAGCACCCGCTAAAAAGGCAGTTCCTGCTAAACCAGTAACGCCTGCTAAAAAAGCAGCAGCTCCAGTACCTGCAAAAAAAGCGGCACCTGTAAAACCAGCTCCAGCGCCTGCAAAAAAAGCAGCGCCTGCAAAAGCGGCACCTGCAAAACCTGCAGCTCCAGTAAAAGCAGCGGTTAAAGCAGCAAAGCCTGCAAAAGCAGTTAAACCTCCTCCTGCTAAAGTGATTGTTAAAACGGCACCAGTAAGACCTGGTGGAAAAGTAGTTTTACCTTCTAAGCCAGTGCCAAAAATTGCACCTGCGCCAGTGGTAAAAGCAAAACCAACGCCACTTCCTCCAATGCCTAAAAAGCCGGAAGTGAAATTGCCGCCAGCACCACCTAAAAAGCCGGTTAGAAAACCATTAGAACCCATTAAAGACGTAAAGGTGCCAAAGACAAATACTAAATCAAGTGTACCTTATAGTCCAGGCTATACACCACTCGAAAAAAGAGTGCAAATAGTAACGAGAAGTACTCAAACACTCGTTAAATATAGTGATGCGGAATTAAACGATTTCCGTGAGCTTATTAATAAAAAAATTAGAAGCTGCTAAAAAAGAGCTTGTGTACTTGCAAGGTTTAATTACCCGTAAAGATGAAATGGGTGGTGATAATGACGATGCACGTTACATGACGATGGAAGATGGAAGTGTAAGTATGGAAAGAGAGCAGTTGTCTCAAATGGCTAGTCGTCAAATTACCTATATCGACCATCTTGAAAAAGCAATCATGCGTATTGAGAGTAAAACTTATGGAATTTGTAGAGTCACTGGTAAGTTAATTGACAAAGCTCGTTTACGTGCTGTGCCACACGCTACACTTAGCCTAGAAGCTAAATTAGGTCTTGTAAAACCAAGTCCTGATCAACAATAAATTTAGATTTTGATCTATAAAAAAGGCCGCAATTTAGACTGCGGCCTTTTTTTGTGCTATTTTGTAGCAAGCTGAGTTGATTTCGCAAGAAACATTATTATATTTATAAATATGAACAAAATTTAATAGGTTGTGTTTCACTATAGAAATACAATACTGCCTTTAGATTTTAGAACAACAAATTTCAGTAGCAGCTATTGCAAAAAAATTAAATCATAATTCAAATGAAAAAACTTCTTTTTATTTTAAGTTTTTGTTTGCCATTTACTTTAATGGCCCAAAACATTGAAAAGCCAGTTAAATTAGGATGTTATCCTCCAAATGGAACCAATAGAATTTTAAATAAACCGGACACTAGTGCTATTCATCCAGCCTATTTAAGTAGTTATAAAAGCGGAGGTTTTTTAGGCTCGAGTTGGTCACTTGTTGCTACAAAAGTTATTGTAAACAAGCAAGGAAAGTTTTATTATGGAGATATTTATTCTCCTAGAGGCGGAAAGTTAAATGAAAAACAAGGTGGGTATAACGGACCCGTGTATGTGTATGCCAAAGATTGGGTTTGCGAGTAATTCTTATTTTACTTCTTGCATATCAATCAGGCGCTTATACATCCCGCCTTTAGAAAGTAGTTCGTCATGTGTGCCGCGTTCTGCTATTTCTCCATTTTGTAAGACAATAATTTCATCGGCGTGTCTGATGGTAGATAGGCGGTGCGCAATAACAATAGAGGTCCTGTTTTGCATCATTTTATTGATGGCGTCTTGCACCAGTCTTTCACTTTCTGTATCTAGTGACGAAGTGGCTTCATCTAAAATTAAAATGGGTGGATTTTTTAAAATGGCTCTTGCAATGGTAATGCGCTGACGTTCACCGCCACTTAATTTACTACCCCTGTCGCCAATATTAGCGTCATACCCATCTTCTTTGCTTTCTATAAATGCAGCAGCATTGGCTACCGTAGCGGCGGCTGTAATAGCTGCTGGGCTTGCTGTTTGGACGCCTAGGGCAATATTTTGCGCAATACTATCATTAAATAAAATAGGCTCCTGCGTTACAATGCCCATGGCTGCTCTTACACTTTGTAAACTATATTCTTTGATGTTGATGCCATCAATTAAAACTTCACCTTCTGTTACGTCATGAAAACGCGGAATCAAATCCGCTAACGTGCTTTTACCTGCACCAGACGAGCCAACCAGTGCTACCGTTTTTCCTTTTTCAATAACAAGGTTGATGTTTTTTAAAATGGCGGTATCGTCATAAGAAAAACTTACATTTTTAAACTCGATGCACTTTTCAAAATTTTCTAAAATTGTTGCATTTGGTTTGTCTTCAATGGCAACGGGTGCTTTTAAAATTTCTTCAATTCGTTCGATAGCGGCACTGCCTCTTTGTGCATTATAAAATGAACTAGATAAAGATTTTGCCGGATTAATAATTTGCGTAAAAAATAAAATGTAGGTGATAAAACTTTCTGGCCCTAACCCTGCTTGGTTATTTAATACGAGTCTTCCGCCAAACCATAAGATACAAGAAAGCACAATCACACCTAAAAATTCGGACATCGGCGATGCCAAATCTTTTCTAAAATTCATTTTGTTGCGGATATGATTGAGCGCATTGTTGTTGTCTAAGAACTTTTGTAATAGTATTTTTTCGGCATTGAAAGCCTTGATAACCCTTAGTCCCCCAAGGGTTTCATCTAATATAGACAGTAGCGTGCCTAACTTTTCTTGTGAAGTGGTAGATTGTTTTTTTAAACTTCTACTAAGGCGTCCAATGACAAAGCCTGTTACCGGTAATAGTACTAATAAAAACAAAGACAATACCGGACTTAAAAAAACCAAGAATATTAAAATGATAAGGATATTGAGTGGATCTTTAATAAGTCCTTCTAACGTACTCATCACACTCCATTCAATTTCGTTGGCATCGTTACTCATTCTACTAATAATATCGCCTTTACGCTGTTCGGTAAAATAGCCAATTGGAAGGTCTAATAATTTTTTATACAAATCGGAGCGCAGCGTTGTCATTACATAATTGCGCATGGGTGCGAGTACCCTAAAAGACAAATAGGTAAATAAATTTTTAAAGAATATAGCTGTTATAATAATGCCGCAAATAGCACCTAGTGCATACACGGTTCCTTCTTCAATAATGATTCTAGAAATAAAATATTTGAGGTAGTTTAAAATGGTGCCCGCAGATAAGCCTGCATCTGAAGCTACCGGCATGGCGGTAATCAGTTTTTCAGTTCCAAATAAAAGTTGCAAAAATGGCGCCAACATAGCCAGCGAAACCAGCGAAAACAGGATGGACAATAGGTTAAATACCACGTAAAGGACAATATTCCTTTTTTGGGTCCGGAGGTAAAACAGAATTCGTGAAAAACGCTTCATAAATGATAAAATCGTTAAAACAAGGCAAAGTAACTAATTTTACAGCCAATTAAACACAAAGAACATGGAGGAAGGTAAACGTCAACGTCAGGTAGCCGGTGCTATTCAAGAAGAAATGAATGATATTTTTAGAAGGCTAAACCTTTCTATGATAGCTGGTGGTATGGTTTCCATCTCATCCGTAAAAGTGACCCCAGATCTTTTGGAGGCGCGTATTTACTTAAGTTTGTTTCAGGTTCCAGATGCTAAAGAAGTGATGAAAGTGATTGAGTCTAGGGCCTGGGAGATCAAAAAGGAGCTAGCCGACCGTGTAAAGCATCAGTTTAGGCGTATTCCGGTATTACATTTTTACCACGATGACACGCTTGATTATGTGTTTAAGATGGAAGAAATCTTTAAGCAAATTAGTGCCGAAAAAAAGCCAACCGATCTTACAAATCAATCTGAGGAAGGCGCAACAAACCCTGAAGCCGACGATCAAGAATCAAATTAATCAAGTCTCGTGCAATATTTATTTGCTTGGCGGTATTTTAAATCAAAAAAGTCTACAAGTGCAATTAACATTATTGCATGGGTAAGCGTTACGGCTATTGCGGTAGGCGCGGCGGCACTGATTGTTATTTTAAGTGTATTTAATGGTTTCGAAGATTTAGTAAAAGGTCTCTACACTGATTTTTACGCAGACATGCGCGTGCTTCCTGCACAGGGTAAAAGAATGAATCTCGATGATAAAACTGTATACACAATAAAATCTATTGAGGGCATAGTAGCTGTAAGTAAAGTGATTGAAGAAAAAGCATTACTTGCCAATGGCGATTATCAGAGCATTGTTGTGGTAAAAGGGGTGGACTCTGGTTTTGCCCGCACCAATAATATTTATAAGCATATTGTAAGAGGTAGTTATACAATGGGTGATCTGCAAAACCCAGGTATTGTAATAGGCGCAGGCATCGAAAACGCAGTAGGTGCCGATGTTACAAAAGGTGGATTTCCTTTAACGCTCTATACGCCTAATAAAGGCGCGGGTTTTGATGCTGTAGATGGCATGTTTGCTTTTAATGTAACAGGGAAAGGGGTTTTTGCGGTGCAACAAGAGTTTGACAATAAATTTATTTTTACCAACCTGTCTTTTTTACAGTACATGCTTTCAATGACACCCAATCAGGTGAGTGGCTTAGAAATAAAAATAAATGGCAGTCCCGAAAAAATAAAAGCAAAACTACAAAATGCACTTGGTAAAAATTTTATTATAGAAACGCGCTACGAGCAAAACAAAAATTTGTATGCCGTCATGCAAATGGAAAAGTGGGTGATTTATGGTATTTTAAGTTTGATACTAATTGTTGCCGCATTTAACATGATTGGTGCACTTACCATGCTAGTGTTAGAAAAACAAAAAGATATTGCAGTGCTAAAAGCAATGGGATCAAGCGCTTCACTGATTCAAAAAATATTTATTACAGAAGGGGTCGTACTTGCTGGTGTGGGCACGGCTATTGGAACAGCAATTGGTACCATTATTTGTGTACTCCAATTAAAATTTAAAATTATTACACTCGGTGGTGGCGGTAGTTTTATTATTGATTACTATCCTGTAAAATTAATGGCTACCGACTATGTACTAGTTGTTACTACCATAGCAGTTATTGCACTACTAGCCGCATGGATACCTGCTAAAAAAGCAAGCCAGCAATTATTATCATTAAAAAGTTAGCAGTCTAATGTAGCGGCGCTACATTAGTAATCACCCAAGGTTTCTGGCAATTGAGAAAGCGCATCAGCAAGTTGTGCATCGTTTGGTGCAATGCCATGCCACTCGTGCGTTCCTTCCATAAAACTAATGCCTTTACCCATTTCTGTTTTCATTAAAATACAGATAGGTTTACCTTGACCCGTTAAAGATTTAGCTTTATCAAGTGTTGCAACAACGTCTTCCATATTGTTACCATCCATATCAATTACGGTCCAGTTAAATGCTTCAAATTTGGCACGTAAACTGTCAAGGTTCATTACTTTTTTGGTAGGGCCATCAATTTGTTGACCGTTAACATCGATGGTTGCAATTAAATTATCGCAATTGTTATGCGCAGCAAACATCACTGATTCCCAAATTTGTCCTTCTTGTAATTCGCCATCGCCATGTAAACAATACACAAGCTTTGAATCACCATTAATTTTTTTAGAAAGCGCTGCGCCAATGGCTACACTCATACCTTGTCCTAAAGACCCACTCGCGATTCTTACACCTGGTAAATGTTCGTGTGTGGTAGGGTGACCCTGTAAACGGGTATTTAATTTTCTAAAACTACCAAGCTCACTCACTTCAAAATAGCCTGATCTTGCAAGCGCCGAATAAAATACCGGTGAAATATGTCCGTTGGATAAGAAAAATAAGTCTTCGCCCTTTCCGTCCATAGAAAATGAAGGGTTATGATCCAGGGTATGAAAATATAGCGCCGTTAAAAAATCGGTACAGCCTAAAGATCCACCCGGATGTCCACTTTGAACACCATGCACCATTCTAACAATATCTCTTCTAACTTGAGTAGCCGTATCTTTTAGGGTTTGAATAGACGCCATAATTTGATTATTTGCAGCGAAGATAAAATTCAAATTCCAATTCTTGTATGAAAAATGATGCTTTCGGTACTATTTATTAGTTTTGCCTTCAAATTAATACATCATGTCTGAAGAACTTGACCTAATAACGGTGGATACCGAAGATTCTATGAATAAGGCAATAAGCCACTTAGAGCTAGAATTAACCAAAATTAGAGCTGGAAAAGCGAGCCCTACCATGCTTGATGGTATTATGGCCGATTATTATGGCGCACCAACGCCTATTAACCAAGTGGCCAATATTAGTGTACTTGACGTTAGAACCATTAGCATTCAGCCTTGGGAAAAGAATATGCTTGGTCCCATCGAAAGAGCAATTATGATGGCAAATATTGGGGTAACGCCTCAAAATGATGGCGTTCTAATCAGACTATTTATGCCTCCTCTTACCGAAGAGCGCAGAAAAGAATTTGTAAAAAGAGCCGCTGGTGAAGGAGAGCAATCAAAAGTGGCTATCCGCAATATTAGACGCGACGCCATTGAGCAAATCAAAAAATTACAAAAAGACGGCCTCAGTGAAGACGCGGCAAAAGATGCCGAAAAAGTAATTCAGGATATTACCGATAAATTTATTGCACTTGTAGAAAAGCATTTAGCTGCGAAAGAAAAAGAAATGATGGCGATATAAAATGCGCTTATTTCTTTTGCTTGTTTACAATATAAACGCCGCATAAAATAATACCGAGCCCAACAAGTCTTAACGGATGGATGGGCTCGTTGTAGTATAGGCCAATTGCAAGCGAAATAAATGGAATGGCATAGGTTACGGTAGAAGCAAAAATAATACCTGCTCTTTTTACAAGCACATAAAACAAAATAGAGGCAATGGAAGTATTGATCACACCTAGTGTACCGCCCGCTATGCTTGCTTCTATCAGCGCTTGGTTAGAAAAATCATAATTAAAATATCCGGTACTAAATAGTATGATGCCTGCCGGAATCATGGTAAAACAAAAAGCAACAGATGCGATATTTATAGCACTCACTTTTTGCATTTGGCTTCCTACCATGTTTACATTGAGTCCATAAAAAATAGTAGCAAGCACTACAAAAAAGCTGTAAGAAAAATTTTCAAAATGAAGTGTTTTGCCAGCAATTACTGAAAGTATGAGCCCTGCAAAGCCAAGTAGTATTCCAATAATTTTTTGTTTGCTTGATTTTAAGTTAAAAAACGCAATACCTACAATGATGGTAAATAGTGGCGTGAGTGCATTCAAAATACCGGCAAGTGCGCTATCAATTTTTGTTTCTGCAATACAAAATAAATAAGCTGGAATAAAACTGCCCATCACCCCAGAAAGCACTACCACAAAAAGTTTGTTTGTAGGAATTTGCTTGAGTGCCGAATAGGAAAAAGGCAATAGCACCAGACCCGAAAAAATCATGCGCAGGGAAGCTACTTGATAGGGACTTAAGGTAAATGTTCCGCCGTCCTTCATCCCTACCTTCATAAGCATAAACGAGCTACCCCAAATAATCGACAAAACAATAAATAGCACCCAATTAATGATCTTATCACGCACGGCATTGAATTTTGGCGAAGTTCCCGATTTAGAACCTAATAACAGCCCCTTTTCTAACAATTTATAGCCCCTAAAGGCACTAAAGTGGATAAATTTTGGCCTCAATCTGCGCATTTGAGGGCCGAAGGGGTTTTCTTTGTAGCAAAAGTGTGAAGCTGTGAATGTTCCAAATTATCAAATTAAGTTAGATCAGTTTGAAGGTCCATTTGACCTATTGTTGTTTTTTATAGAAAGAGACGAACTGGATATTTACAATATCCCGATTACTAGAATTATTAAAGACTTCTTGGAGTTCATTCACCAAGGAGAAAAATTAAATATTGAACTCTCTAGTGAGTTTATTTTATTTGTTTCTACCCTAATGCGTATCAAGGCAAGGCTACTGCTGCCGCGCAAGGAAATAGATGCTGCTGGTAATGAAATTGATCCACGCCAAGAACTCATTGACAAAATATTAGAATATAAGCGCTTTAAAGAGGCCTCTGTTCAGATGGCGGAAATGGAAGCCGTGCGTATGCTGATGGTAAAGCGTGGTAACCTTCAAAAGGAACTTATTTCTATTGGAGAAGATGCATCTGAAGGAACTGAAATCCAGAACATCACTATGTTCAAGCTGATGAAAGCTTTTGAAAAAGTAATGCAGCGTGTGCATGACCGTCAGAACAAACCGGTACACACCGTGGTACGTTACAATTACACCATGGAAGGCAGTAGAGATTACATGTTGGATTTTGTGCGCGGCGAAAAAACAGTTGCTTTTGAAAAAGTATTTGAAATTTGTAACGACCGCGTTCACGCTTTATTCCTGTTTTTATCGACCCTCGAATTAACCCAGCAAAAATACATGAAACTCCTTGTGGGAGAGGGTATGAACAACTTTATTATCGAATGGAATGACAACCGCGAAGCGGAACTAAAAGAAGAAGGTCTTACAGATGAAGACCTTCCAAGTAGTTTTACCGATAATGACGTTCCATTAGAAATGGAGTAATTGTTTATACAGTTTGTAACGCTTTTTTAGTAACGATTTGTTTTACAGCTGCTTCAATTCCTGCTGCGTCATACGCACATTCGCTATGTAATTCTTTGAGTGTACCATGCTCTACAAGTCTATCCGGAATACCTAAAATAGTAACGTCCGCTTTATAGCCATTCGCATTCATGAATTCTAGTATCGCAGATCCAAAACCACCTACTACGGTGCCGTCTTCGACGGTAACAATTTTTGAATAGTTGCTAAATACTTCGTGCAGTAACGCTTCGTCTAGTGGCTTAACAAATCTGATATCGTAATGCGCAGGATCAATACCTTCTGAACGTAAATTTCTAATCGCTGTTGTTGCAAAATTTCCTGGATGACCAAAACTTAAAATGGCAACATCTTTACCGTCTTTTATTTTACGACCCTTGCCAATTTCAATCGGCGCTAATGGTGTTTTCCATTCCGGCATGACGCCTTCACCTCTTGGATACCTGATTACAAATGGTAAGCCAGTGCTATCAAGTTGCGCGGTATACATGAGGTTGCGTAGCTCCTGCTCGTTCATTGGAGCACTCACAATTAAATTAGGGATACATCGTAAATAGGATATATCGTAACAGCCATGATGTGTAGGGCCATCTTCACCTACAAGTCCAGCTCTGTCTAAACAAAGTACCACCGGTAATTTTTGTATCGCAACATCATGTACAACCTGGTCAAAAGCGCGCTGCATGAATGAAGAATAAATATTACAAAACACGCGCATGCCTTGTGTGGCTAAACCTGCACTAAGTGTAACAGCATGCTGTTCACAAATACCTACGTCAAACGCACGGTCCGGCATGGTATCCATCATAAACTTTAAAGAAGATCCACTTGGCATTGCTGGAGTCACACCCATAATTAATGGGTTTGCTTTTGCAAGTTCTACAAGTGTATGACCAAATACGTCTTGGTATTTTGGTGCTTGTGGCGTGTCAATTTTTTTCTTGATGATCTCGCCGGTTAATTTATCAAACAGTCCGGGTGCATGCCATTTTGTTTGGTCTTTTTCTGCAAGTTCGTAGCCCTTACCTTTTGTAGTTATAACGTGTAATAATTTAGGACCAGGAATATCTCTTAAATCTTTGAGGGTATCTACAAGGTTGGTAATATTATGACCATCGATAGGGCCAAAATAACGGAGTTGTAAAGCTTCGAAAAGGTTGCTGCTCTTGTTTACCATGCCTTTTACGCTGGCTTCTAATTTTGAAGCGAGTGATCTTGAAGTAGATTTTCCGACAGGCATTTTACCAAGCAGGTTCCAAATTTCATCTCTTACTTTATTGTAAGTTGGAGAGGTGGCAATATCTGTTAAGTATTCTTTTAAAGCACCCACATTTGGGTCGATACTCATGCAGTTGTCATTTAAAATAATAAGCACGTCACTATCCGCAACACCCGCATGGTTCATTGCTTCAAAAGCCATGCCAGCGGTCATGGAACCATCGCCTATTACTGCAATTGATTTTCTATTTTCACCTTTGTATTTTGCAGCCATCGCCATCCCTAGTGCTGCAGAAATAGATGTAGAAGAGTGGCCTACACCAAAAGTATCGTACTCGCTTTCTGATCTTTTCGGAAATCCACTTAGTCCTTTATATTTTCTGTTGGTAACAAACTGATCTCTACGTCCCGTTAAAATTTTGTGACCATACGCCTGATGGCCTACGTCCCAAACAAGCTGATCGTAAGGGGTGTTATAAATGTAATGTAGCGCTACGCTTAATTCAACCACACCAAGGCTGGCAGCAAAATGCCCACCGTGCACACTCACAATATCAATAATGTATTGGCGTAATTCATTGCAAACTTGATGCAATTGATCTTTGGGGATCTTTTTGAGGTCATCGGGGTTATTTATGTTCCCTAGAAGTGCTCCTGGCCTTATTTCCATGCAAAAAGTTAGTTTAGGTTGTAAAAATAGGTATTTCGTGTGAAGCAAAACACCTTTCTTACAATAGAAACATCACACAAAAACAAAGGTTCACCCCTTCTTAACTTTATTTTATGCCAACCAAGGTTGGTTTTTGCCTTTCTTCCCTAATTTATCCCTTTTGGGGTGCTTAATTTTTATATTTGTAGCTATGTCTAGAAGAAATAACCATATTTATTGGTGGTGTCAGGTGGGTGGGTGGTTTTCCTATGGGTTAACCATGATTTTTTTCGCCTATATCTTTAATAGCAAGCCCAATCCCATTTTTTATCCTAGACTGGGTATTACCATTGTTTCAGGCATCTTATTTACCCATTTATTTAGAACCCTTATTGTTGCATTTAAGTTAAGGCCTCCGTTCCCTTTTCAGAAATGGTGGCTTCTGGTCGTTCTCTTTTTTAGCGTAGTAGTTTTTTATAGCTTAACCAATAGTGCTATTGTGGAGTGGGTTGGCCTGTATGATCCTAAAATTAAATTTTCTGTAAGCACCCGTTTCTTTTCTAATTTAATTTTTGATTCGCCCATGATATTTATTTGGGTATGTATTTATTATGTATGGCATTATGTTCAGTTAGGCCGAATGAATGAAATTCAAAAAGTAAGACTAGAAACACTTGTAAAAGAGCTTGAATTAAAAACCATTAAAGCGCATATCAATCCGCACTTTATTTTTAATGCACTCAATAGCATTAGAGCCCTTGTGGATGAAAATCCAGAACGTGCTAGAACAGCAATTACAGAGCTTAGTAATATTTTACGCAGCAGCATGCAGGCCGAAAAACTAGAAACAGTAACGCTCGAAAAAGAGCTTTCCATTGTAAAAGATTATTTAGCGCTGGAGTCTATTAGGTTTGAAAGTAGGTTACAAGTAGTATACCATATTGATGAAGACACGCTTGATCAGCCCGTGCCGCCCATGATGCTTCAAACCCTTGTTGAAAACGCCATCAAGCATGGTATTGGTAAGCAACGAGAAGGTGGCGTTGTTGAAATATGGTCTGACTTTAAAAATAAGCACCATCAAATTATTATTAAAAATACGGGTGCTTTAGACGGCGAATTGGATATTGACAACAGTGGTTTTGGCATTAGTAGTACCAAAAATAGACTCGGTTTACTTTTTGGAAATGAAGCAGAGTTTTCGATTCAAAATACAAATGATCATATGGTAGAGGCGGTTGTAAGACTTCCTTTAGCTTCAAATAATAAATAATTTTAACAGTACCTATTATGGCCATTAAAGCAATTATTATTGATGACGAAAGATTAGCGCGCAATGAACTAAAAAAATTATTATTGGATCATTCCGATATTGAAGTGCTAGATGAAGCGTCAAACGTAGATGAAGGCATTGAAAAAATTGAACAGCACAATCCCGATCTTATTTTTTTAGACATTCAGATGCCCGGAAAAACTGGATTTGATTTACTAGCAGAAGTAGAGCGTGCGCCCAAAGTAATTTTTACCACTGCTTATGACGATTATGCCATCAAAGCATTTGAAGTAAATGCCCTTGATTATTTATTAAAGCCAATTGAGCCTAAGCGCCTCTCGGATGCCATACAAAAATTACAAGCCGAACTCTTTAAAGAGCAGGTTGGTTTTCATGGTAACAATAGGGGTCCATTAACAGAAATTGACCAAGTATTTGTGAAAGATGGGGAGCGTTGTTGGTTTGTGAAACTGGGTGAAATTAGGCTTTTTGAGAGCGTAGGCAACTATGCCAAAGTATTTTTTGATGGCAATAAGCCGCTGATATTAAAGTCTTTAAATGCGCTTGAAGAGCGCCTCGACGAACGCATGTTTTTTAGAGCCAATCGCAAGCATATCATCAACCTTCGTTGGATTGACAAAATTGAACCTTACTTTAATGGCGGACTCATTGTAGAATTAAAGGGTGGCGAAAAAATTGAAGTGAGTAGACGTCAAACCGTTAAGTTTAAAGAAATGATGAGCTTATAGTCATCTAAATAATTAACCGTATTTTAGTTGGCTCCAAAATAAAATTCAATCAAATGGTACGCATGAAAAAAATAAATATCCTAGTTGTTGGTTTGCTTCTTGTCTTTAGCGCACAGTCGCAAAACATTGACAAACTGATTAAAGAAAAAGAGGTGAGACGCATCGAAACCATCCTTGCAGCAGATGACATGCAGGGGCGCCGAACTTTTACCCCTGGTATCGAAAAAGCAGCTGCATTTATTGCGGACGAATTTAAAGCCACCGGCCTTAAAACATTGAATAATAGTGGTTCTTACCTGCAATCTTTTGCAATGGTGCGCACCAAGTTTTTAGGCACTTCGGGAAGTTTTGACGGTACCGCACTAGATAAAAAGGATATTGTTGTTGTAACAACACAAGCAAATCTATCAATCAATGAAACATCTGGTTATGAAAAAATAACCATCGGTAAAACTGCCAATTTAATGAGTGAAGCGCGCAAACTTGCTGGCTTAAAAAAGAATGCGCTTGTTATTGTGGATACAAGTTTTGCAAAAACATTTAGTGGATTAACGCGCCTTAAATCTAATTTATTTAAATCGGATAAATCGGTGATTTTTGTATTGAGCGCTACAAACCCTACTAGCTATAGTATTGAAGCCAAGCATGAAATTACTGAAATGCCGCTTGCCAATGTGGTGGGTGTGCTACCTGGAAAATCTAGACCCGACGAAATCGTAATTTTTAGTGGCCATTACGATCATTTGGGCATTACAAGTAAAGACAGAAATGGTAACGTTGTAGCCGATTCAATTTTTAATGGTGCGAACGACGATGCAGCTGGCACCACGGCTATGATGGTGCTTGCAAAATATTATAAAGCGGCAAACAACAATGAGCGCACACTAGTTTTTGCTGCTTTTACCGCTGAGGAAGTAGGTGGTTTTGGTGCCACTTATTTTTCAAATCAATTGGATCCGGCTAAAGTTATGGCTATGTTTAATTTAGAAATGATTGGATCTGAAAGTAAGTGGGGTAAAAATTCTGCGTTTATTACCGGATACGATAAAACGGATATGGGTAAAATTTTGCAAGCTAATTTAGAAGGCACCGATTTTACATTTTACCCGGATCCGTATCCTGCTCAAAATTTATTTTACCGTTCAGACAATGCAACCCTTGCTAGACTTGGTGTTCCGGCGCATACCATTTCTACCACTAAAATTGATACCGATCCATACTACCATAAAGCAACCGATGAAATTGGTACAATCGATATAGATAATATGACGAGAATTATCAAGGCCATTGCGCTAAGTGCTCGTGGTATTGTAAGTGGTAAAGACACACCAACGCGCGTAAATACCGCCGATTTAAAATAGAAAACAAGCCAACCTTACTACTATTTTGTACCCAGCGAATTAGGATGGTTACTAGTACTCGGGTTGGCTTGTTAGTTATTTGATCATTTATTTGCTATTAATAACCATCATAAGGCCAGGTCCAACCAACGTTAGCGCCACCACCACTAATAGCGTCATAAAATGGCCATCCTTGTGCCGCAGAAGCTGGTAAAAATGATTTGTCAATACCAAAGCCCCACCCTTGATTTCTGTGGGCGCCAGCAAAATAGGAGACGCGTGATATTTTTAGTTGCTTGATAATTTCATCTTGCGAGCTCCTTTTAATTTGATAGTCGATACTGCCATCTACGGTAGCCCCTGATTCATGTTTAAGTGTTGTGCTAAGTGATCCGGTAAATGTGATTTCTGCGTTGTTATCGTCTTCATAGATTGCAAAAACCTGTTCTTTATTTTCAACCACCCAGTCGGCGTCCCAAACCGAATATACACGCAGCCACTCTTTTTTACGAATAGTACCGCGCTCGAATTTAACCGATGTTTTGTCTTCAAATTCTGTGATTTGGTGGCCTACCAATTTAAGGTAACCACTTACCCTGCAATATTTAATTTCGGAACCGCCGCCATTACCAGTAAAGCTAAATAGCCTGTCATACTGTACCCTGCAAATAGCATCACCCACATAAACCCGTTTAACGTTAGGAGGGGTTGTGACAGTGGGCGGATTTAAATTGGCGTCCTGTGTTTCGTAGGGTTCAATTCCATTAATACCCACAATATGGGTAGGATTAGTAAACACATAGTCGTCATTTATAATTACTGGGCGGTAATCAACTAAAACCCCAGCACTATAGTAGGGCTGAAAGCCAAGTGCTTCATCGGCTTCTGCACCGGATGTTACTACGCTAGAAATAGGTCCATAACTGTCACCATTAGGGCTTACGTCAAATTCGGAACTGTAAGGAAAGTAAATGCTAACATCGTAACTATTATCTTGACCATTGACACCTAATTGGCCATTACTTAAGTTTTGTATTGACAGATGCTTGTTTTGAACAAAGTCTAAGAAATCGAACAGCTGGGTATCATTTTTAATGCGCGCGGCTTTCCAAAAAGCATCCGAAAAATCTTGTAAGCGCACATTCCATTTACTACACAACGCAAAAAATTTTTTGTTACCTGGCAGGATGCTGTGCATGGGATTAATGAGGTCTTTTAATAAAACCGATTCGTCGGTGTAGGCTTTTGCATAAATGGCTGCATTGACTAGTTTTAGGTTCTTTTTTTCTTTGTAGAGGTCTTCTAAAATTAGGGTGATTTTTTCGAGGTTACTAACAAGTTCGATTTGATCATAAGTGAGTGGTTTCTGGTATACTTTACTCTGATCGACGCCGCCATTTTGGTAGTCGATTGCATTTTTCTTACAACTGATAACAGCTGTAAGAAGTGTTAACGCAAGTAAGCCTTTTTTTACGTTCAATAACATAGTGCTTTATTTAAAGTGAATAGAATATGGTTGAATAGCTATCTAGTGTAACCTATTCAATTCAACACCTGTTTATGTTACGAGAAACCGCATAAATAAAATCAAGGCTCAAAGAAAATATGATTGCGCATTAGTTCTGATATTTTCCGCAGGCGTAATTATTTATCGAACGTCATTTTTTTATAGGAGCCCAACTTTTTTTATGGGTGCAAAATTTTTTATGGTGCAAAAAAATACCGGCCCAACGGGCCGGTATTTGACTATAACAATTACTAACTCTTTTTTAAAATTTATAACTGATGCCACCCCCTAAAAAAGTATTGATATCGCCGTATACATCGTTTGAAAAATCGGCACGAAAACCAATGGTTACATGATCTTTGATTAGAAACTGTTGTTGCACTGCAATGCGGTAGCCTATTCCAAAATGATTTTCCGTAGCGAGTACTGATTTACGAATGACGCCTAAAAATGGATCGTAACTAAAGCTTACACTTTTTTCGGAAGTTGCTTGTGTAATGCCTAATGTTGGACCAACTGTCACACTAAATCCATCCATCGAATGTTTAAAGGGGTGGTATTTAAAAGTAGCCCAGCCCGAGGTTTTGCTGGTTTGTCCATAACTAGATTCTTCAAAAACACCACTGGGGTATAAAATATTTACAGGCTTTCTAATACCTGTTTCAAAATTGAGTCCAAAGCCAACTTGAAAAGCTGGAAACGGGCGCACCGATTTTTTAAAAACAGATTTTTCTACTGCTACTAAAAGTCCGTAACCTCTCACATCACCGGTGCCAAAAAGTACTTGTCCCACAGATAAGTGTGCTGCGTAACTTGGCTTAGGTTTGAATGAACTTTTACTTGTATTTGTTTGCGCACAAATACAAGTTCCTGCAAATAGGCTTGCTGCAAAAAGGGTAACCGGTAACATGTTGTTGATTCGCATAGGGGGCTGGATTTATGTTATCAAATAGATCTTGAATAGATCATTCATAACCGCAACATATGTTGTTAAGTTACAACATGAGCCTGTATTTCCCGCAGATTTAACAACTCATTAAAATATGCGACAAATACTAGAAAATCGAATGTTTATTCCGCTATTATTTTGCCCGATGCGTGAATCGCA
>Ga0222712_10002732_pt1 | contig 19815 bp, 13 predicted proteins | sample C33_657DmetaG_FD_165043 | JGI IMG/M metagenome (GOLD analysis project Ga0222712, IMG submission 165043) | Estuarine water microbial communities from San Francisco Bay, California, United States - C33_657D | ecosystem: Environmental > Aquatic > Marine > Unclassified | place: USA: California... | reverse complement strand
TACACGCGCCAGTCGACACGCCGGAGATCGTCGCCCGGCTGATACGACCGGTGCTCGGCAAAGTCCAGCGAGGAGCCTTTTCGCATGGAGCGATGTTGCCCGTGCATGTAGCCGTCTACCACCGTGCGCGCCAGCAGCGCGAGATCGGAGATCTTCGCGAGCAGGGCAGGGTCGAGAAACGCAGCGGGAGCGATGGGCACGGTTCGTCCGGAAAAAGAAACGTTAAAGCGACGAGCGCGGCACGGACACCGAGTCGAGCAGGCGCGCCACCATGGCGTCGGTCGTGAACTTTTCCGACTGCGCCTGGAAGTTGACCAGCACGCGATGCCGCAGCACCGGCCGGGCCAGCGCGCGCACGTCGTCGAAGCTGGCACTGGCGCGCCCCTGCAGCAGGGCGCGCGCCTTCGCGCCCAGCACGAGCGCCTGCGCCGCGCGCACCGAGGCCCCGTAGCTCACGTACTGCCTCACGTAGTCGGGGGCGGCCGCTTCGCTGGGGCGCGTGCAGCGCACCAGCTTCACCGCATAGCGGGTCACGGCGTCGGCGATGGGCAGACGACGCACCACGCGCTGGTAGGCGAGGATCTCCTCCTTGCTCACCACCGGCTGCACCGCCTCCGGCGGCAGCGCCGTGGTGGCCTTCACCACCGCCACCTCGTCCTCCTCCGGCAGGTAGTCGAGCGTCACTTCCAGCATGAAGCGATCGAGTTGCGCTTCCGGCAGGGGATAGGTGCCTTCGAGTTCGATGGGGTTCTGCGTAGCGAACACGAAGAACGGTTTGTCGAGGTCGTAGGTGCGTCCCTGCACGGTGACGCGCCGCTCCTGCATCGCCTCCAGCAGTGCCGCCTGCGTCTTGGGCGGTGTGCGGTTGATCTCGTCGGCAAGCAGCACGTTGGCAAACACTGGCCCCGGCATGAAGGCGAGACGCCGCTGCCCCGTGGCCGGGTCGTCCTGAATCACGTCCGTGCCCGTGACGTCGCTGGGCATCAGATCGGGCGTGAACTGGATGCGCGAGAACTTGAGGTCGAGCGCCCTCGCGAGCGTCGAGATGAGCAACGTCTTGGCCAGCCCCGGCACACCCACCAGGAGGCAGTTGCCGCCGGCGAACAGCGCCACCAGCGCCTGCTCGACCACGGCATCCTGGCCCACGATGACCTTGCGCAGTTCACCGGCGATGCGTTGCCCGGCACCCTGCAGGCGATCGGCAAGGGCGGCATCATCGAGCGAATCGAAATCCGGAAGAGGGGCGGTCACGCGGAGCCTCGTGGCTGGTGAATGGCGGATGTCATGCAATGCATGCGGATGGGTCTCAGCGGGTCAGAGCGTAGATCACGTAGTTCACGCCCAGCTTGTACGCTTCGTTCGACATGTCCACCGGGAAGAGCCCCTCGTCGGAGTACTCCCACATCTCGGACAGGTCGTTGTTGTAGTTCGCGATCGCCAGCAGTCGCTTCTTCGGGTCGTTGTCCTCGAAGAATCCGTAGAACACCGACTTGAGCCCGTAGTACGGATGGGTGTAGTCGAGTGTCTTGATCTTGTAGAACGCATCGAAGATGGGATGCGTGAGTTCCATGGGAATGGCGCGTGCATTGGGCAGCACGCGACGCATCTGACTCTCGAAGTTGAACCAGTGCTGTCCGGCAAAGTCGTCAAAGATGATGAAGCCGCCCTTCGCCAGATAATTGCGCAGCCCCAGCACTTCCTTGTCGCCCGGTCGCCAGAATCCGGGCTCAGCCATGTACGCCACCGGATACCGGCTGAGCTGCGGATCGTCGAGCGTGAGAATGTTGCTCGCACCGAGCCTCACACGCGCCGTTGACAGCTCGCTCACGATTTTCGTGAAGTGCCGTTCGCCACGCGGGTAATCGTGCGACCAGGGCAAGTCACGCCCGCCGCGGAAGCCGCTGCTGCTGCTGAAGTCGGGCATGATGTACTTCACGCGCACCCACGTGAGGCGCCCATCATAGGGCACGTTGGGCTCGAACGCCGGTGGCCCGCGGCGCCGCTGCGCCTCGCCGGCACTCGGCGCGAGCAGGCTCAACGCGAGCCCCGTGGCGTACACCATGGCGGAAAAACGGCGTTGCCTCATCGAGCTCCTCCCTTGTTGCGCAACGCGAGCAGCAGTTGCTGCGCGCCCTCGTACCCCGGCGCTTCTTCGAGCACGCCCAGCAGCTCGCGCCGCGCGGCGACCGTGTCACCGGCAGCGGCGAGGGCACGGGCGAGTTCGAGACGCGCCTCCATGAAATCACCCGGACGCAGGGCGATGACGGCGCGGCGTTCGCGCACGGCCCGTGCGTGATCTCCCACCTTCGACGCCAATCTGGCCAGCGCTTCATGATCGCCGGCGTCATACGGCCAGATCCAGAGCACGCGCTCGGCCGCCGCCGCGGCGCCTGGCAGATCACCGCGGCGCTCGCGAAGTTCGGCTTCCAGCTTGTTGGCGTCGAAGGCTGTTTCGTCGCGCCCTGTGACCTGCTCCAGCATGGCGAGGGCCCGCGTCGTATCCCGCGCCTCGAGCGCCGCCCGCGCCAAGTACCACGCGGGGCCATCGTCGCCGGCGTAGGACGGGAACAGCTGCCGCGCGCGTTCCAGCATGACGCGGGCAGAATCGGGGTTCACCTCCAGCATGCGTACCGCCGCGCGCATGGTGTTCACGAATGCACTGCCGGTGCTGTCGGCGCCGGTGGGCCCGGCCAGGGCCTGCAGCTCCGTGGCGAACCGCTGCCTGATCCACGCATCGAACTGTGCATCCACCTCGGCCACGGACAGGCCGAGCACGCGTTGCATGGCTGACGGCGTATCCGCACCGTCGCGATACGCCGTGAGCAGCGCCGGGAGGGCCCGCGGCCCTTTGGTGAGCTCCACCCACTCGCAGAACAGCGAGGCCTGGTAGTAGCTGAACGCCGTTTCTTCCGGATACCTCGGGCGCATGAACCCATCGTTCATCTCGCTCACGTTGCGGATGCGCCCCGCGCGGTACGCGAGCATCCACGGCAGCGTGGTGCGTGCCCCCCACCCCGTGTTGGCCCGACGCTCCTCGAGGACGCTCAATCCTTCCGACAGCCACCGCGGTACCCGATGGGCCGATGCGCCCAGTGTGAAGGCATGCGTGAGTTCATGCCACGCCGTGCTCCCCCAATTGAACGCCCCCTTCTCGCGCGCATTCGGTGTGTCCATCGCCAGCAGGCTGCCGAAGCTCACACCAAGCGCGCCGAGTCCCAGCAGTCCCACGGTGCGCACCGAGAAATCGGCGTGCTGGCGAAAGAACTCCAGCCGCACGGGCGTGGGTGCACGGTAGCCATAGCGCACCGACAACGAATCGTATGCGCGCTCGAGCAGCGGGATGATGTACAGCGACAGCAGCTCGGCATCGTCCACCGGTGCCACCACTTCGAAGCGCCCCTGCTTCACCGTGCGAAACGTCTGCATCTTGTCGAGCAGGTCGAGCGTGTTCTTGTGCCACAGGTTGAACGGATCGAGCGCGAAGGCGCGCTCCACCGAGGCGCGCCCGCCGTTCATGTCCCCCAGTCGCAACTGATTCGTGCCAAGCACCCCGAGGGCGTGGGCCGATGCACTGTCCAGTCGCACGGCTTCGGTGGCGAGTCGCACGGCCTCGGCGTACCGGCGCTGGCGCACGGCCGATTCGGCGAGCGCGGTGAAGAACTGCGCCGGCTGCGGCTGCAACGCAGTGGCGGCTCGCAGCGCACGACGGTAGCCTGTCGAATCTCCGGCCAGCCACGCCGACGCCCCCAAAATGGACCAGCCTTCCAGCCGCGTGCTGTCGGCGCGCACGGCGCGCTCCGCGAGGGCCGTCGCCGAATCGAACGCCTCGGCGTCGAGATGCAGCCGCGCGATGTAGGCCAGGATGTCAGGGTGCGTGGGCGAGGCCTCGAGCGCCTTGCGCGCCGTGACCATCGCCGATCCCTTCCCCTCGAACTCCTCTACACGCGCGAGCCCCAGCAACGCCTCGGGGTCGGCGGGTGCGCGCTTCAGTACGAGCTCGTACGAGGCACGGGCTTCGGGGGCGTTGTACTTCTCGAGAAACAACGCACCGATGCGTCGCTGCGCATCGAGATTGTTCGAATCGGCCGCCACCGCACGGTCGAAGGCGGCGAGCGCGCTGCGCACCGCGCCGGCGTTGCCGTTGCCGAGCAGCACGTACGCGCGCCCCGCCGATGCGTGCTCGCTGCTGCTGCGCGCCCCCTGCTGTTCGTAGCTGACGGTGATGCGTCGCGCGCGAAGCATGGCCTCCTGCCTCTCCCCACGTGCCGCCACCGCTTCGGCTGCGCCGATGTCGGCTGCGAAGCGGTTAGCGGTCAAAGCCGCGCTCTGCGCCGGCACGACCGACGGGCTGGCGAGCGCATGCAGCAGCGCCATAGTGGCGAGCCTTCGCGTCACCTCGAACCTCCGGCCGCCTTGATGGCGGCGGTCTTCTCGGCGATGGCGATGAGCAGCGTCTCCAGTTCGGCTTCGTACGCCGCGCTTTCCATTCCCGACTTCCGCGCTCGCAGCGCGGCCACCTGCGACTCCAAGGCCTGACGTTCCGCGATGAGCGCCGCGATGCGGGGATCGGCGGTCGTGGCGGTACGGCCGAACGCGACCCGCCCGGCCGTTACGGAGTCGCTGAGCACCGCGTGCTCCGTGAGCATGCGGTTGCTCGCTTCATACGACTTGATCACTTCGGCCCGTGCGAAGCGGAACGCTTCCAGCACCGACAACCGCCCGTCCTTGTTCACGTCGGCGTCGTCGGTCGTAAGCGCCCGGGTGAAGTGTTGCAGAAACTCCGCGTCGTTCTTCTCCACCGCCGAACGCGTGGCGGTCACCACCACGCGTCCCGGGGCCGACAACGCCTCCACGAAATCGCCGCTGCCCGCGGCCGTGTTCACGAACACCACCTGCTGTTTCGACAACGGGGCGATCCACGCCGCGTATTCGGCCGCCGTGGCATCCGGGCCGGGGAGGTTCACCTTGGAGGAGGCGCCCTCGCCGCTCCCGTGTCCCACGAGGAGCACCAACACCACGTCACCGGCCTGCGCGCGCTTGCCAAGGGCCACGAAGGCGGCGCCGATGTTCTCGCGCGTGGACCGGCCGTTGTAGGCCGCGGAATCTTCCGTGAGCACCACGAGATCCGCCTCGGCCACGCCCCATCGGTTGGTGGCCGTGGCCCGCACCGCGGCCACGGCCGAGCCGAAGCGCGTCTTGTATACCGCATCACCGGAGAGGCCCGCCACCACCATCACGTGCGTACGCTGCGCCTGTGCACGCGTGGCACCGAGCAGTGCGAGCGCGCCTAGCAACGCCAATGGCGCTGCACGCAGTAACGGGAGCCGACATCTCATGAGAGTCCCCTCCACCGACGGTATCCCCACTCGGCCGCGAGCACGAGCAGCAACAGAACGAACACGGCGGGCATGTCCCACAGGTCCTTCGCTTCGCGCACAGTGACGCCGGCGTTCGTGTACACCGCGTCGTCGGCCAGTGCGGCAGACTGTGCCAGTGGATAGTATCGGCCACCCGTCTCGGCCGCGATTCGGCGCAGCAACGCCGTGCGCAATTCGGCCTGCGCCACATCGGCACCCCGCTCGTCGACGAGCACCGTCGTGGAGACGGTCCGCGTCGAATCGCCCTGCTGGGCCATCGCATCAATCGTGTACCGGCCGGTATCACGCGGCGTGAACTTCGCGGCGTAGCTGCCGTCGTTGCGCAGCGACCACTCGAGGGCGAGCTGCTCGGCCGCGCCAGAAGGGCTCGTGACCGTGGCCGACACCCTCGCGTCGTTCACGTCCTCGAACTGCACGGTGGCCACCTGCGCGCGCAGCGTGACGGGTTCACCGGGGGCGACGCGGGCCGGGGTCGGCGTAACCTCGAACGGCTGGGGCGACTCGTCGACGAGCCAGCGCACCATCTGTCGCCAGAACGTCTGGTGGGTGCGATCCTCGACCGGAATACCGGCATCCATGCGCCACAGCCACGAATCCTGCGGCGTGAACACGGCACTCATGCCGCGTCCGTAGCGCTGCCACGCGAGCACCGGCACATCGCTCGTGCCGTTCTCCGTGCGGCCGGCCAGCAGGAGGCTCGCCCCCGTGCGAAGCGCGCCGGGCTGGTTGACGAGGGTGAGCGGTGGCAGGGAGTCCCAACGGGCGCGCGTCGCGCTCAGGGTTTCGCGCAGTTGCAGCGCCGGATGCGTTTCGCCGGCGCGGGTGGGCCGCACCTGCACGGGGATGGCGGGGCCGTCCTGATTGATTTCACCCCGGGTGAGGGTGAGGGGGAGTACGTCGGCGAGCGGCGTGCCCGCGAACCCGCCTTCGCTCAGCGAGGCGCGCCCGCCGAGCACCAGCAACCCGCCGCCCCGCACGCTCACGAAGTCGGCCAGCATGCGCAGCTGTTCGCCGCTGAAGAATGCGGCCTCGACGCTCCCGAGAATGATCGCCCGGTACGCGAACAGTTCGTCGCGCGTGGTGGGAAATCCATTGAGCAGTTCCAGGCTGTCACGCACGCCGAGGCGCAGAAACTTCTTGTCGGCGCTGCGCATGAGTCCCACGACGACCACCGCGCTGTCGTCGTTCACAGCCCGCCGCAGAAACGCGAACTCGGGGCGCGGTTCCCCGTCCACGTACAGCACGCGATCGGGTCCGCTGCGCACGTCGAGGCTCGTCTGCCATTCGTTGTTCTGCGTGACGATCTCACCCGGCAGCGGCTTCGCGCGAACCGCGAGGCGATGCACACCGACGGGGAGCGGGGGCAGGCGAACGCGCACGGTCGCGACATCACCGCGCGCCGGCCGCTGCACCACGTCGGTGGCCACGACGCGTCCATCCGCCTCGAGCGTCAGCGGCACGCGCGCCTCGTCGTTGCCGCGCATGCGCAGGTCCACCTCCACCACGCCGGCGGCGCCGGCGAGCATGCGGCGTGGCGCCTGCACACGCTCCACCGCGATGTCCCGTTCGAACCGTTCCTTGCCCACGCCGACTGTGTACACCGGCACGCGGCGCGCCCGCAGCGCGAGGAGCGCATCGTCCATCGACGTGGTGCCGTTGTCGGCGCCGTCACTCACCAGCACGACGCCCGCGAGCGGCAGGCCTTCGAGATCCTCGCGTACGTCGGCGAGCGCCTGCGCGAGATCCGATCGTGTGCCCGTGGCGCGCGACTCCGCGGCCGTCCGCACGGGTGTCGCCCCCGCCGCGAAGCGGAACGTCCGTACCGCAAAGCGAGAGGAGAGACGGCGCATGAGTGTGCTGCTGTCGGCGAACTCGCGCTGCGCGGCAGCGAGACGCGAGCCCGTGCGGTTCGCACCGCGATCTCCCCCGGCGGGACCAGTGGGAGCGGACGTCATGGCCGCATCGGCGATGCGCATGCTGCGCGAATCGTCGATGAGCACCGCGAACACGTTGCGCTGTGGTACGGCGGCGGCGATGACGAGCCCCGGCCGGAACAGACACGCGATCACCAGCCCGATGGCGACGGCGCGCAGTGCGCCGAGTACCATTCGGTCGCGCGCGGCCAACGTGCGCAGGCGCGCGTGTGAGACCAGTACGATGAGCAGGCCCAGCACGGCCACGCCCACCAGCCAACTCGCGGGAACGACCGGCGCCGTCACGAACTCGCCACGCGAGAACGCGCGCGGCGAATACTTGAACAGCCAGGTGCCGATCGCGTCGAGCCAGGTTCCCACGAAGAGTCTGACCGGTGAGGGGCGGAAAAAGCGAGCCGAGACAGATACGGCACACCACCATCGTGGAACACCGGCGGCCTGCCAAGGATGCACGCCGGTGGCCTTCCTGCCAAATGCCCGACGGCCCCATGACGCAGCAGCCCCGCGAACTGTTGAACGTGCCGGAGCCGTGCGGACGATCCGCGCGGTGACGGCCGTTAACAGTCCGCTCCTGACGGCGTCCAATGGGGTGAGCGGGCGCCGGGTGGGCGACCGCGACACTCAACCGGAAGGTTCTCATGACGCATTTCCGTTCCCGACTGCTTCTCGCGACCACCGTCGCGAGCCTGACCATTTCGGCCGTGGCCCAGGCGCAAGGGGCACCGCCGCGTCCTCGCGATGCGCAGCGCGATCCGCAGGGACCGGCTGGCATGATGCGCCGCGGCGGCGGACAGCTCGGCGGGCCGATGGGTCGCCGCGCCCCTGCCGGCGATGGGGCTGGATCCCGCGGTGCCCGTGGGCTGCGAGGCAATCCGGCGGCGATGCTGTTGCGTTTCCGCGCCGCACTGCAGCTCACCGATGATCAAGTGAAGAAGCTGGAGGCGTTGAAGGACGCGCCGGCCCCGGCGCCCAACGCGTCCGACATGCTCCGCGCCCGCGCCGATCTCCTCGACGCGACGCAGGGTGACGGCAACCTCGCGAAGGCGCGCGCGGCGCTCGACCGCATGAGCGCGTTGCGCAACGAGCGCGTGGTGGCGCGCCTCAAGCAGCGGCAGGAGGCGCGGGCCGTGCTGACCGCGGCGCAAAAGGCGCGCGTGGACAACCTGCGCAACCAATGGCGTGGCCGTGCGGGTGCGCGCGGTCAGCGGGGCCCTCGCATGGGCGGTGGCGCCATGGGTCGCGGCGGGATGGGCCGTGGACGCGGGCAGGGGATGCCGGGCCGGTTTGGGCCGGGTGCCGGACGCGGCATGCGCGGCGGCATGGGCCCCGGTGCACCGGTGCCCCCCGCGCCGCGCCCGCCCGAAGGTGAGGTGCCGCCGCGCTGACGGCACCCGCAGCCCAGTACGCCTACGCGAAACCCGGAGCGCCGATCGGTTCCGGGTTTTTGCGTTCCGGGTGATGAGTCGACGTTACCCGCGTGTATTCACTTCTCGTCCGCCGACGGCCCGTACATGCCGGGCATCGGCACGTCGAGCAGACGATAGTACATCGACAGCTGCGCCCGGTGGTGGATCATGTGATTGATCACCATCGAGCGGAGCACCGCGATGCGAGGCATGCTCATCACCACGTGACCGCCGGCTGTCGCCTGCCACGTCGCCTGGAGATCCTCGTCGGTCACGCCCGCGAGGGCGGCCTTGCACGCGGCCACGCGTTCGTCCCAGATGCGCACGAAATCCGACCGCTGTGTTGGCGTGTCCTTGGGAGGCATCGGGACGTCGAAGTCTAGTACCGTGGTTTCGCACGTCACCTGCGCCCAATACGGCGGGTCGAGCAGATGGGTGGCGAGCTTCCCCAGCGCCCAGCTCTTCGGGTGCGGTGTGAAATCCAGCCGGTCATCAGGGAGCCGTTCGAGCATGCGACGCGTGTTCGCGAACTCCTGGTCGAGATCCATCAGGGCGGTCTGTTGCAGCATGGGCGAATGCGGGTGAAGGTCACGGTGGGAACGGCGCCATCTGTCGAGATCGGCCGGCGTGTCGAGATCGACCGAACCGTACGGCAGGGGCACGGCGCGCGTGCCGGGTTCGCGGAACAACGGACGCGCGCCGCGGTCGCCTTCGAGCGCCTCGAGCCATGCGAAATCGCCGCGTGGCAACACGGCGGGAATGCCGAGCACATCGTCGCCATCCCGGCTGCGATACGACGAGGCCACGCGCGCCGATCCGTCGAACGCGCCCAGCAGAAGGCGCAGATGCCCGGCATCGACCGACGGCATGTCGCAGGGCGCGATGAGCACTCCGTCCACGACGGGCTGCGCGTCTCCCGCAGGCAGACGTATACAGTGCCGGCGAATGGCGCGCACCCCCTCGGCGATCGAACTGCCCATGCCGGCGCGCCACCCGGCGTGATGCACGAGCTGTACCGACTCGTCCTGCAGCACCGCGGCCACGCGCACGGACTCCGCACCGAGTACCACGAAGACGTCGTCGCACCCGGCCGTCATCAGGGCACGCACGACCCGCACGACGGCGGGTGTGCCAGCAGCGTTGACGAGCAACTGCTTCGGTTCACCCAGCCGCGACGACGCGCCGGCGGCCAGCACCAGCCCCACGACATGCGGAGTGGTCATCGGCGTCGCATACCTGGGCGTCGGACGGGCAGCTGCAACCGGTCAGTCGGCCGGATATTCCGGCACGTCGCACCGCAGCGGCTGCTCGAGCACCGTGTTGGCCGGGTTGCCGGCGCGCAGTTGCGGCGTGGGCGTGCGGGTGTGAATGGGGCTCTGGCGTTCGCGCAGAAAGCCGGCGGGGCGGGCGTGCATCACCGCCTCGATTTCCGCCACGGCGGCGAGCGCGATGGACGCGGGCGTCTCACCACCGAGATCGAGACCGATCGGCGCGTGCAGCTTGCGCCGCTGGCGTGCCGTGATCGGTGCACCACGCTCGGCACACCGCTGCGTCACCTGCTCTACGAGTTGCTGCGCGCGGGCGCGCGACCCGAGTACCCCCACGTAGCCGAGCGGCAGCGGCAAGGTGGCCGCAAGCCACGCGGCGTCCACGTCGAAGATGTGCGACAACAGGGCCACAGCGGTCCGGTCGTCGTGCGGCAGCTCGTCGATCGCGACCTGCACGGCATCGAGTTGACGCACCTGCCGCAGCGTGACGCCGTCGGGTACCATGAGCCCCTCGAGCAGCGCCGGGCGATGGTCGAGAATCGTCACCTGCCAGCCCAGCGTGTGGGCGATGCGCGCAAACGCCTCGGCGCCGCGGCCGGCGCCCACGCAATGGAGCGCCACCGGGGGAATGAGCGGCTCGATGAACACCGAGACGTCGTCGCCCAGCTCGTGCAGCATGGCGTGCCCCGTGCGCCGCGCGGTTAGGGCGAGCCTGCCGAGATCGGCGAGCGGCACACGACGCGCCTCGTCGTGCAGCAAGTGCCAGCGGCCCGTCGCCGGATCGCCGTCCAGCACCGCGCAGGTCGCCCCGCTACCGCGCGCATCCAGCATCGTCATCACGGCGCCGCCATGCCGGCGGGCCCGCACACCCTCGACCTGCGCCATCCAGCGCCAGTCGGGGAGCGGCTCGAGCAGCAGGTGCGCGATGCCGTCGCAACGCGCGCCGAACCCCCAGATCGCTTCCAGGTCGGAACGGAGGTCGTACGTGAGGCGGATGGCCTGCCCGCTCGCGCAGACCTCGGCCGCGCGCGCCGCGACGTCACCTTCGAGGCAGCCACCGCTCACCGCGCCGGCGAGCACCCGCCCGTCGGCATCCACGAGGAGACGCGCACCGGGCTGGCGATAGGAGGAGCCATCCACCTGCACCAGTGTGGCGAGTGCCAGCGGGACGTCGGGGCGCGCCAGGCGAGCTGCCTGCGCTGCACGCGCGAGTTCCACGAAGCCGGACACGGTCGCTCCAGGGATTGATGGGAATCAGCGCGCCGGGGATACGGTGCGCCGTACACAATCGATACGGGTACAATAGGGCGCCCGTCGCCCGCGCGCCAACCGCCACCGGCGGTATGGTCGAGGCCGTCTGCGAGGGCATGTGCGCGCAATGAAACCGGCGTTTTCCACGATCCGTTAACCCGACGAACGCTGGCCGTCCAGCGGTCCCGTACCTTGAAGCAAGTGCGTACTTGCATGCAAGCAGGTACTTGCTTATCCTCAGAAAATGATCGACGATCACCGACATCGCATTCTGCAGGCGGCCGCACGCGTCTACACCCAGCACGGGTGGCGCGGCGCGACCACCAAGCGCATCGCGGAAGAGGCCGGCGTGAACGAGGTCACCCTCTTCCGCCACTTTGGATCCAAGGAAGCGCTGCTCGAGCAGATGATCCGGGATCTGGCCGCGGCGAAGGCCGACATGCGCCTCCCCGATGCACCCGCCGAGCCGGAGCGCGAGCTCACGGCGTGGGCCGTCGCGCACCACAGGGAGACGTGCGGCAAGCGCCCGCTCATCCGGCAGATGATGTCGGACTTCGAGGAGCGCCCCGACCTCGTGCCCTGCGCGGTCGAAGGGCCCAACAGCGCCATGACGCAGCTGCGCAGCTATGTCGCGCGCCTGCGGGACGGCGGATTCATGAACGACCATCTCGTGCTCTCGGCGGCCGAACTCGAAGCGGCCATCTCGATGTTCATGGGGGCGGTCTTCGCCGACGGCATGAATCGCGACGTCATGCCGGTGATGTTCACGCAGCCCGTGGATGAAACCCTGCGGGCCTATGTCCGGATTTTCCTGCGGGGCGTGCATGCGCTGCCGGAACCCGTGTTGCCCGGCACCGCCCGGTCTGCCACACCGACTCTCACTTCCACTTCCGAATGACGGCCCTTTCCCGTGCCCGCGCCAACCGCGTGGCACTGTCCGCGATGGCCATCGGCCTCGTGATCTGCGGCGCGGCACCGCTCGCCGCCCAGAGCACGCCGCCCGTGCGTCCACTCTCCCTCGCCGAGGCGCTGACGATCGCGCGCGGAACGAGTGAAAACGTCGAACTCGCCAAGGCCGGCGCGCAGCGCGCGCGAGGCCAGCAACTGTCTGCCCGCTCGGCCATGCTGCCGCAGGTGGGGACCACGCTCAACTGGCAGAAGCAGCTGCAGAACCAGTTCTCGGCGCTCACCAACCGCAGCAGTGGCTCCGGCTCCGGAACAGGTGGCGGCAGCGATACCGCGAGTACAGCGGAAAACCCCATCACGCGCATCTTCGCCTCGCAGTACAACTTCAATTTCGGCCTCAACGCGTCGCAACCGCTCTTCACGGGCGGACGGGTCGCGGCCGGATTGCGCAGTGCGAAGTTCGCACGCGAGTCGGCGGAACTTGGGATCACGAGCGCCGAAGCTCAGGTGCAGCTCGATGTCACGGCGGCGTACTACGATGCGTTGCTCGCCGATCGGCTGGCCGTCATCGCCGACTCTGCCTTCGTGCAGGCCGAGCGCACGCTCCGTCAGGTTCAACTCACGCGCAACGTGGGCTCGGCGTCGGAGTTCGAACTCATCCGGGCGCGCGTGACACGCGACAATCAGCGCCCGCAACTCCTGCAGGCGCGCACCGCGCGCGAAACGGCGATGCTCCGCTTGCGTCAGCTGCTCGATCTGCCGGCCAACCAGCCGCTGCAGCTTACCGACAGCATCGCCGAGGTACCGGTGGCCGCCGAACCGGTCGCCGCGCCGGTCACCAGCGTCAACGTCGATCCGGCTACCGTGCTGGCGGCGGACGCGCGCGTGCAGGGTGACGTGTCGCGCATGGTGGCCGCCACCGATACCACCGCCCGCGCCCGTGCCGCCGTGAAGCAGGCGGCGTTCGGGGTGAATGTGGCGGAGCAGCAACTCCGCGCCACCAAGGCGCAGCGGTTCCCGCAGATCAGTGCCACGACCAACTATCAGCGCCTCGCGTACCCGAAGAACATTCTGCCCACGAGCCTCAACGACTTCCTGCCCAACTGGACGGTGGGCATCGGGCTCTCGTATCCGCTCTTCACCGGTGGCAACATCCGCGGGCAGATCACCGCGGCCGAAGCCGGTGTGGTCGAAGCACGTCAACGGCTCAAGCTGGCGCAGGAAGGGGCTACGCTCGATGCCCGCCTGGCGACCCTGCAGCTCACCGAAGCCGAGGCCAACTGGCAGGCGAGCGTGGGCACCGCCGAGCAGGCGCAGCGTGCCTACGCCATTGCCGAAGTGCGTTTCCGCGAAGGGATCTCCACGCAGCTCGAGCTCTCGGAAACGCGCGTCCAGCTGCAGCAGGCGCTCGCCAACCGCGCCCGCGCGGCCCGTGATCTGCAAGTCGCGCGCAAGCGCCTCGAACTCCTCCCGTATCTCCCGCTGTCCGCTGGTGGCACCACCAGCGCGGCGTCTTCCATGACCATGGGTACTTCGCGATGACCACCCCTCCGCGCCGCACGGCGCCTTTCGCCCGCTTCGCGCTGACCGCCGCGTCGCTCGCCATGCTGACGGCGTGCGGCAAGAAGTCCGATGCGCCCGTCGACAACCAGGCCATCACACAGGCGGTCGGCCCCGACAACATCGCGGTCGCCACGTCGGACACGCTCAGCAGCGGCCCCGCGATTTCCGGCACGCTGGCCGCCGATCGCGAGGCGCGCCTCCGCGCCGAAGTGGCCGGCCCCGTGTTGCAGACCTTCGTCGATGCCGGACAACAGGTGAGTGCCGGTACCGTGCTCGCGCGCATCGACGACTCGGCCGTGCGTGATGCCAGCATCTCCGCCCGCTCGGCGGTAACGCAGGCCTCCGTCGCCGCGCAGCAGGCCGAGAAGGAGCTGCAGCGGTCTCGCGCCCTCGCCGCTGCCGGCGCCATCGCCGAGCGAGACGTCGAGGGCGCCGAACGCGCCAATCTCGGCGCCCAGGCCGCCCTCGCGGATGCCAAGGCGCGCCTCTCGGTGGCCGAGAAGAATCTCCGCAACACGCAGGTGCGCGCGCCGTTCGCCGGCATCGTGGCTGAGAAGTCAGTGAGCCCCGGGGACATCGTGGCGCCCGGTGCCGCGCTGTTTACTGTGATCGACCCGCGCAGCTTGCGCGTGGAAGCCTCCGTCCCCGCGGTGGCCCTCGGCGATGTGCGTATCGGCGCGCCGGTCACCTTCACGGTGAACGGGTCGGACCGTGAGCTGCAGGGGCGCATCACCCGCATCGCCCCGATGGTGAACCCGCAGACGAAGCAGGTGGCCATCCAGGCATCGGTGCCCAACAATGCCGGCGTGCTCGTGGCCGGGCTGTTCGTGGAAGGTCGTGTCGCGGCGCAGAAGCGTCTCGGGGTGCTCGTGCCCGAACAGGCGGTCGATCAGACCGGCGGTGTCGTGCCCAGCGTGATGCGCCTCAAGGGCGGCAAGGTGGAGAAGGTGGACGTGCAGCTCGGGCTGCGTGACGAGGACGCCGAGCGCGTCGAGATCGCAGCCGGTCTCGCGGCCGGCGATACGGTGTTGCTCGGCGCGGCCCGCGGCATCTCGGTCGGGGTAACGGTGACCGTGTCGGCCCCTGCCGATGCATCGGCGAAGAACGCTACGGCGAAGGCGGTCGCTCCGACCGCCGACAGCACGCCGAAGGCGAAGCACTGACCACGAGCGGACTCCCATGTTCATCTCAGATTTTGCGATCAAACGACCCCTGATCACCGTCGTGTCCATGCTGGCACTGGCGGGGTTCGGTCTGGTCGCGCTCTCCCGGTTGCAGACCGACGAGTTCCCGGAGGTGCAGCCGCCGGTGGTGCTCACGACGGTGATCTACCCGGGCGCGTCGCCGGAACAGGTGGAGCGCGAAGTCCTCGAGCCCATCGAGGAAGCCATCCAGTCCATCTCCGGCGTGAAGAAGATGGAAGGCGAGGCGCGCGACGGGTACGCCCAGATCACGACGCAGTTCGTCTACTCGAAGGATCTGCAGGAGGCCTCGCAGGAGATCCGTGACGCCATCGGCACCAAGCGTCAGGACCTGCCGCAGGAAATCGAGGAGCCGATCCTGCGCAAGTTCAATCCCACCGACGCGCCCATCGTGACGCTCGGTCTGTCGTCGAACACGCTGTCGCCGGCGCAGCTCACGTTGCTCGCGGATCCGGGGATCACGCGCGAACTGCGCGCGATTCCCGGCGTGGCCGACGTGTCCGTCACCGGGTCGGTGAAGCGCGAGCTCACCGTGAATCTCGACCCGCAGCGCCTCTTGGCAGCCGGCGTCTCGGTGCCGCAGGTGGTGGGCGCGCTGCAGCAGGGCAACCTCGCGGTGCCGGTGGGGCGCGTGAACGGCGCGCTCGAAGAGCGTACGATCCGTCTGCGCGGACGCCTCGACGGGCCGCAGGACTTCATGAGCCTCGTGGTGGCGGAAAAGGGCGGCCGCGTGGTGCGTCTCGGTGACGTGGCCACCGCCGAAGACGGCATCGAGGAGCAGCGGACGCTCGCGCTGTACAACGGCAAGGACGCCGTCGGCATCGAAATCAAGAAGACCAAGGGGTACAGTACGACCGCCGTTGCCGAAGCTGTGCTGAGCAAGGTGGCGACGCTCGATTCGGTGGTGAAGCCGCAGGGGGCCACCCTCACGGTGATCAAGAACAAGGGGCAGCGTGTCACCAACTCGGTGAACAACGTACAGAGCGCGCTCGTCGAGGGCGCCGTGCTCACCGTGCTCGTGGTGTTCCTGTTCCTCAACTCGTGGCGCTCGACGGTAATTACCGGCTTGGCGCTGCCGGTGTCGGTGCTGGCGAGCTTCGTGGCGGTGTGGGCCTTCGGCTTCACACTCAACACGATGTCGCTGCTCGGGCTCTCGCTCGCCATCGGCATTCTCATCGACGATGCCATCGTGGTGCGCGAGAACATCGTGCGCCACGTGGAGATGGGGAAGGATCACTACACCGCAGCCCGTGAAGGCACCGATGAAATCGGGCTGGCGGTCGCGGCCACTACCTTCTCCATTGTGGCCGTGTTCATTCCGATCGCCTTCCTCGAAGGTGAATCGGGGCAATGGTTCAAGCCGTTCGCGCTGACGATCGCCTGCTCGGTGCTCGTGTCGCTGTTCGTGTCGTTCTCGCTCGACCCCATGCTGTCGGCCTACTGGCCCGACCCGCATCTCGAGGAGCACGAAAAGAGCTGGATCACCAAGCAGCTCGACAAGTTCAATCACTGGTTCAACGGTCTCGCGGCGCGCTACCGGTTGCTGATCGGCTGGGCGCTCGATCACCCGAAGAGCATGGTGACGCTCGCCGTGAGTACGTTCGTCTTCGCCCTCGCGATGCCAGCCCTCGGGCTGGTCGGCGGCAGTTTCTTCCCGCTCGAGGACAACGCCGAGCTCAACATGACGGTGGAAACGCCTCCGGGCGCCAACGTCGACTATCTCCGTCAGAAGGTGGGCGAAACGATCCGCCTGGCCGACCCCACGCGTCACCCCGAGGTGCTGTACAGTTTCGTGACGGCCGGCGGGGCGAGTGGCGCCGTGGACAAGGCGAGCGTGTATCTCAAGCTGCGTCCCAAGGCGGATCGTCTGCAGGACGGACAGATGACGGCCGAAGAACTCGGCGAGGCCATGCGCAAGGAAGTCGCGGGGATCGGCGGTGCGTCGGTGTCCATCTACACCAACGACTTCGCCGGTCAGCAGAAGCAGATCTCCCTGGAACTGCGCGGCAACAACAAGGCCGCGCTGCAGCAGACCGCCGATCAGTATCTGGCGGTGCTCAAGTCGGTGCCGGGCGCCGTGGACGTGGCGTTGAGCACCAAGGGGCAGAAGCCGGAACTCACGGTGCAGGTGGATCGCGGCCTCGCCGGCGCGCTCGGGCTGAGCGTGGGGCAGGTGGCTACGGCCATCCGCCCCGCCTTTGCCGGTCTCGACGCCGGTGACTGGGTGGATCCGACCAACGAGACCCGCAAGGTGATGGTGCGACTGTCGCCCGATGCGCGATCGCGCGGCGCGGATCTCGCCCAGCTGCCGATTGCGGTGGGGGCAGGGGCCAACGGCACGCTGATTCCGCTGCAGCAGGTGGCGCGCATCAAGAGCGAACTCGGACCGGCCATCGTGAACCATCTCAATCGCGACAACGTGATCAAGGTGGAAGCCAACGTGGCGGGGCGCTCGCTCACCGAGGTGCAGACCGATCTGCAGAAGGGGCTCGACGCCATCCCGCTGCCGCCGGGCGTTTCACTGTCGGCTGGTGGGCAGGTGGAGCAGCAGCAGGAGGTGTTCAGCAGCATCTTCATCGCGCTCGGTGTGGCGGTGACGCTGATGTATCTCATCCTCGTCGTGCAGTTTGGCTCGTTCCTCGACCCGATCTCCATTCTCATATCGCTGCCGCTGTCCCTCATCGGCGTGATGGGCGCGCTGGCCATCTCGGGCAACACGATCAACCTCATGAGTCTGATCGGGGTGATCCTGCTCTGCGGCATTGTGGCCAAGAACGCCATTCTGCTCATCGACTTCGCCAAGTGGGCGCGTGAGAAGAACGGCATGCCGCTCCGTGAAGCGCTCATCGAGGCCGGCGCCATTCGCCTGCGTCCTATTCTGATGACGACGTTCGCCCTGATCGCGGGCATGATTCCGGTGGCGCTCGGTCGTGGCGAGGGCGCGCAGTTCCGGGCGCCGCTCGGTGTTGCCGTGATCGGCGGCGTGGTGACCAGCACGGTGCTCACGCTGCTGGTGATCCCCACGTTCTACGAAATTTTCGATCGCTGGCGTACGCGCGCTTCGCGACTGGTGGGGCTGAATCCTCCCCGCACCGGAGAGTTCCGCGCCTTCGAAATGCCGGTCCCCGAAGCCGGCAACTGACACGGATTCGTAAACGCAAGCGGCGGCAGGACCGGTACAGACCGGTCGGGTGTAGATTGCATCGCGTATGCGTCTGCCGGTCTCCCTTCTCGTCGCCGAAGCTTCGTGGCTTGCCGTGATGACCGACGCGCCGTGGACGTACACCGTCCTCGGCGCGTCGGCCATTTTCACGGAGGAACTCGCGCCGATTTTCGGTGGGATTGCCGTACACGAGGGCGAGCTGCGCCTGATGCCCCTCATCGTGGCGATCGCGTTCGGGGGGTGGATCGCGACCGCGCTGCTTTACGCGGTGGGACGTCTCAAGTGGGAGACCATTCGTCGCCGCTTCCCGCGCACACGAGCCACCGGTACGGTAGCGCTACGGGTCGTGCGTGGAAATCCGCTCACCGCCTCGTTTTTCGTGCGCTTCGCCTTCGGCTTGCGTATCGTGCTGCCCATGGCGAGCGGGGCGGCGCGGGTACCGCTGTACGTCTTCCTGCCGGTGTCCCTCGTGGGGTCACTCGTGTGGACCGCCGTGTTCACCCTGGTGGGCTACGTGGCCGGCGAGGCAGCGGTACAGGCCATCGGGCATCTCGGCACGGCCGGCGAGATTGCAGGGGCCGTGGTGGTCACCATCGCCGTCTTCGCGTTTCTGCGATGGCAGCGCCGCCGCCGCGAGCGCAAGTCCGAACGCCGCGCCATGGCGCGACGCGCCGACGCAGCGCGGGCAAAGGATGATGTGCGTTGACCGCGTTACGCGCCTCCGTGCTACGCGACTCGCTCGAGTAGCGCCGCCGCCTCGCGCAGCTCGCGCCACGCGAGCTCGATGTGTTCCCGGTCGGTGCGGATGTTGCCGATGGCGAGGCGGAGGGTATAGCGTCCCTCGAGCTTCGTGTGCGAGAGGTATACCTGCCCGCGCGCGTTCACGCGTTCCATGATCGCGGCGTTGTGGGCGGCGATGGCCGTCTCGTCGGCACCCGGCTGCACCCGGCGGAAGCACACGAGCGACAGGGTTACCGGCGCTGTGAGTTCCCAGCCGCCCTCGAAGTGCACCATACCCGCGAACTCCCTCGCCAGCTCGCAATGATGGCGGATACGCTCCGCAATACCCTCACGCCCGAACGCCCGCAGCACCATCCACAGCTTGAGCGAACGGAAACGACGCCCGAGCTGGATGCCGTAGTCCATGAGGTTCACCGTCTCGTCCTGCGTGCGCGTGACGAGATATTCCGGCAACAGCGCGAACGCCTGCTTGAGTGACTGCGGGTCGCGGGTGTACAGCACCGAGCAGTCCATCGGCGTGAACAGCCATTTGTGCGGGTTCACCACCAGTGAGTCGGCGCCGTCGACGCCGTCGAGCAGATAGCGTAACTCTGGCACGATGGCGGCCACGCCGGCATACGCCGCATCCACGTGCACCCAGCACCCATGCTCCCGCGCGATGCGTACCACCTCTGGAACCGGGTCGATGCTCGTGATACTCGTGGTGCCCACACATGGCACCACGGCGATCGGCTTGAAGCCCGCTGCGACATCTGCCGCGATGGCCGCCGTCAGCGCATCGGGGCGCAACCGATACTGCTCGTCGGTGCGCACCTTCACGAGATTTTCGTGGCCGAGCCCCAGGGCGATGACGGCCTTGTCGATGCTCGAGTGCGCGTGCTCGCTGCAGTACACGCGCAGGCGTGGCAGGTCGGCGCGTGCCGCCATGCCCCTGGTGCGCACGTCGAAACCGGCGCGCTCACGTGCTGCGGCGAGGGCATAGAACGTGCTTACGCTCGCCGTG
>Ga0222712_10002731_pt1 | contig 19815 bp, 20 predicted proteins | sample C33_657DmetaG_FD_165043 | JGI IMG/M metagenome (GOLD analysis project Ga0222712, IMG submission 165043) | Estuarine water microbial communities from San Francisco Bay, California, United States - C33_657D | ecosystem: Environmental > Aquatic > Marine > Unclassified | place: USA: California... | reverse complement strand
AAAATTATTCTAGTAACTTCCAAAAGAAAAAAAATCATTAAAGATTATCTTTATCCTGATCCTTATTTGTTAAATTATTTAAAAAAAAAGAACGATATTAAATCTATTCAAAAACTTAAAATTTTAGATCGTTACAGAAAAAAAATTAAATTTGTTTATCAAAATTCTCCAAAAGGCCTTGGAGATGCAGTATTGACAGCAAAATCACTAGTTAAGGAAAAGTTTTTCCTTTTGGTTTTGCCAGACGATATAATTATTAAAGAAAACTGTTCAAAAAAAATGATAAATATTCACAACAAATATCAATCCTCAGTAATAGCTTCTAAAAAAGTAAATAACTCTGAGGTATCAAGATATGGAATTATAAAATATTCAAAAAAAATTAATAATAATTTATTTATTAGTGATTTAGTTGAAAAACCTAGTGTAAAAAATTCTCCATCAAACTATGCAATAATAGGAAGATATATTCTGCCATCTAAAATATTTTCTTCATTAAAAAAAACAAAAAAAGGTTCTTCTGGAGAAGTTCAGATTACAGATGCCATGAAACATTTAATTTATAATGATAATAAATTTGTGGGACATTTATTTTCTGGAGCATATTTGGACTGCGGAACTGTTAATGGGTATAATAATTCACTAAAAAAATTGTAATATGAAAATTTGTTTTATTGGTACAGGTTATGTTGGTTTGGTATCAGGTGTTTGCTTTTCTGATCTTGGCAATAACGTTATTTGCATTGACAAAGATAGAGAAAAATTAAGCAGACTCGAAAATGGAGATATTCCAATATTTGAACCTGGCTTATCTGAATTAGTTAGAAAAAATTTAGATGCAGGCAGACTTAGTTTTTCGGATGATTTAATTGGCTCTATAAAAAAATCAGATATTGTTTTTATAGCTGTGGGTACACCAACAGCAAAAGACGGCGTTTCAGCAGATCTTTCCCAAGTTTTCTCTGTTGCTCAATTAATTTCAAAAAAAATTAAATCTCATAAAATTATTGTCACAAAATCTACTGTACCCATTGGCACTGGAGATAAAATTGAAAAAATTCTAAATAAAAATAAGAAAAAAGGATTATTTACAATTGTATCTAATCCAGAATTTCTAAGAGAAGGTGAGGCTATAAAGGATTTTAAATATCCTGATCGCATAGTTATCGGTGCAAACGAAAGACAAGTTATAAAAATATTTAATGATTTATATCGTCCTTTAGTGAACAAAGGAGCAGCATTTGTTTCTTGTTCGAGAAGAGCAGCAGAACTTATAAAATATGCTTCTAATGCTTTTTTAGCTACAAAAATTAGTTTTATTAATGAAATTGCAAATTTATGTGAAAAAGTTCATGTCAATGTTGATGATGTGGCTCTTGGAATTGGACTTGATAAAAGAATAGGTTCGAGATTTTTAAGAGCAGGACCAGCATATGGTGGATCTTGTTTTCCAAAAGATACCAAAGCTTTAGCGAAGGTAGGTAAGAATTATAATTCACCTCTTTCTATCGTTAATACAGTCATTAATTTTAATGAAAATAGAAAACAGGATATAGAAAATAATATTTACAAAATCTTACATAACAAAATTAAAAATAAGCTTATTTGTTTTTTAGGAGTAACATTTAAAGCAAACACTGATGATTTAAGAGATTCTTCAGCTGTAAATTTGATATCTAAATTTAGTAAAAAAGGTGCAAAGATTAACTATTACGAGCCATCAGGAAGTAAAGAAATTTTGGATAAACAAAAAAATGTCAACTATTTTGATGATTTATATACCGCAACCAAAAATGTAGACTTGATCATTATTCATACAGAGTGGGATGAATTTAAAAATTTAAATTTTTCTAAAATTAAGAATAATAATAAAAAAATCATTATATATGATTTAAGAAATTTATACGATAGTAAGTCTTTTAATAATAAAAAAAATATTACTTATTATTCTATCGGCAGACCAGTAAATGCCTAAACTACTTATAAAGTTAAAAAAAAGTAAGTCTAAAGCAAAAATTAAAAAACCTAATTTTTATGAAGTTATTCTTTTAAATGATGATTTTACAACGATGGAATTTGTTGTTAAAGTTTTACAATTATTTTTTAATATGACTAAGTTAACAGCTAATAAAATTATGCTTAAAATTCACAATGAAGGTAGTGCTGTTTGTGGAGTTTATCCTTATGAGGTTGCTGAGACTAAAGTTATGCAGGTTATAAATTTTGCAAAACAAAATCAGTATCCGTTAAAATGTATTATGAAAAAATCTATTTAAATGGCTACATTTACTAAATCTTTAGAACAGGCAATTTCTCAAGCCTTTAAATTTGCAACTGAAAAGAAACATCAGTATGTAACTTTAGAGCATTTGCTGCTTGCTTTAACAGACGAAACAGATGCTCGTAATGTAATGAAGGCTTGTAATGTAGATGTTGATTTATTAAACGAAAATCTAGAATTTTATATTGATAATGAGTTAGAAAATATAGTTACCTCTGATACTAAATTAGAGCCCCAACCAACGGCAAGTTTTCAAAGAGTTATTCAAAGATCAATTGTTCATGTCCAGTCTTCAGGAAAAAATGAAGTTACAGGAGCAAATATACTAGTCGCATTATTTGCTGAAAGAGAAAGTCACGCAACATTCTTTTTGCAAGAACAAGAGGTTACTCGTTACGATGTAGTTAATTTTATTTCTCATGGAATTACTAAAGTTGATAATTTTGCCTACGGCGGTTCTTTTGACGGCACTTCATCTAACAACAATAATAAAGCAGCAACTAATTCTCCTTTAGAATCGTATTGTGTTAATTTAAATAAAAAAGCTGAACAAAATAAAATAGATCGGTTAATTGGAAGAACAGTTGAAGTAGACCGCTTAGCTCAAATTTTATGCAGAAGAACTAAAAATAATCCATTATTAGTAGGAGATCCTGGCGTTGGCAAAACAGCAATTGTTGAAGGTCTTGCTTTAAAAATTTTTAATAATGAAGTTCCTGATGTTTTGAAATCTCATGTAATATTTTCTCTTGATATGGGTACATTAATTGCAGGGACTAGGTACAGAGGAGACTTTGAAGAGCGTCTTAAGTTAATTATCAAGGAAATAGAGAAAAATAGAAATTATATTTTATTTATAGACGAAATTCATACATTAGTAGGAGCTGGATCAACGTCTGGAAGCTCAATGGATGCTTCTAATATGCTTAAGCCTGCTTTACAGGCAGGAAATATAAGATGTATTGGATCAACAACTTATAATGAGTATCGGTTATTTTTTGAAAAAGACAGAGCCTTACAAAGACGATTTCAAAAAATAGATGTGCCAGAGCCCACAATAGATGAGGCTTATAAAATTATGTATGGCATACGTTCTAAGTATGAAAAATTTCATAATGTTAAATTTACTGATGCCGCAATCAAAGCTTCTGTAGATTTATCTAGTAAATATATAGGTAATAAAAAATTACCAGACAAATCAATTGATATCATTGATGAATTAGGTTCTTCAGAAGTTTTAAAGCCTGAAAATCAGAGAAAAAAAGTATTAGACGTTGAGGATATTGAAAGAATAGTTTCTCAAATTACAAAAATTCCAGAAAAGAATATCTCTGTTAATGACAGAATGTATTTAAAAGATTTAGATAAAAATTTAAAAAGAGTTATCTTTGGACAAGATGTTGCAATTGATAGTCTTGTGTCTTCAATTAAATTATCAAGGTCTGGTTTGAGGGATAGTAACCGTACTATTGGAAATTACATGTTTTCAGGACAGACTGGCGTTGGAAAAACTGAACTTGCTAAACAACTTGCAAAAGTTCTTGGAATTGAACTTATTCGTTTTGATATGTCAGAATATATGGAAAGACACTCAGTTTCTAAATTGATCGGCGCCCCTCCAGGATATGTTGGTTTTGATCAAGGTGGATTGCTTTCTGAAAAAGTTGATAAAAATCCTTACGCGGTCCTATTAATTGACGAAATAGAGAAGGCTCATCCAGATGTTTATAATGTGTTGTTACAAATTATGGATTACGGAAAATTAACTGATCAAAACGGTAAAAAAATTGATTTTAGAAATATTATCTTAATTATGACCACGAATGCAGGGGCAGAAGATTTGCAAAAATCTCAAATAGGATTCAATAAAAGCATTAATAGAGATGGAGATTTAGAATCCATTAATAAAATATTTTCACCTGAATTTAGAAATAGATTAGATTCTATTGTTCAATTTAACGTTTTAAATAAGGAAACCGTTAAAAAAATTGTTGAAAAATTTGTAATTGAACTCGAGACTCAACTAGGAGAAAGAGATGTTATTATTAATTTAACTGATAAAGCTAGCAACTTAATTTCTAAATTAGGATTTGATGAAAAAATGGGTGCTAGACCATTAAATAGAGTTATTGATGAAAAAATTAAGAAACCGTTGGCTGATGAGCTTATTCATGGAAAATTAGTGAATGGTGGTCATGTTTTAGTAGATGCCAAAAACGATATTCTTGTTTTTGAAATTAATAAAATTGAAAAAACATCAAAAAAACCAGTTAGCAAAACAGTACAATAAATATGTTCGGTTTATTTTCGAGTAAGACAAAAAAAATAGAAGAAAAATTGTCAAAACTTGCAATTGAGATAGCAAGCATTCAAAAAAGTATTATTATTTACCCGAGTGAAAGTAATTATAAGAACTTACATATAAGCAAAACTAAAGAATTGAACTCTCTTTATAATGAATTGGAAGCCGCAAAAGGAAAAGATTATCTGAATGAATTTATTCGAAAATTATCCAATGTATATAAGGAATCTGAGTATGTTTTATCTAAATCAGAGCAAAAAATTTTAGATAAAATTTTAATTGAATATAAAGTTAAAGTTAAAATAAAAGTTTAGTTAGTCTCAAAAATACTTTCAATTTCAACACAAGCATTTAGAGGTAAAGAATTGCATCCAATAGCAATTCTAGAGTGTAGATTTGCTGAAAATATCTTTGCAATTAGGTCTGATGCTCCATTAACTATTTTTGCATGATCTGAAAAATTATCTATACAATTTACATAGCCACTTATTCGAATGCAGCTTTTCACCTTGTTAAGATCGCCATCACATGCATTTTTTAGCTGACCAAGAGCATTTAAAATTGAAATTTCAGCAGCATTTTGAGCTTGTTCTAAAGAAACATCTTTCATAACTTTTCCAGTTATTATTTTTCCATCAGAAGTAATGGGCAATTGTCCTGATATAAAAATAAGCTTTTCATATTTGCTGAATGCAGCATAATTACCAACAGGTTTGGGAGGAGTAGGTATATTAATATTTAATTTTTTTAAAATTTCTTCAATTTTATTCATCTTCAACTTTAGATTTTTTACCTTTCTTTCTAGTTTTTTTGCCACTCTTAGATTCATCATAAGCAATTCTTGCTGCAATTAGTACTAGCGCTTCTTCCATAGATATATTTTCAGGATCCTTATCATCGGGGATTGTAGCATTGATTGTTTTGTATTTAATATAAGGGCCATATTGACCTTTCATTATTTTTACAGGTTTTTTATCCTCAGGATGCTCACCCAGATTTTTAATTTCATTTGAAGTTCTCCTGCCTGGTTTTGCCTCAGCAATTAAAGTAATTGCTCTATTTAATCCTAATGAAAATATATCTTCAGGATTTTCTAAAGAAGCTGATTTATTTTCACATTTTACATAAGGTCCAAATCTTCCTACATTTAAAGTAATATCTTGTGAATTTTCTGGATATTGGCCAAGTACTTTAGGAAGAGATGCTAAAAATTTACATTTATCTAAGTCTAATGAATCTAAAGAGATACCTTTAGGAATGGACACATTTCTAAGATTCTTTTCATCATTACCAATTTGTAAGTAAGGACCGAACCTTCCTTTTTTTAAAACAATCTTTTCTTTATTATCGGTTTCACCAAATACTTTTGGTTCAGCAAGGAAATCTTGTTCAGCTGCCTTTGCTCTAGATAAAGGTCTTGTAAATTTACATTCAGGGTAGTTTGAACAACCAATGAATGCTCCAAATCTCCCATTCTTTAAACTAAGTTCACCATTGCTGCAGTTTTTACATTTTTTTGAAATATTTCCACTTTCGTCTTTATCAAAAATAATATCACCTAAACTTTCATTCAATAAATCAAGCACAGCTCTTGTTCTTAATTCTTTAACTTCGTTAATATTTTTGTAAAATTCTTTCCAAAAATTCTCTAAAACTTTAAGATATTCAATTTTTCCTGTAGTAATTTCATCTAAACTATCTTCAAGCGTGGCTGTAAAGTTATAATCCACATATTTAGTAAATAATTTATCCAAGAAAGCAGTAATAAGTTTACCTCTGTCAGTCGGTATAAAGCGTTTTGTTATGAGTTCTACATAGTTTCTAGCTGATAATACTGAAATAATACTTGCGTACGTAGAAGGTCTTCCTATTCCAAGTTCTTCTAATTTTTTAACTAAGCTTGCCTCAGAAAATCTAGGGGGTGGTTCAGTAAAGTGTTGCTCAGTGTTAAATTTAGGGCTTTCTAATCTTTCATTAATCTTTACTTCTGGTAATATTTTTTGATCATTCTCTTCATCTTTATCAACTTCATCTTCTTCTTTTACATCTTGATATAATTTTAAAAAGCCATCGAATACTTGAACAGATCCAGTAGCTCTAAAAGTGATAGATTTTGATTCATTTAATATCTCCAACGTACATCTTTCATATTCCGCATTTTCCATCTGAGAGGAAAGTGTTCTATTCCAGATAAGCTCATATAGTCTTGCTTGATCTTTATCTAAAATAGATCTCATTTTTTCAGGAGTTCTTAAAATATCAGTTGGCCTTATTGCTTCGTGCGCTTCTTGAGCATTCTTTGCTTTTTTCCCCGAATAATTTCTAGCTTCACTCGGTAAGTATTTTTTACCAATCTCTTTATCAATGTAATTTCTACATTCCTTAATAGCATCTTGAGAAATGTTAGTGCCGTCAGTTCTCATGTAAGTAATTAAGCCAACAGTATCTCCTTCAAAATCTATTCCTTGATATAGTCTTTGAGCAATTTGCATTGTTCTTGATGCTGAAAAACCTAATTTTTTTGAAGCTTCTTGCTGCATAGTAGATGTCGTAAAGGGCGCGTAAGGACTTCTTCTGTATGGTTTCTTATCAATACTCGCAATGTTGAAACTTTCTTTTTTTATCTGCTCCAAAACATTGTTAATTTCTTGTTCATTTTTAAATGAAAACTTTTCAATCTTATTTCCTTTAAAAGAATAAAGTCTGGCGTTTAACTCTTTTTTTTGTTGAGTTAAAAAAGTACAAGCAAAAGTCCAATACTCTTGAGGTTTAAATAATTCAATATCATGTTCTCTATCTACAATAATTCTAAGAGCAACGGATTGAACTCTACCGGCAGATTTTGAACCTGGAAGTTTTGTCCAAAGAATAGGAGAAATGTTAAATCCAACTAAATAATCCAACGCTCTTCTTGCCATATAGGCATTAACCAGTTCAGGATTGATATCTCTTGGATTACTAATTCCGTTCTCAACTGCTTTTTTAGTAATTTCGTTAAATACAACTCTTTCAAATTTTTTATCTTTTATTTTTTTATTTTCTTCCAAAATACATTTTAAATGCCAAGCAATAGCTTCTCCTTCACGATCAGGATCTGTTGCTAGAATAATTCTCTCAGCATCAATTGCATAATCAGTTATTTCTTTTAAATGTTTTTTAGAACCAGGGTCAATTTCCCAAATCATTTTAAAATCATGCTCTGTATCTACAGAACCATTTTTCGATGGAAGATCCCTGACATGACCGTAGCTTGCTAAAACTTTATAATCTGAACCTAAATATTTATTAATAGTTTTTGCTTTTGCAGGACTTTCAACGATAACTAAATTCATAATTTTTTAGTAAAAAGTGAAGAACTGTCAAAATTTGTGACCTTTGTCAAATTTCAAAAAAAAAAATACAAAAAAGTCTTTAATTACTTAGAAATTATCTTTTAATTAAGGAAGCAATGTTTTGTCTATGAGTGAAGATTGAAGTGATAAAGTAAAAGAAAGTTAATAAAAATATTTTTTGATCAAAGAAAATAAAAGCCGCAACAGTTACAACTAAATATCCTAGTAATGCCGAGACAGCTGATATTCTAAAAATTGCTAGTATAATTAACCATGCAGCAATAAAAACTGCTGATAAATAAAAATTGATTACTAATAAACTTCCTATGAATGTTGCAACTCCTTTTCCTCCTTTAAATTTTAGCCACACTGGGAAAATATGAGCGAGAAACACAATTACAGCAGAGTAGTAAGTTAAATCGTTAAAAAATTGTGTTGTTAAAAAAATAGATAGAGTTCCCTTAAGACCATCTAGAAGAAGAGTTAGAGCAGCAATAAATTTATTGCCTGTTCTTAAAACATTAGTTGCTCCAATGTTTCCGGATCCAATTTTTCTTACATCCCCTAAACCAGCAAACTTTGTAAGAATTAAGCCAAACGGTATAGAGCCTAATATATAAGAGTAGAGTGTAACTATAAGTATGTCCATTAAGCTTCAAACACTAGATTTCCATTGATAAAAGTTTTTTCAACCTTACCTTGCATTTTTCTTTTCTCAATTGCCGTATTTTTTGATTTTGATTTAATTTTTTCTTTTTCAACAACCCAAGGCTTATCAAGATCAACAACTGCTATATCAGCATCACTTCCAATCGATAAATTTCCAGCATTGATATTTAATATTTTTGCAGGATTACAAGTTAATGCTTTTATAAGTGTTTTTAGTTCACAAGATTGATTGTGATAAAGTTCTAATGTCAGAGATAATAAAGTTTCAATTCCTGAAGCGCCAGTTGCTGCTTGTTGGAATGGCAAACGTTTTGACTCCTCATCTTCAGGTTTATGATCTGAAACAATAACATCAATTAATTCTTTTTTAACAGCATCGATCAAAGCTAAACGATCATTTTCAGTTCTAAGAGGAGGGGATAATTTTAAAAAAGTTCTAAAATCTCCAATATCATTTTCATTTAGCGATAAATTATTTATCGAAACTCCGGTTGTAAATTCTAATCCTTTTTTTTTATAACTCTCAATTACAGGAAGTGATGCTTTTGAAGATATAGTTGATATGTGATATCGGTTTTTATAAAGCTCTAACAAACTTAAATCTCTTTCTATAATAATTTTTTCAGCGATATCTGGGATTCCTTTTAATCCTAATCTTGTAGAAATCCCACCTTCGTTAATTGCTCCATTAGCTGATAGTTCGTTGTCTTGAGGAAATTGAATAATTAAGTTGTTTAAGTTTTTTGAATAATTAAATATTTTATCCATTACTCTATTATTCTGAACGCACTTAATTCCATCTGTAAAACCAATTGCACCAATAATTCCAAGCAAACCAAACTCTGACATTTCATTGCCTTCAAGATTTTTTGTAAGAGTTGCAAGGGGGTAGATTTTAATTAGTGACTTATCCTTTGCTCTTCTTTTTGTGAAATCTAATATGGAGCCATTATCAATTACTGGCATTGTATTTGGCATTGTTACAACGGAAGTTACCCCACCAGATAAAGCAGCTTCACTTAAAGTTCTAAAATTTTCTTTGTATTCAAAGCCAGGTTCTCCGACAAATACTCGCATGTCGACAATGCCTGGAATTGAAATATTGCCTTTGCAATCTATAATTTCACAATCTTTTGGAGCATTGTCTTTAGTTACTTTTTTTCCTACCGCTTTAATCTTTCCATTTTCATCAATTAAAATTCCACCAACTTCATCAATATTATTTTGAGGATCTATTACTCGGGTATTAATTAAAAGTTTCATTTTCATTTATTATTTCCACAGATGATTTTCAAACAAGCCATTCTAACTGCAACTCCCATTTCAACTTGCTCTTTGATAATGCTACGATTGATGTCATCAGCTAATGTCGTGTCAATTTCAACACCTCTATTCATAGGACCTGGATGCATAATCAGTGCATTTGGATGAGCTTTAGTAATTTTTTTATAATCTAGACCATAAAATTCGTAATACTCTCTCGTTGAAGGAACGTAAGATCCTTGCATACGTTCAGTTTGAAGTCTTAACATCATAACAATGTCAGATCCTTCTAGGCCCTTGTTCATATCTGTGAATGCTTTAACTCCAAGACTTTCAATATTTTTTGGCATTAGAGTAGGCGGAGCTATCACTCTAACCTCAGCTCCTAACATATTAAGTAAGTAAATATTTGATCTTGCAACTCTTGAGTGCATTATGTCGCCGCAGATTGCAATTCTTAAACCTTCAATTTTCCCTTTTTTAATTCTGATTGTAAGAGCATCAAGTAATGCTTGAGTTGGATGTTCTCTCCAACCATCACCGGCATTAATTACTGAGCAATTTACTTTTTGCGCTAAAAGATTTGCAGCACCAGAGTCTTGATGTCTTATAATCAAAACGTCAGGATGCATGGCATTTAAAGTCATGGCTGTATCAATTAAAGTCTCTCCTTTTTTGATTGCTGAGTTTGAAACATTCATGTTCATCACATCAGCTCCTAATCTTTTTCCAGCAAGTTCGAATGAGCTTAAAGTTCTAGTAGAAGATTCAAAAAATAAATTAATTTGAGTTTTACCGGTAAGAATATTTAATTTTTTTTGTTCTCTTTTGTTAAAGTCAACAAATTGCATTGACTCATCAAGAATATAATTAACTTCGGGAATAGATAGGGATTGAATGCCTAAAAGGTGTTTGTGTCTGAATTTAACAGCTTCTTTTTGTATAGCCATTAAAAGCAACTCTATACTTGCAAACTATAAAGCTTGCAAGCATTAAATCAAAATCACTTATTTTGTTTGATTTTTATAATAATCAATAAAGCCCTGCAAAATAAAGGCTGCAGAATTCTCATCTAGTTTTTTCTGCTTCTTTGTTACATTAATTGTTAATTCTGACATACCTTTATAAGCGCCTTCACTAGAGAGTCTTTCATCCCAAAGTGTTACTGGAATAGACAATTGTTCAGTTAAACTTTTAGAAAAATCTCTAGCTGATTGTGCTCTTGGACCAAGGGAGCCGTCCATATTAATAGGGTTGCCAACTACAATTCCTTCAATATTGTTTTCTTTAATTATATTTCTTATTTCAGTTATAAAAAATTTTAGTTGAGTAAATTCAATTGTAGTTAAAGGAGTTGCGATACTATGATTTTCATCACAAATAGAGATACCTATATTTTTTTTTCCATGATCAATTCCAATTAATCTGGATTGTTTATTTATTATTTCTGCAAATTTATCGTTCTCTAATAGGTTGTAAGTTTTCATTAAAATGTTAATTTAGCCAGATTTACCATTAAGTCTAATGTCAATTAACAAAGATACTATTAAGAAAATATCAAAGCTAGCAAGGATATCGGTGACCAACGAAGAAACAGATAGGCTTGAGAAAGATTTGAATTCCATCATAAAATTTGTCGAGCAATTAAAAGAACTTAATACCGATAAAATTGCTCCTATAGCATCCGTGTCTGATCAGGCTCTTACTATGAATAAGGATGAGATTAAAAAAATTAATGAAAAAGAAGAAATTTTAAAAAACGCTCCTGAGAAAAATTCTAATTATTACATCGTTCCAAAGGTTATAGAATAAACATGACTGATCTTACAAAATTAACATTAGTTGAAAGCGTGAAGCATGTTAAAGAAAAAAAATGTAGTGCCGAAGAGTTAGTTGATGCTTATGTTAAAAGAATAGAAAAATCAGATAAATTAAATTGTTTTAACACTAAAGATTTAGAAAATGCTGTTAGCAAAGCTAAAAAAATAGATACTAATAAAAAATTAGACAAAGCTTTAGTTGGAGCTCCCATTGCTGTTAAGGACTTATTTTGCACAAAAGGATTAAAAACCACAGCATCAAGTAAAATTTTATCAAATTTTATTCCAACTTATGAATCAACTGTTACAGAAAAACTTTGGAATGAAGATGCTATTTTAATTGGAAAATTAAACTCTGATGAGTTTGCAATGGGTTCATCAAACGAGACTAGTAGTTTTGGAAATGTTTTAAACCCATATCGTTTAAATAATGAAAATCTTGTTCCAGGTGGATCTTCAGGAGGCTGCGCTAGCGCTGTTGCTGCTGATTTGACAAGTGCTACCGTTGGAACAGATACAGGTGGAAGTATTCGTCAACCTGCGGCATTCACAGGCATTGTCGGTTTAAAGCCTACATATGGACGCTGTTCTAGATGGGGAATAGTTGCATTTGCATCTTCTCTAGATCAAGCAGGGCCGATGACAAAAGATGTGAAAGATGCAGCCTTAATGCTGGATGTTATTTCTGGTTATGATGAAAAAGATTCAACATCAGCAAACAAACCCAAGAGTTCATTTCTAAATTCAATTAAAAGTAATATTAAAGGTTTAAAAGTTGGAGTTCCTAAAGAGTATCGCGTTGATAATATGCCAAAGGAAGTAGATGATTTATGGCAAGAAGGTATTAAAATTTTAAAAGATAACGGCGCAATTATTAAAGATATTTCATTACCTCATACAAAATACGCTCTGCCGACTTATTATATTATTGCACCAGCAGAAGCCTCATCAAATTTAGCTAGATACGATGGAGTTAGATATGGATTTAGAGCAGAAGGAAAAGATTTAACTGAGATGTACGAAAATACTAGATCCAAAGGTTTTGGCGCTGAAGTTAAAAGAAGAATTATGATTGGAACTTATGTTCTATCATCAGGTTATTATGATGCTTATTATTTAAAAGCTCAAAAAGTTAGAAATTTAATCAAAGTGGATTTTGATAATGCTTATAAAGATGTTGATGTAATTTTAACTCCAACAACACCAACTCCTGCTTTTAAATTTGGAGAAAATACAGACGATCCAATTGCTATGTATTTAAATGATATATTTACAGTAACTGCAAACTTAGCGGGTCTTCCAGCAATATCATTACCAATAAAATATAATAAAGACGGACTACCTTTAGCATTACAATTATTTGGAAAATCTTTTGATGAACAAACATTGTTGAACACTGCTTATTCTATAGAGCAGCAAGTTAATTTTAAATCACAAGTTAAAGATTGGTGGATGTAATGAGCGATAAAGAATTTAATTATTATATATCCGGTGAAACAGGAAAATGGGAAGTGGTAATTGGTCTTGAGGTTCATGCACAAGTAAGTTCGAATGCTAAATTATTTTCAACTTCCGCAACTAAATTTGGTTCAGAGCCAAATTCACAGGTAAGTTTAATTGATGCAGCAATGCCAGGGATGTTGCCTGTGATTAATAAATTTTGCGTCGAACAAGCAGTAAGAACAGGACTTGGATTAAAAGCTAAAATAAATTTACTTTCTGTTTTTGATAGAAAAAATTATTTTTATGCAGACCTACCACAAGGTTATCAAATTTCTCAATTCAAACATCCAATTGTTGGCGAAGGAGAGGTAATACTTGATATGCCATATGGGACTAAAAAAATTGGAATTGAAAGACTTCATCTAGAGCAAGATGCAGGAAAGAGTTTACATGACCAAGATCCAACAAAGACGTTTATTGATTTAAACAGATCAGGTGTTGCCTTAATGGAAATTGTAAGCAAACCAGACTTAAGATCCCCTGAGGAGGTTGCTGAATATATTAAAAAATTAAGATCTATTATGCGTTATTTGGGGACTTGTGATGGGAATATGGAGGAAGGCTCCTTAAGAGCAGATGTTAACGTTTCTGTAAGAAAAATAGGTAGTAAAGATTTTGGGACACGTTGTGAAATTAAAAACGTAAACTCAATAAAGTTTATGCAACAAGCCATTCAATTTGAAGCAAAACGACAAGTGGATCTATTAGAAGAAGGAAAAAAAATAGATCAAGAAACAAGATTGTTTGATACTAAAAAAAATGAAACTCGACAGATGCGTAGCAAAGAAGATGCGCATGATTATAGATATTTTCCAGATCCAGATCTTCCACCATTAAAATTTGACCAGTCCTTTGTAGATGAAATTAAACAAAAATTGCCGGAACTACCTGATGATAAAAAGGAACGTTTAATAAAAGATTATAAACTTTCAAGTTATGAGGCTGGAGTTTTAATATCAGATAAAGACACTTCAGATTATTTTGAAGATATTGCAAAAAATTCCGATGTAAAACTTGCAATTAATTGGGTGATAGGCGATTTATTTGCAGCTTTAAATAAAATTGGAAAATCTATTAAAGAATCTCCAATTTCATCTAAAAATTTAGCAAAATTAATAGATTTAATAAAAAACAATACGATTTCAGGAAGAATTGCAAAAGAAGTTTTTGAATTAATGATTAACGATAATAGAGATCCAAAAGTTATTGTCGAAGAGAAGGGACTTATTCAAGAAAGTAATGTTGGTGAATTAGAAAAAATTATTGAAAAAGTATTAAAAGACAACACTGACAAGGTTGCAGAATATAAATCCGGTAAAGATAAATTGTTTGGATTTTTTGTAGGGTCTGTAATTAAAGAGTCTAAAGGCAAGGCTAATCCTGCTTTAGTTAATGATATTTTAAAGAAAAAACTTTCATAAAGTGTTTAAGTCCATCGAAAATTCAGCTGAATTACAACAGTATCTTTTTAAAACTGGTGTTAATGAACATCCTTTGCAAAAAGAACTTAGAGAATACACAGAAAATAATCTTGGTAATGCAGCGACAATGCAAATTAGTCCAGATCAAGGAGCTTTGCTTCAGTTTATTATTAAAAGTTCAAATATTCAAAATTGTTTAGAAATTGGAACGTTCACAGGTTATAGCGCCTTAACTATGGCCTTAGCTCTTCCAGAAAATGGATCTATCGTTAGTTTAGATATTGATAAAAAAAACACTGATATTGCTAAAAAATATTGGAGCAAACATAGTGTAAGTAAAAAAATTGATTTTATTTTAGCCCCAGCTCTAGAGACAATGGAGGAATTTATTAATCAGGATAAAATTTTTGATTTAGTATTTATTGATGCAGATAAAAGGAATTATAAAAATTATTTTTTAAAATCACTTGAGCTTTTAGAAAAAGATGGAATTATTATTGTTGATAATACGCTTTGGAAAGGGAAAGTTGCTGATTTGAATATTAGCGATGATCAGACAAATTCTATTAGAGAATTTAATAGATTTGTTAAAGATTTTAAGGGAACTGAGAGTATGATATTACCCATAGCAGACGGTATGACTATTTGTAGAAAATTGTAAAATGTTAAAATTAATTAGTTTTTATAAATTTGTTAAAATCAAAAATCCTATTGATAACAAACTTACTTTTAAAAAATTTCTTATTGATAATAAATTAAAAGGCAGCATTATTTTTTCTTTAGAGGGAATTAACGGTAGCGTTTCAGGTAAACAATCTAATATTGATTTATTAATAAAATTCTTGAAGGAAAAATTTTTATTTAAAGATTTTGACACTATTAATGAATGCGAAGTTGATTTTATTCCTTTTAAAAGAGCTAAGATTAAAATTAAAAATGAAGTAGTTCCATTAAATGAGTTATTTAATGAAGATAAATACAAATTTCAAAACAGAATAGAACCTGAAGATTGGAATAAAATAATATTAGCAAATGACGTGACTGTTGTTGATGTTAGAAAATCTTTTGAAAGTGAAATTGGTACCTTTGAAAAAGCAATCAATCCAAAAATTAATGATTTTAGAAAATTTCCAGAATATTTTGAGAAACTTTCTGATGATAAGGATAGAAAGATTGCTATGTTTTGCACGGGCGGAATTCGCTGCGAGAAAGCTGCAAGTTATTTATTTAAAAGAGGCTTTAAAAATGTTTATCAACTGAAAGGTGGAATTTTAAATTATTTAAATAATGTTCCAGAAAAAAAATCTTTATGGAATGGAGAATGCTTTGTGTTTGATGAAAGAATTACCGTTGTAAATAATTCTAAAAAAGGAAGTTATTTAATGTGTGCAGGCTGCAGAACTCCTATGAAAAAGAAAGACATTAATTCACCAAAATATGAAAAAGATGTAAGCTGTCCAAATTGTTTTGATAAATTGACAGACAAACAAAAATTTAGATTTAGAATGAGAGCTTCTCAAAAAATAAGTGGCAAATTAAAATCAAATTCATTACAAAGAACATCAGTATGAGTAAACAAGTTCCAAATGTTAAATTTGTAATTCGTCCTGAAAAAGAGTTTATTACAATAACTTCAGACGATATTTTTAAAAATAAAAATATAGTTTTATTTGCTCTTCCCGGAGCATTTACGCCAACCTGCAATGACTATCATCTACCAGGTTATGAATTAAATTATGATGAATTAAAAAAATTAGGTGTTGATGAAGTTTATTGTTTAAGTGCCAATGACCCATTTGTAATGAAGGCTTGGGCAAAAAATTTAGATCTTAAAAAAGTAAAAATGTTACCAGACGCTAATATGGAATTTACTAAAGCTATGGATATGGTCACAGATAGATCGGCTGCCGGCATGGGTCAACGTTCAAAAAGATATTCAATCTATGTTAAAAATAAAACAATTGAAAAAATGTTTGTTGATGCAGATGGTAAATTTGATGTTAGCGATTCAAATACTATGATTAGTTTTTTAAAGTCACAAAAATAAATGAAAAAGGGTCTACGACCTATTACACGAACTGCAAATCCAGAACCTCAGGATAAAAATTCTATTTCTTGGATTATTTGGGCAGCTTGGGCTGATCGAATTACTTTTGAAGATATTAAAGAGCAAACAGGAAAATCTGAGTCTGAGGTTATAAAAATAATGAGAAAGAACTTAAGTGAAAGTTCATTTAAATTATGGAGAAAAAGAACTCATAATCAAAGTATTAAACATCGAAAAAAATTTGAGAACTCTAGAAAACAACTAAATCAAAGAATTTACTTTTCAGATGATGATTAAAATAACCATATTTTAGTTGAATAAATACAATTCTAGTTTAGATAGACACTCTTCATGGCAACAGATATTAAAAAAATCCGTAACATTGCAATTATTGCACACGTCGACCACGGCAAAACTACACTTTTAGATAAATTATTAAGAGATTCTGGAACATTAAAAGCATCAGAGATGGCTGAAGAGCGAATAATGGATTCTAATGAAATTGAAAAAGAAAGAGGTATTACAATTCTTGCAAAAAATACTTCTCTTACTTGGAATGGTTATCAAATAAATATTATTGATACACCTGGTCACGCTGACTTTGGTGGTGAGGTAGAGCGAGGTCTTTCTATGGTAGACTCTGTTCTTCTTCTTGTTGATGCAGTGGATGGACCAATGCCACAAACAAGATTTGTAACTTCAAAAGCTCTAAAACTTGGACTTCGTCCAATTGTTGTAATCAATAAAGTTGATAGAGACGGCGCAAGACCAGATTGGGCATTAGATCAAACTTTTGATTTGTTTGATAAATTAGGAGCAACTTCTGAGCAGCTAGATTTTCCAATTGTTTACACATCAGCTATTCAAGGCTGGGCAGCTAAAGAGCCTAAAAAAGGCGAACACAATATGAGTGTATTATTTCAATGTATCGTTGATAACGTACCACATCCAAAAGTCGATCTAGAAGGACCTTTTAGATTACAAGTGAGTTCTCTTGATTATTCAAGTTATGTTGGTGTTATTGGAATTGGTAGAATTCAAAGAGGAACTATTAAAGTAAATGATAACGTTTCAATTATTAATAAAGAAGGAAAAATTAAAAATGGAAAAATTTTACAAATTTTAGGATTTTTAGGTTTAGCAAGAGTTGAAAAACAAGAAGCCTCAGCTGGAGAAATTATAATGTTTTCTGGAATTGATGGTGTTAAAATTTCAGATACAGTTTGCGATCCAAAGCAAGTAGAAGCACTTCCGCCACTCGTTGTTGATGAGCCAACAATTAGTATGACATTTCAAGTCAACACATCACCATTTGCCGGTAAAGAAGGTAAATATGTTACAACAAGAAATATTAAGGACAGATTAGATAAAGAGCTTATTCATAACGTTGCACTTCGAGTTACTGAAACTGAAAGCCCAGATAAATATAGAGTTTCAGGAAGAGGAGAGTTGCATTTATCAATTTTAATCGAGAACATGAGAAGAGAAGGCTATGAACTTGCAATTTCTAGACCTGAAGTAATTATTAAAAAAGTAGACGGTCAAGACCAAGAACCTTTTGAAGCTTTAACCATTGATATTGAAGAACAACATCAAGGAAAAATTATGGAAAAACTTGGTGAAAGAAAAGGGGATTTAAAAAATATTATCTCTGACAGCAGAGGTAGAGTTCGATTAGATTATGTTATTCCAACACGAGGTTTAATTGGTTTTCGTTCAGATTTTTTATCAACCACTTCAGGAACAGGTTTGATGTATCATTCCTTCGACCATTATGGCCCTAAAATTAACCAATCGTTGGGTGAAAGAAATAATGGTGTTTTAATTGCAAAAGACCAAGGAAAAGCAGTTACTTATGGAATATTTCATCTTCAAGAGCGTGGTCGTTTCTTCATATCACACGGAGATGAGATTTATGCAGGACAAGTTATTGGGATACATAATAGAGACAACGATTTAATTGTTAATCCACTAATTGGAAAAAAAGTATCCAACGTAAGATCGGTTACTGCTGATGAAGCTTTAGTTATTGTTCCTCCAATTAAAACAACTTTAGAATATTCACTTCAATTCATTAACGATGACGAACTTGTTGAAGTTACACCGAAATCTATTCGTATAAGAAAAAAATTCTTACTTGAACACGAACGTAAAAGAGCTCAAAAGTCATAATAAATAATGGTTTCGGTTATTAAGTATAAAGATCTAGGCGGAGCTGACCATGGCTGGTTAAAAGCAAAACATCATTTTAGTTTTGCATCTTATTATAATCCTAAAAGAATGGGTTTCGGCACAATTCGAGTTATTAATGATGACATAATAAAAGCTAAAAAAGGTTTTGATCCACATCAGCATAATGACATGGAGATAATTACTTATGTTAGATCTGGTGCAATTACCCATACAGACAATCAGAATAATAAAGGCAGAACCGAAGCTGGAGATATTCAGGTTATGAGTGCAGGTTCAGGAGTTATTCATTCTGAATATAATTTAGAAGATAAAGAAACAAATATTTACCAGATTTGGATTATTCCAAATAAAATTGGTGTGAAACCAAGATGGGAGGCAAGGCAATTTCCAAAACAACCAGTTAAAGATAAGCTTAATCTTTTAGTTTCTGGATTTGGAAAAAATTATAAAGAAGGAACATTAGGAATTTATCAAGATGCTTATATTTATGGTGGAAAAATAAATAAAGGTGATCAAGTTATTTATAACATTAAACATCAGGCTTATTTATTATGCTCTTATGGAAGCGTTACTTTAGATGGTAAGTTATTAGAAAAAGGGGATGCAGCAGAAATTTTAGATATTAAAGAATTTACAATAAAAGCTAATGATGATTGTGAAGTTTTAATAATAGATGCTCCAAAATAGAATTCATGAATAATTTCTACGTTATAGAAGGCGAGCATGTCGATCCGAATGATAAAAAATCATTAATTGAATCTTCAAAAAAGATTCACGGACCTTATAATGAGGAGGAAGCTAACAAATATGCTCGAAGTTTAATTGCTAAAAATATTGATAATTATTATCACAGAGCATGGGTTTTTAAAAAAGACTAAGAAACTTTAAGAAATATTACTCCTAGTATTATGAACGATACTCCAATCCATCTTAAAAGAATTGATGGATCATTAAAGAATAAAACCCCAATAATAAAAGTTCCAG
>Ga0222712_10002730_pt1 | contig 19821 bp, 26 predicted proteins | sample C33_657DmetaG_FD_165043 | JGI IMG/M metagenome (GOLD analysis project Ga0222712, IMG submission 165043) | Estuarine water microbial communities from San Francisco Bay, California, United States - C33_657D | ecosystem: Environmental > Aquatic > Marine > Unclassified | place: USA: California... | reverse complement strand
GTGATAGTAGTGGGGGTGCGCGGCCGTGATGGTGCGCTGCAGCATGGGGGGCGCATTGGTGCGCTGCAGCATGGGGGCGCATTGGTGCGCTGCAGCATGGGGGCGGGGCGTGGACTACTATCACGGGGTTGATAGGCGCAAAAAGACCCGCCGGGGCCTCAGCCCGGCGGGTCGGGGTCCTGCGGTTTACTTGGTCGGGGCCTTGGGGTCCTTAACGAGTTTCCATCCTTGCGCCGCCAGCGCTTCGGTCAGTTTCACGCGGGCGGGTTCGGAGACCGCAAATGCCATGGCCTTTTCCTGAAACTCGGCGACCGCCTTGGTCGCCGCATCGTTGGCGACCTTTTGCGCCGCCGCTTTCATGCTTTTGGCGAGGGCCTCGGCGCGGGCCTCCTCCTCCGGGCTCCGCTCCGCCTCAACCATCTGTTGCTTGATCTGCGCCGAAAGCTTTTTCGCTTCTCCGGCGGACAGGATGTTCGCGGGTTTGCTGATTCCGGCTTTCTTTCCATCGGTCGACGGGGCCGAGACTTCGACCAGTTCGTTGCCTGCGACCTTGGCGACCAGCAGGGCCCGCAGACTCGCGACCGTGTTCCTGTTCACGGCGAGAAGCTTAAAATCGGCGCTGTAAGCCGATTCGAGCAGGGAAAGCTTCGACGCATGCGGAAGGTCGAATCCCGAAACTTGGTCCGCAAGGGACTGGGCGAGTTCGCCCAGTTTCGAGTTCAGCGATGCGTCGACCTTAACGACCGAGGCGAACAGGTCGCCAATCGCCGGGTCGCGGTTTACGGTAGGGATTGTTGCAGTCATGGTATCGGTCCTATCGAGCCCGGTTTGTCGTGTCCGGGTTCCACGTCCAACAAGTTCATTGTACTAGCCTACTCCGGCGCAGTCTACTCCCACAGAGCCAGCCCGGTGATAGTAGTATCCCCCCTCGCCGCCTACGGAACGGCCATGGCCCCGAGGGCCCCCCACCGGGACACAGTGGGCCCTCGCCCTATGATAGTAGATGCCCACGTCGCAAATTTTTTTCTATTTTTCTAAGGTTGTACTTTCTACGATAGCTTCGTACTCGCTATTAGTATGTGGTACACTGCGTACCTACCAACTACAGGACCTCCTCCATGGCCACCTACGTCGACCTCCACGCCATCCACCGCAAGCTAGCCCCCAGCAAATGCTTTGGCAATTTCTGGCGGTGCGTGGAGTACAAGGCCGTTGAGTCTGTCCTGAAAGAGACGGGGGAACCCGCGCTGGCTTCATCGGCTCCGTCCGTTGCGTATCGCGGGCAACCGGCGCAGACTATGGCGCATCCCATGGTGGCTCTGGCGTTTACGCGCTGGGCCGACCCGGTTACGTTCTACAAGGCAATTATTGAGAAACCGCTGTGACTGACTCAACCCGTACCCCCGTGGGGTTCCCCCCGACCCACCCGCTTGAGTGGGAGAAGATTGCGTTCGACGTGGCCCGCAATCAGGTGGGACCGCGTTTGCCGGTGGAACAGCTGATCTACGATCTGGGGCTGACGCCGTTTGAGTTCGAGTCCCTGTGTGAAGACCAGCTGTTCCGACGCAGGGTGCGGGAGTTTGCCAAGGAGTTGACCGAGAACGGGTCTTCGTTTGTGCTGAAGGCGCAAGTTCAGGCCGAGGAGTTGCTGCGCACGCAGTTCAGGATAGCGAAGAGTCCGGACACCCCGCCGAGCGTGGCCATCACGGCTATTGCCAATACCGTGCGGTGGGCGGGGTTGGACAAGCGCCCGGGGGATGCCCCCAACGACACCGGCAGCGCAGGTCCGAAGATCAGCATCAACATCGACTTGGGGGCCAACCCCGGGCTCCCCTCCCCCACCGTGAAAATCGTTGCTTTGCAGGACACCGCCGATGGCGTTTAGTCACAGCCTCGCGTACAAGGCATCACCAACTTGTGCGGGGTTTCTGAAGGCAACCGACACGTTCAAGATCCTCGCCGGACCGGTGGGGGGCGGGAAAACCAGCGCGTGCATCATGCACATCCTGCTGAACTCCATGCAGCAAGCCCCGGACAATGACGGCATCCGCAGGACCCGGCACCTCATCGTGAGGAACACCGTGCCGATGCTGAAGACTACGACGATAAAGTCGTTCCTAGACTGGATGCCTGATGGCGTGTTTGGGCGGTGGGTGTCTTCCGACCGGACGTACTACATGAAGTTCGAGGACGTGGAGTCCGAGGTGCTGTTCATGTCCCTTGAGGACGCCAACGACATCCGCAAGCTCCTGTCCCTTGAGACGACCACGGCGTTTTTCAACGAGTTCCGGGAGATCAACCAAGATATCGTGGAGGGCTTGATCGGCACCAAGCGGGTGGGGCGCTACCCCAGCCGCAAGGACGGCCCGGGCGCTACGTACCCCTGTATCCTCGCGGACACGAACATGCCCGCGCAGGACACATGGCACCAGCAGGTGATGGACGGGGAGGTGGGCTCGTGGGTGCTGTTCAAGCAGCCCAGTGGGCGAAGTCCCGAGGCGGAGAACCTCGCCTACCTGCCGCCGGGATACTACGACACCGACGGTCTGTCTGACGAGTACGTGAAGACCATGATCGACTGCGAGTACGGCACGTCCAAGGAAGGGATGCCTGTGTTCCGGTCCACGTTCGTGCCGTCATTCCACATCGCTCCCGCGCCGTTACTGCACATTGTGTCGGACGCGCACCCCCTGCTGATTGGGCTGGACGCGGGGTTGACCCCGGCGGCTATTATCGGCCAGCGCACCCCCTCGGGGAAGGTGCACATCCTCGCGGATTGCTACGTTGCGCCGCCAGACAGCATGGGCATGGAGCGGTTCCTCGACACTAAGTTGCTCCCCCTGCTCCGGTCTCGGTTCGCGGGGTGCCCGGTGAAGATCATCATCGACCCAGCGGCTAAGCAGCGTAGCCAGCCGACAGAGGAGACGGTGTTCGAGATCGTGAAGAAAAAGCGGATCAAGGTGATTACAGCGCCTACTAACAAGACGGAGCTTCGCATATCTTCCGGGGAGATGATGTTTTCCCAACAAAGCGAAGGCAAAGCTGTGCTCCTGATTGACGCCGGGTGTACGGGGTTGATCGCCGCCCTGAAGCATGGGTACAAGTTTGCCGCCCGCAAAGACGGCGAGATGGAGGAAAGACCCAAGAAAGATCATCCATGGTCGGACTTGGCCGACGGGTTCACTTACCTGACGGTGTACCTGATGGGCGAGGGGTCCTACGCGGGGGAGTCTCAGTACCGGGCGGTGAAGCGCGTTAATGCGGTGGGGTGGACTTGACGTGGTACACTGCCCTCGTAGTCTCCATGTACTGCTCCTATCGGCCTCCCCCCGCCGACTTAGCCCTCACCGGACCCCCCTCCCGTGGGGGCTTTTTTTATGGTAGGCTCCAATAACCTTCCCGGGAGTGCTTCATGGCTGGTCTTAGTCAACTGATTCCTGTTGCTTCTGCGTCCTCGCTAGCGGCGCAGACAAAACCCAACACAGACAATCAGAACAATCCTGTCATTCAAGGGCTCGCGTCCCACGTAAAGAAACGGTGGGAGTCGGCAAAAGTAGCCAAGCAGGTACCGGAGCAACGTCTCCTTCAAGCCCTGCGACAGCGTAACGGTGAGTACGACCCGGACAAGCTGGCAGCTATCAAGGAGCAAGGGGGCTCCGAGATTTACATGATGTTGACGTCGACCAAGTGTCGAGGCGCGTCCTCGTGGTTGAGGGACACGCTGCTCGGCTCCGGATCGGACAAACCGTGGTCGCTGGATGCGACACCCATACCTGACTTGCCACCCGAAGTGCAGAAGATGGCGCAGGATGCCATGATGGGCGCGATACAGATGATGATCCAGTCTACGGGTCAGCCCCCTTCCCCGGCGCTGATCAAGCAAGAGCAGGAACGCATGCGGGATGAAGCGATGCGCGTGCTGCAGGACGAGGCGGAGAAGCGCGTTGACCGCATGGAGCAGAAAATGGAGGACCAGCTTATCGAGGGAAAATTCCTCGAAGCCTTGTCCGAGTTCATCGACGACATCGTCACGTTCCCCACCGCGACAATGAAAGGGCCGGTTCCTCGCAAGAGGAAGACCTTGGAGTGGCAGGGCGGCGGTTTGGTCCCTGTAGAAAAGATTACGCTGGAGTGGGAACGTGTCGATCCGTTCATGTGCTATCCGGCATCGTGGTCGGCCAGCCCCCACGACGGGTTTTTCATTGAGCGGCATCGACTGACCCGCGAGGGCGTCGAGGGTATGATCGGGGTCCCCGGGTACGACGAAGCCGCGCTGCGCTCGATACTGAGTAACTTTGGTGTCGGGCAGTCTGAACTTCTTTCCGTAGACCAAGCCATGGCCACGGCGGAGGGCAAACTAAACGCCGAGACTTACCGAACTGAAGATGTGATTGACGCCATACAGTTGTGGGACACCGTACAGGGTAAGTTGCTTGTCGAGTGGGGCATGGATGCTGCTGGCGTACCTGACATGGAGAAGTCCTACCCCTGTGAGGTCTGGGTAATCGGAAACACAGTCATCAAAGCGGTGCTCAACTACGACCCGCTGGGAAGAAAGCCCTACTACACCGCGTCGTACGAGAAAATTCCCGGCGCGTTTTGGGGCAACGGTGTCTGTGACCTGATCCGCGATTGCCAAGACATGTGCAATGCGTCCGCGAGGGCTCTCTCGAACAACATGGGTATCAGTTCTGGTCCTCAAGTTGGCGTCAACGTCAGCCGCCTGCCGCCCGGGGAGAACATTACGCAGATGTACCCGTGGAAAATATGGCAGTTCCAGAATACGGACTACCAAGATGCGTCGAAACCACTTGATTTTTTCCAACCCCAGTCAAATTCCAACGAGTTGATGGCTGTTTTTGAGAAGTTTCAGTCCCTCGCCGACGAATACTCAGGCATCCCCCGGTACATGACCGGCGAACAGGCACCCGGAGCAGGTAGAACGGCCTCCGGACTGTCGATGATGATCAGCAACGCGTCGAAATCCATCAAGTCGGTCATCTCTTCCATCGACCACAACGTCATTTCCCGCCTGCTGGAGCGTTTGTACCAGCACAACCTGCGCTACGCGGCTGATCCTGACCTCATCGGCGACATCAACATCATCGCCAAGGGGGCAATGTCCCTTGTGGCCAAGGAAAGCGCAGCCGTTCGGCGTGCAGAGTTCCTCCAACTCGTCCTCACCAACGCCACCGCACAGGCTATCGTGGGTCCGTTGGGCACCGGAGAGCTTCTGCGCGACCACGCTCGCCTGTTGGACATGAACGTCGACAAGATTGTGCCTTCGGCCGAAAAACTGCAGGCCAAGATCGCGCAAGAAGCGCAGCAAATGCAGCAAATGCAGCAAGCACAGCAAATGCAGCCTGAGATGGAGACCGTTGACACGCTCCCAGACGGGGCTCCGGCGGGGGGTAGGCAGTCCAACCAGATGGTAAACACCGTCTCCGGGCGTACTGGGTAGGGATACGCGTGATTTATCCCCAAAACTGTGTGAGGTGAAAAATTGACACAAGCATGGACTCGTAAGGAAGGTAAGAATCCCAAGGGTGGGTTGAACGCCAAGGGTAGGGCTTCCTACAACGCAGCCAATCCGGGGAAACCCGGGCTGAAAGCCCCGCAACCTGAAGGTGGTAGCCGCAGGGATTCATTTTGCGCGAGGATGACGGGGATGAAAGAGAAGCTGACCTCTGCCAAGACCGCTAATGACCCCAATAGCCGGATAAACAAAAGTTTAAGGGCGTGGAAGTGCTGAACAAGGTAAAGCCGCAAGAAGTAAATAACCGTAAACTTACCCCAACGGAGATTTTATGAAATACGCTAAAGCTGGTATGACAAAAGATGGCATGCACAAGATGCCCGGTGGAAAGATGATGAAAAACTCGGCCAAAGAAATGCAGGCATCAAAAGGCGCAAAAAATATGGCTGCTATGCCTTATATGATGACCAAAAAAGGCAAAACTAAGTAAACTACTCATTCGATAGCGCCCCGCGTATCACGCAGGCAGGCGTTACTCTCGTGGAAGGTGCGATGAAGTACACCATTTCGGAAGACGGTCTGGCGTTAATCAAGAAGTACGAGGGCTTGCGCCTTGCCGCGTACATCTGCCCGGCCGGTAAGTTGACGGTCGGCTACGGACATACAGGGGAAGATGTTCACGCGGGCACTTGCGTTACCGAACTTGAGGCTGACACGCTTTTGCGAAAGGATGCCCATGCTGCCGAAAACTGCCTTGGTTCTGCAATTCAAACCCCGCTCAGTCAGTCGGAAGCCGATGCCTGCATTAGCTTCATCTTTAATCTTGGATGCGGCGCTTTCCGTGGCAGTACTCTCGCTCGTTACCTCAATGCTGGTGATTTCGACGCTGCTGCTGGTCAGTTTAAGCGGTGGGACAAAGCGACAGTGAACGGAGTGTTGACCCCTCTTGCTGGCTTGACCGCCCGTAGAGAAGCCGAAGAAGCCTTGTTCACTCGGAGCGCGTAATGAACGACTTCCTGAAGGGCCTTGCTCCTACGCTCGCTTCGGCGCTACTCGGGCCCCTCGGAGGCGTAGCCGTAGCTGCCCTCGGTAAGATCGTTGGTGTGGACAATGCAACGGTGGCTACGGTCACCGAGGCGTTCAACGACGGCAAGCTGACCCCGGAGCATCTTGCGCAGATCAAGGAACTGGAACTCAAGTACCAGAACGAGGAAAAGGAACGTGGGTTCAGGTACGCCGACCTTGAGTTCAAAGACCGCGACTCGGCCCGTCAGATGCAGATTAGTACGCAAAGCAACACGCCGACTGTCTTGACCTACATGGTTACCGCAGGGTTCTTTGGCATTCTTGGCTGGATGATGCACGACAGCAGCGTAGTGGACTCCCCTCCGATCATGATTATGCTGGGTTCGCTCGGCACGGCTTGGACGGGATGTATTAGCTTCTGGTTCGGCACTACTTCAAACTCTGCTAAAAAAGATGTGATGCTTAACGCTAGCCGCAAATAGTTGCCGGTACTTTCTTAGTGTGGTACCGTCTCGCATGAACGGATTTAATACTGTGGATAAAGCCACAGCAGCAGCACTCCACCGGATGAAATCCCCCGAAATGGAGCCTCTGTTGAAGTTCTTTAACAACATGGCTGAAGAACACAAGGATGCGCTGGTCAAGGCAGATACGGACAGGTTTGTCCGCCTGCAGGGCCGAGCGAGTGTCCTTATAGAGTTTTTAGACGCGGTGGATAACGCCGGGTCTACGTTGGAGAAGTTGAATAAACCCTGAAACCACTAGCTGACCATTACATGAAGGGCAGACCGTAAAGACGGAGCCTAGAGTGGAGTTGGAGCGAAGGAGATTGAGATGGCTGCACTACCGAAGCAAGTTGAGCGAGACCTACAGGAGTTGGAAGAGTACGAACGGACGCTGGCCCCCCAAGCAGGAGTTTCTGTCGAAGGGACACCGGGCCCCGATACCCCACCTACCGACGCGCAGCCCTCGGAAGAGCCCATCCTCTCGAATCAGCCCCCTGAAGTTGCTGCACCGCCGCAAGATAACGTGTGGGAACAGAGGTATCGCACGTTAGAGGGTAAGTACCAAGCCGAAGTCCCTCGTCTGCACACTGCGAACAGAGAGATGCAGCGTCAGATTGATGAACTGAGTGCTAGGACCGCCCCCAAGGTGGAAACACCAGCTGAAGAAGGGTTGGTAACCGAGAAAGACGTAACTGATTATGGTGAAGACCTGCTCGATGTCCAGCGCCGTGTGGCCAGAGAAGTAATGGCCCCGTTGAAGGCTGAACTCGCTCAGCGCGATACGAAGATTGCCCAGTTGGAGGCGGAAGTCCACAAAGCTGCGGGGGATGTTTCCTCGGTAACTTTTGAGTCCCGTCTAGCCAAAGCGGTCCCAAATTTCGACCAACTTAACGTAGATCCCAAGTGGATCGCGTGGTTGGACGAAAAAGATCCGTACACGGGTGAGCCTCGCCGCGCATACGCTGAGTTCGTCTACCAGAACGGCGATATGGTGAAGCTGAAGAACGTAGTGGATTTCTACCTGAAGTCCACACCGACTGAAGCTCTACCCCCAGACTCTCGACAACAGCGTCAGGCCGAATTGGAACGTCAAATCACGCCGACTCGTACTACCAGTACCGCGCAGGTTACGTCCCCAGCCAGCACTCGTATCTTTACCGAGGCTCAGGCGACCAAACTGTTCGACGACGTTCGTAGGATGAACATCGCTGGGAAATACGACGAAGCAGCCAAGCTCGAAGCTGAACTGAGTGATGCGTACATGCAAGGCCGCGTGCGCGGCTAGCTGAACGTGGAGCCAGAACAGCCCAAACCCACTTAATCTAGGAGATTTACCATGGCTATTCTGGCCCCCGCATCACCCTTTCTGACCAGCCCGACCATTGCAGCGGCGTTCAACCCGCTGCTCTGGTCGAAAAAACTCAACGCGAAGTACTATGTTGACAACCAGCTTGCCGAAATTACCAATACCAGCTGGGAAGGCGAGATCAAGAACCAAGGCGACACCGTGCGAATCCGCACCGCGCCGACGCTGACGATCAGTGACTACGTAATTGGCGGAAGCCTGCAGTACGAAGTCCCGACCCCGGTCTACCAAGACATGTTGATCGAGAAGGCCAAGTCGTTTGCGTTCCAGTGCAATGACGTGCAGGAAGCGCAGTCCGACATGAACCTCCTGAACATGTACATGGACGACGCTTCTAAGCAACTCAAGCTGTCCATTACCGAAGAAGTGTTCTTCAGCATGTTTTGCACCACGGCTGGTGACACTGCAGGCACGGACAAGAACACGGCGAGCACGACCGCGTCGTCTACCCGTGGCTGCGCGGCCGCGAACCAAGGCGCTACCGCCGGTGCGAAATCGTCGGTGCTTAACCTCGGGACCGACATCACGCCCATCGCGGTGACGACGACTGCGGCCAACCTGCTCACGCTGATCCTGAACATGGGCGCGGTGCTGGATGAGCAGAACGTGCCGGAATCGGGGCGCTTCCTCCTGATGAGCCCGTACGACCGGCAAATCCTGATGTCGACCAACCTTGCGCAAGCGTACTTTACCGGAGACACCTCCAGCATCGTCCGTACTGGCAAGATCGGCATGATCGACCGCTTCACGGTCTACGTCAGCAACATGCTGCCGCGTGGTACGACCAACAAGGGTTGGGTCACTGGTTCGGCGGCAACGTCGACCGGCGGCTCGATGGCTAGCGCTGACGTTCGCCGCGTAGTCATCGCCGGGCACAAGGATGCGATCAGTTTCGCCGCGCAGGTGAACAAGACGGAGCAGGTTCGCAACCCCTCGGACTTCGGTGACTTCATTCGTGGCCTGTCGGTGTACGGCCGCAAGGTCGTGAAGCCTGAAGCCTTCGCCTTCGGCGTCGTCAAGTAACGCTCAGGGCCGGGGGTAACCTCGGCCCACTAAACCTAATTTAAGGAGATTCATCATGGCAAGCTCTGGAATCAACATGGAAATCGGTGGCTACTCCACCGGCCTTACTGCACTCGTTGGTGGCGCGGCACCTACGGCGGCGGCGAATACGCTGTCGTCTGGGATCAACGTCGTTGCGACGGTCGCTACCGCTGGGGATAGCATGATTCTTCCGGCGTCGATGGCGCAGGGCGCAAGAGTCCGCGTGTACAATACGTCGGCTGCTACGCTGGACATCTTCCCCAACACAGGTGGGACCATCAACGGCGGCTCGACCAATTCGGAAAAGGGTCTTGCTACTCTGACCGGGGCTACCTTTGTTCAGGTGGGTACCGACGGTCTGACGTGGGTGGCGGACAACCTGATTGCCAAGCAGTCGTAACCATGAAGTAGCGGGCGGGGCTTCGGCCTCGCCCGCGCCCTTTTTTGGGAGGCAACAAAAATGCCGTCCGTTCGAGTAACAGGCACGTTTTCCCGTCCGGCCGACAACACCGCGTACGCTACAGGCGACATTATCGCCAACAGCGGTACAGCGGCTTCGGTCGTTCCCGTTACCTTCTACATGCCTACAAACGCGGGCGAGATTACGGCGTGTAGCGCCGTCGTTACCCCGGCCAGTAGCAACTTGGTGATCACGGCGCTCGACTTCGCCCTGCTCCTCTTCCGCCCGGTCACGAGCATTCCGTTTGCCGACGCTGGGTACCCGGCCGACAATACCGCGATGGCTATCACCGCCGCAGCGTTTCGGGAGCATGTGGTCAAATTCACGTTCGCTAACGGCGCGTGGACCAATCCGGCTGGTGGGTTAACCGCCGGTGTTACCGGGTACCAAACCGTGATGCCAAACGGTAGCCGCCCTCGCGTGCCGTATACGACCTCTTCCGGTAACCCTGAGTCGGCGCAACCCCTCACTCTTATCGGTGTCGTACAGTGCCTTGGATCTTGGACTCCTCTCGGCGTTGTCAACCGGTTTGACTTATCCCTTGACGTAACTATTTCGTGATGAAAACTCCCGAAGAGCTTTTCCCCACCGGAGTGTGGAGCGACAGCAAACGAGAGTTCATGGTCAAGGACGCCCAGTACTTTTGGCCGGTTATGGAGACCGGGGCGGATGGAGCGATGTTCGTTACCCCCCATGGTAAAACCCTGCTGCAGCCTGAACCGGGTCCGGAAGAAACCTTGCACAACGAGTTTAGTGGAGAGCTCAATCTTGACGATCTTCCCGACCTATCGATTTCCAAGACGCTGAAGAAAAAGCGGGGATTGGGGTAATCCATGGCCGCAATCTCTGTGTTCCGGCCTCTGGTGTACATCGACTGCCCCGGGGTTCCGAACCCCATGATGGATGACGCTATTCGCCGTGCCGCACGGGAGTTCTGCAAAAAAACGCAAGCCTTGACGGTCGAAGTAAACATAACCTTGGCGGTGGCCGATAACTCGTACGCCCCTGCTATGGCGACCGGCACCGAGATCCTCGCGGTGGAGAGCCTTCGCCGCCCTACTAGCCAGACTCGCGTCACGCCGGAGTACCTCGTAGCTCGCTCGGTAGACCACATCACCGCGCAAACTACCGCGACCGGGACCCCTACCATTTACGCTGTGACTGACGACAGTACGGTGGAAATTGTTTTATACCCGACTCCGACTGCCATTGAAACGCTGACGGCCAAAGTCGTGTTTATGCCCACCAAGGCGGCTGCAACTTTAGACGACCGACTTGCCAACATTTACCTCGAAGCCGTGACTGAGTACGCCAAGTACTGGTTGCAATCGCAGCCGGATAAACCGTGGTCTAACCCCGACGCGGCGATGGCGTCCAACCGGCAGTTCGAGTCATTCGCTTCCGCCGCGATCATCCGACGTAATCAGACTCGCACCAATACTTCGACGCACGTACAGATGCGTCCTTTTGCCTAAGGAAACACCATGGCCCTCCAATACAGTGTCAATCTACGTAACGCCCAGCTGGACGCGTTGGAGACCCATGCCGGTACTTCGGCTATCCTGCGCCTATACTCTGGGTCGGTACCCGCTAACGTCGCCGCCGTCATTACCGGCACGATGCTTTGCCAGATAACGCTTCCATCCGACTACTTTACCGCCGCCTCTTCTGGTGTCATGTCCAAAACCGGCACATGGTCAGGTGCGGGGGACGCTGGAGCCGGGTCGGGTACGGCCTGCACGCACTTCCGGTTGTGGAAGTCCGACGGCACTACTGGCGTGCTGCAAGGTACGGTTACCATTACAGCGGGCGGGGGCGACATGACGGTGGATAACACCAGCATAGCCAGCGCACAAGTTGTGACCATCAACACCTTTGCCATCACCGCCACGAACTCATGACCGCTGCAGTAAACAGCTACGGGATTAACGCCGGGGGTATAAACGGCGCTGATCAGAGATACCTTGATGCGTCTTTGTCGCAAGGTGCGAACACGGTAGTGACGGCCGGTACGGTCGGTATTGTCTCTACTGCGTCCATTTCGCAGGGGGCCAATACAGTCTCTTCGGCAGCTGCAAACGCTATTGTTGCGGCCTTTGCTCAGACGCAAGGCGCGGACACGGTAGTGACGGCTGGTACGGTCGGCGTCGTCGCCGCCTCCTCCCTGTCGCAAGGCGCGGACACGGTAGTGACGGCTGGTACGGTTGGTATTGCCGCCGCCGCTGCAGTTACGCAGGGGGGTAATACAGTCTCTTCGGCCGCTACAAACGCTATTGTTGCTGACTTTGCTCAGCTGCAGGGCGCGAATACGGTGTCTGCCGCCGGTGCGTCCTCTTGGACTGCTATCGGGCTGCTCTATCCGGCGGCGGACCTTAGCTCCGGAACCGGTGTGGTTACCATATCCGGAAATAGCGTTCCGAATGCCCTAGGTGATACCCTGTTGGCGACTGGGTCCTCGGTTGTTACCCGGCACGCTTCCAGCGTCGGTGCCGTGTTGCATGGGGCGGCAGCGGTGACGATTACCAGAACGACCGCGAATGCGACAGTCCAGAGGCACGCATGACTCCACAATCTGTCATTGATTTTGCTCGCGGTGTGATCAACGACGCAGAATCGGCTACCTACCGGAATAGTAGCGCCACCCTTCTGATATACGTCAACGCAGGGATGAAGGAGGTGTCTTCGCTGCGTCCGGACTTGTTTCGTGCAATCGGTGACGTAACGTGCACCCCCGGTGCGGTAGAACACCTACTCACCTTTCCGGCCGCGCAAAACCTAGTTAGCGTGCTGTCTATCCATGGAGGGGCGGCGCTGACGGAATTTGATATGTCAGCCATGGACCGTTTCAACCCCGGGTGGCGCACGGACACGGCCGGAGACGTCGAGCAGTGGGCTAGGTTGCCTAGCGATCCGCTGCGGTTCTTTATCTACCCAAAAGCTCCCGCCACGCCGCAAACAGTGGATGTGGTGTATACAGCGGTACCACTTGATCTCGCCCTTACCGACTCGATAACCGAAATACCTGTTTCGTATGAGCCCGCGCTGGCAGACTACGTGATCTACCGTGCAGAGAGCAAAGACGACGAACACTCAAATACCGCCCGTGCGACATCGCACTACCAAGCATTTGTCGCCAAGATTAAGGGGATGTAACCATGCCTACTCTGTACAACAACAACGCGTTCTCCACTCTTGCCGCCGCCATCACTTCCAGCGGGCAAACCTCTGTCACGGTTCAGACCGGACATGGGGACCGGTTCCCCATCATCGTTTCCCCCGACGTTGCGTTCATTACGCTGGAGAATACCGCTGGTACGAGGGAAGTCATTAAGATCACCGCCCGTGCCTCTGCCTCGGATGTGCTCACGGTTACGCGTGGTGAGGAAGGGACAAGTGCAACTACGTGGGCCATCGGCGACCTGATTGAACAGCGTATTACCGCTGGGGAGTTGACCGACTTTCGTACGCGTCCGGGGTTCACCACTACGGCAACATCGGCTGGCACGCTGACTCTTACCAAGGGCAGCACAGAAATACAGACCTTGACCGGGTCTACCACGCACACGGTGGTGTTGCCGGTAGTGTCGACGTTGTATACCGGGAAGTCGTTCACGATCAACAACAACAGCACGGGCATAGTCACCGTAAATTCGTCTGGCAGTAATGCCGTCGTCGCCATTCAGCCCGGAAACAGTGCAGATATTATCTGCGTGCTTATAACCGGTACGACTGCGGCATCATGGACCGTCATGACTGCGTTCGGGGCGTCCAACGGAGCCCTTCCGGGAACGCTTAGTGTTAGTGGAACCGCTACGATGGCGGCGATCAATGCTTCGGGCACGGTAGCAATGGCAGGAGCGGCTACGGTTGGGACGACTTTGGGTGTGACGGGGCTTTCGACGCTTGGGACTGACGGATTACTTAGCCTTACAACTAAAGGCTACTTCAACAGCAAATACAACGCCGCTGCCTCGCTCTGGCAATGGGGGCCGGGAGCAATTTCTACCGCCAACGCATTCGGGTTTACGGTAGGTGGCACGAACGTCCTTGATCTGCTGTCCGGGGGCATCGCCGTAACCGGCACCCTCGGCGTGGGCGGGGCTGCGGTCGGTTTTGGAAACGGCTACAACGAGATCACGATTGCGACCGGCGCAAACGGGTCGATGCTGTATCTGCAAGGCACCGGGCCGCTGAACCACAGGCTGTATGGCAATGGCTCAGGAATTAGTTACGATGCATCCGGAGCAACATCACACACTTGGTATAACAACTCCGCTGTAACTATGGCGCTGAATACCAATGGACGCTTAAACATTGGTGCGTCTGTAGCCTATAACGGCAACAACCTGCTGGACATAAACGGTAGTGCTACCGGAGATTATATTGCTACCTTGCAAAACTCCGCCGCCAACCCTTACGGGGTGTACCTAAACTATAGTACGGCAGACCCAAACAACACTAGCGCATTTTTTCTTCATTGTCGCGGCAACGGCACCAACAGGGTGCTTTTCTATTCCAACGGTGGCCTTGGAAACTACTCCGCCAACAACCAAAACCTGTCCGACGAAACCGTTAAGTCTGACTTCATTGCGATGCCTTCTTTCCGCGATGAATTTGCTGCAATGCACGGCAAGTGGACTCGGTACAAGTACCTCGACCAGACCCACTCCGACTACAACAGCGGCTACCGCGCTCAAGATATTCGGGATGTGTTTGGCGCGAAGGCACCGGAACTTGTTGACTGGTGGGAGACCGAGACGCGTATAGAAGTAGAAGATGCGGAGACTGGCGAGAAAACAAACAAGATGGTTCCCATCCCAGAGTCGGAGCGCAAACTCGCGGTGTACAACGACGACCTGCACAACATTGCAATGTCAGTCCTGTCCGAATTAATCATTGAGCAGAACACCCTCCGTGACGAATTCCAAGCCTACAAATCCTCCCACCCATAAGGAAACCCCGTGAGCGAAGAACTGAAAACCGACCCGCAGGACATTGTGCAAGCCGTACAGATGCAGCGGGACACCGCGTTGAATGAGGTCGTGCATCTCCGTGCGCTGCTGGCTGCGGCGGGGCGTAGGATTGATGAACTGACCAAACCCGTAGTCAAAGAAGAATAAGGACGCGCACCTATGAACATCCTTAGATCAAAAACAGTCTGGCTCGGCATCATCGTTGCGCTTCTTTCCGTCGCGCAGGGCTTCCTCTTCCAGATTCCCGTGCAACCCGCAGTTCAAGCGGCAATCGGCGGGGTCATTGCGGTGGCTATCGTTGTGCTGCGGTTTATGACCACTCAACCCGTGTCGGATAAATGATGGCGACCGTTAACGAATTGGATGTTCGCCTGACCTCGCATGAAGCTGTATGCGAACTGCGCTACGACACGATCAACGCTCGGTTGAAACGGATTGAACATATCGGCATTACCATTGCGGGGTTCATTATTGCCTTGCTGCTCCACCTTGTGACCAAGGCCGTGTAGTGGACACCTTTGATATGCTGGTGAAGGCGTGGCCCATTCTGTTGGCCTTGATCACGCTAATCATTGTGCTGTCAAAGATTGACCTAAGAGTTGCGGTACTGGAAGAAAAGATCAAAACGCTGTTTGAGTTGTTCAACAAAAGGAACGAAAAATGATTACGTTTACTAGGGAACAAGCAACCACGGCGTTCAAGGCTACTATCCAGCAATGATCAAATTCGCCCCCTTTGGAGGACTGTTTCCGCTAATCGGGAAGCGTCTTTTGCCCCCTACGGCGGCGCAAAGGGCTATCAACATCAAACTCCAGTCGGGTGAACTTCGTCCTTTGCGCGAGCCGGGGCTATCGTATGTCCCCCTTACACCGAAAACAAACCCGGCGCTGTCCATATTCAAAGCACGTAACGGCACGTCCTCGTCCGACTGGTTTTCGTGGCCGGTTGACGTCGACTGTGTTCGCGCTCCGTTGCCCACGGACGTTACGTCCCGGTTCTGCTGGACCGGCGATGGCGTACCCAAGATGGCGGTGTACACGTCTGCTGTTGTCGGCAGCACCAACAACTTCCCCTTGGCCGCTTCCGAGTTCACGCTAGGTGTGCCGACACCGCAGACAGCCCCTACAGTGACCCCCTCGGGTGGCGTGGCCACGGATGTAACGCGGTTCTACTGCTACACGTTTGAAACCGCCTTGGGGGAGGAATCTTCCCCTTCTCCGCTGTCGCTCTCGGCTACGGGTAAGCCCGACGGTACGTGGGCTATTGCCGCGATGGACACCGCTCCCGCCAACTCAGGGGTCGGGACGGCCGCGTTTTCTTCGGTGACAACCTTTACTGCTACTGCGGCGGCTAAGCACTGGTTGCGGGTAGGTGACTCCGTGGTGTTGAGCAACGCATCTCCTACGGTTCTGGGCACGTTTACGGTGGCCTCCGTTCCCTCCGCGTCCACGTTCACGGTTGCTGGTAACTACGCAACGGCCGTATCGTGGTCTCGAAGCACGCCGTGGAATATCAGCGGCATGACCAAGAACCTGTACCGTACGACCGGGACTACCGGTGTATTTCAGTTAATCAACGCTACTGGAGTTGCAGTCGCAACCACGACGTACAGCGACACCCTGTCGGACTCCCTTATCGCCGGGGACGATCTGGTCTCTGTCGGGTGGGTACCGCCCCCGGTTGGATTGACTGGACTATGTGTCCACTCTTCAGGCGCGTTGGTAGGGTTTGTCAACAACTTGCTGTGCTTTTCCGAGCCTACCCAACCCCACGCGTGGCCAACAGCGTATCAGCTATCGTCCGGGTTTAATGGCGTTGGATTGGCTACGTCAGGTTCGACCATCATCATGGCCACGGCGGGTACGCCTTTCGTGGTTACCGGCACGGAGCCATTGTCCATGTCCGGGGAAAACGTGCCGGGTATGTACCCATGCTTGTCCAAGCGCAGCGTTATCAGCTACGCGGGCGGGGTCCTGTACGCATCGAAGCATGGTCTAATCAGCGCGGGACCGTCAGGTGCGGCCCTTTTCACCAAACCATTCTATACCCGGGACGAATGGGATGACCTCAACCCCAGCACCATGGTGTGCGCTACCGCCAACGAACGTATGTATGTGGCGTACGACAATGATGCCGGAACCAAAAAAATACTGATTTTCGACGGGGAATTACATACCACTGCGGACGTGTCGGCCTACGAGTTGTACACGGATGAGGCGACGGGTGAACTGTACCTGACAACAAGCGAAGGGATACTCCTTTGGGACGACCCGGATAAAGTTGTGTTGTTTTCCGATTGGATGAGTAAGGAGTTTGTATTTCCGGCCCCGGTGAACTTGGGGGCTGCAAAAGTTGACTTCGATCTTGTCATAGATCCGGCGCAGCAAGCGGCGATAGATGCTGCTCAAGCTGTTGTGGTAGCCGCCAACGCCGCCCTGATTGCGGCGTCCCCCCAAGCGGTCAAAGGGTCGATCAACGCTTCGATTGTTTCTGCGTACCCCATCAACGGGTCTGCCATGGTCGCTTACCCGGAAAACGCAGTCACCAACGAGGTGACTTTCAATCTCTATAGCGACGACACCCTGCTCGCTACCCGCACGGTCAGCAACAACACGGCATTCCGGCTCCCGGCTGGGTACAAGCGCGACGTGTTCCACATCGAGGTTCTGGCGCAGTGCAACATTAAAGAAGTGCGTATTGCCGAAACCATGATCGGATTAAAAGACGGATGAAGAAGCCCGGTATCCCTTCATTGCCAAAAACTGGTGAGAGTCGCACCCGGTTTGATGGGGCTGTGGCCGAGTCCTTGGAGATCATTATGGGTCGCAGGCGGTCCACCGTTGCGCTGATCCCCAACCCTGACACCGTAACGGCCCCGGAGATCGCGGCCAAGATCAACGAAATACTGGAGTTATTGCAGGGATGACCGAGTTCACCATCGCCCCTCACCCAACGGCACACGACGTGTTTGTGAAGTGCTACCGCGACCGGGGGTTGGTTGACCCGGCTGGGTGGGACGTAGTTGCTTTATTTCTGGATGGTGCCGTAGCTGGGGCTGTGGCAGGGAAAGACCGGTATTTTCACCTTGGCGTACTCCCCGAATTCCGTGGGAAATGGGCCTCTAGGCGGCGTCTTCGGCAGATTGCCGAGTGGGCAAACGCCAGAGGATATACACTTACGAAAGTGCGCTTCGACAGCGTAGGGGCCAAGATGGCAACCATCGGCGGTATGGTCCTAAAACAAAGAATTGCAGGAGGGTGTGAATATGCGTATGCGCCTTAACCCCGCCGGGGACATTCCTCTGGGCGACCCGAATGCCGCGTTCCCGAAGCATTCGTGGGGCAAAGTCGTTTACAACGATTTCATCTTTGGTGGTGATGCTCCGGCCCCCCCTCCACCGCCGGATTACACCCCGCTGGCTACCTCCTCCACGGAAGCTGCTCAGATAGGCGCAACCCTCGGCCGCGAGCAACTAGCTGAGACTCGCCGTCAGTACGACATCAACCGAGGAGTTTCCGACCGGGTGTCGAACTCGCAGATCGCCTTGATGGATCAGGCGAGGACGCAGGGGGACGACTACTACAACTACATGAAGGCCAATCAGCGGCCGGTCGAAGAGTCGCTCAATCGCCAGTCGACGACGGACTTTACGGCGCGGGATGAGGCTGACCGTGCGGCTATAGGCAGCAATTACGACTCGATGCGAGGCCAAGCGGAGGCTGACCGCCAAGGCATCTTGTCTCGCTATGACGCCAACCAAGCAGCAGACGTAGTTGGGCGTGCTGGGTTGGAAGCGCAGTCTCGTGGGCAACAAGACGCGAACATGGCGCAACGCTTGAACATGGACCAATTCTCGGCCCAGCAAATGGCCGAAGGTAGGAGTCGTACGGCTGGAATGGACCAGTTATCGGCCCAACAGATGGCTGATGCGAGATCGCGTACGGCTGGTTTAGATCAGTTTTCGGCGCAGCAATACGGCACGAATGCCTCCCGGTCACAGGCGATGCGGGACTACGCCAACCGGAACGACGCCGCTAATACGTCCGAACGCGAGTTGATGACCGGTGGTAATCGGGGTATTTACGACGCCCGCCGGGCCGATATCGACTTCGGTGTAGATAACGCGACGGCTGACGCCCGCAGTGGGATGACGCAGCAAGCCGGTATGCTCATGCGCCAAGCCGCTCGGTTGGGGTATTCGCCGGAGAGGATGGCTGCTGCTGCTGCCACTCAGGGGTACTCAAACGCTGGATTGCTCTCTAGTCGGGCTAACGCCGCTCGCACCGCTGGCATAGACCAAGCCCGTGGGCTCATCGGTCAAAACTACCAAGCGCGTAATGCCCAGTACGACCAGAGCCGGGCTGCAATGGGAGACGAATACGCGCAAGGCAACCAAGCATACGACCAGCGGTACGGAGCCATGAACCAAGCCCGCGCCCTGACTAACGAGGAATATGCCCAGCGGTACGCCGGGATGAACCAAGCCCGCGCCCAGAGTAATGAAGACTTGGACCGTCGGTACGCCGGGATGGACCGCTCGTACGCGCAAGGCAATCAGGTATACGACCAGCGCCGTGCTGCCTTGGCTCAGGATTATGATTCCCGCAACGCATCCAACGACCGGATGACGCAGGGGCTGCTTGCCAATCGCGGGATGAATATGGAGCAGGGCCAGCTTGGACTGCAACGCAATATGAACAACCGCAATCTCCGGTTGCAGGACGATTCCACTAACTGGGCCCGCAAACTGGACGTGGCCGGGCTGTACCGCAACCTCCCCGGGGCGTCTCAGGGTGCGTACGGGGTGTCCACCAACGCGGGGAACGCGGCTGTTGCCAACACGATGCAGCCGGGCGGACAGCTTCTTACGGGTATGGCACAGGGCGCAGGGTTCCAGCAGACGGGTATGGGGCAGAACATTACGGGCCTCGGCGGCGTTCTCAATGCGCAGAACAGCTACAACAACATGG
>Ga0222712_10002729_pt1 | contig 19826 bp, 19 predicted proteins | sample C33_657DmetaG_FD_165043 | JGI IMG/M metagenome (GOLD analysis project Ga0222712, IMG submission 165043) | Estuarine water microbial communities from San Francisco Bay, California, United States - C33_657D | ecosystem: Environmental > Aquatic > Marine > Unclassified | place: USA: California... | reverse complement strand
AGCTCAAGGCTGGCGAGATCATCGTTGTAGATGTTGAAGGTGTTGGCGCAGAAGCTGTCTTCACATTTAAGGGAGCACCAAAGGCATCACTGCCTGATACTCCTGAAGATCTTGCAGAAGCACCTACCGCTTAAATTATTCCGCTAATTTTTTAAGTGCGTCTCCGCTAACGCGATACACAGTCCACTCATCCATGGGCACTGCGCCTAATGATGTGTAGAAGTCGATGCTTGGTTGGTTCCAATCTAGAACCCACCATTGCAATCTTTCATAATTGCGCTCAACGCAGATCTTTCCCAACTCTTTAAGGAAAGCTAAACCGTAACCTTTGCCGCGGTATGCGGGATCAACGTAGAGATCTTCAAGGTAGATACCTGGCTTTCCTACCCATGTTGAGTAGTTAAGGAACCAGATAGAGATTCCAACAACTAGGCCGTTATCTTCTGCGACATGGCAGAAAGCAACTGGATTGTCGCCAAAGATTGTCTCTTCAATCTGTTGGATCGTAGCCTTCGCCTCAAGTGGTGCTTTCTCATATTCAGCCAAATCTTTAATGAGCTGATGGATACGAGGTGCATCTTCTTTACGGGCAAAGCGGATCATTATCGAAGTGTATTGGAAAGGATCGACGCTAGATAGTTTCTGATTAGTGTCCTATCCTTTAGGAACTATGTTGGATAACCATAAAGAACCAGAACTAGGTTTACTTCGCACTGAGCAGGTAGATGCTAAATTTCAGATGCTTGATGTGATGACGGTGTCTGAATTATTGCAAGCAATGAATGAAAGCGATTCTGAAGTTCCCAAAGCTGTCAATCTTGTTTTACCAAAGATTGAAAAAGCTATTGATGGTGTTGTCGATCGAATGTTGCAAGGTGGCCGCCTTATCTATTTAGGTGCAGGAACTTCTGGACGCCTAGGAGTTTTGGATGCTGCTGAATGTGGCCCTACATTTTCAGTCTCCACAGATCAAGTAGTCGCATATATTGCTGGTGGAGATTCAGCGCTGAGAAGTCCCGCAGAAGGCGCTGAAGACAAGCCCGAGCTTGGCGCTGAAGATATGAGGAGCGCAAAAGTTTCTCAGCTCGATGTTGTAGTCGGAATCGCAGCGAGTGGGCGCACACCGTACGTAATTGGCGGATTGACTTATGCAAAAAGTGTGGGTGCGTTAACTATTGCAATTACATGCAACCCAAACTCCGAAGCTGGAAAAATCAGTGATCACGCTTTAGATATTGATTCTGGACCTGAGCTACTAGCTGGTTCGACACGATTGAAGTCGGGCACCGCGCAAAAGATGGTGTTGAATATGATTTCAACTATTTCTATGGTTCGACTCGGAAAGACATTTGGAAATTTAATGGTCGATCTTCAGATAAGTAATGAAAAGCTTCAGGATCGAGCTGTGAGAATTATTGAAAAAGCGACGGGAGCTTCAAAAAAAGAATCAACAGAAGCTCTTAAAGCATCAGGGCATGAAGTAAAAGTTGCGATATTGATGCTTTTACTTCAAATAGAGCCACAAGCGGCACGTGCTCGGCTTCATGCCTCCTCAAACCGTATACGAGAAGCCCTCACCGAATCTTGATTATCAAGAATTGTTACTCATTAAAGCTAGTTAAGTGCGCTTTGGGTGCTTGACGGATAGGGCAATACGCAGCATGATTTTTCATGAGTGAGGCGAGGCTGTGAAAGAAATTTTCATGTTGCCTAGTCCGAATTACTGATGCATTCAAATTGATTGCATCATTTAGGAAGGAGCAACACAGTGATCAGAAAAAAGAGGTTTCTAGTTGGCGGATTGGCCATTGCATTAATGGCTGGCACACTCGTCACTACTCCAGCAAAAGCTGCAAGTTCTGAATTAGTAATTGGTTCGGTTCTTGATATCGACAAGCTTGATCCACACACAGCAACTAACTTTGCAACTGTTCGAGCACTAGGATTAGTGTATTCAAGTTTGGTAGAAGTTGGCCCAGGTAACAAGTTAAAGACTGGTTTGGCTTCATCGTGGTCATTCAACGCTGCTGGAACGCAACTCAAGTTAGTTCTTCGTCAAGGAGTCAAATTTCATGATGGATCAACATTTGATGCAGTGGATGCAAAAGCTAGTATCGAAAGAATTCTTGATCCAAAAACGGGAGCAGCGGGACGCGCAAATTTATTGACTATTTCTAGTATGGTGGCTGAAGGTCGCTCACTTACTTTGAACTTATCAGTACCAAACGTTCCAATTCTTGCTGCACTGGATGGCGTAAACATGGCGATGCTTTCAGCAGATGATATTGCAGCTGGAAAGGTCGGCGGAAGCAATAAGCCAAACGGAACAGGCCCATACAAGTTTGTATCATGGGAGGCAACACAATCAGTTAAATTTGCATCTAATGCAGATTACTGGATGGGTGCACCAAAGATTACAAACGTAACTATTCGTGTAATTCCAAATGAATCATCAATTTTGTCTGCAATGAATGCAGGAACAATTCAATTTGGTATCGTGACAGATCCTTTGATTGCAAAGCAGATTAACACCAAGTCACTTAAGTTGTTTAAGGTTCCTGCTCTTGCTTATTACGCACTTCAGCTCAACACCAAGGTAGCGCCTCTTAATGATAAGAATGTGCGATTGGCTATTCAGTGCTCAATTGATCGTCCAGAGATGATCAAGACATCAATGTTGGGCGAAGGTGCCGTAACTGGCCCAATCACAAGCCCTGCTTACAAGTCAGACATCAATGCTCGACCATGTCCAAAGGTTGATATCGCTAAGGCTAAGGAGTATCTAGCTGAAGCAGGTAAGGCTGGCGGAGTTACATTCAAAGCACTTGTCACAAGCAACGGCTGGGCAACATCAGTTGCAATGGCTCAAAACTTAAAGGCACAGCTTGCACGTGCTGGAATCACAATGGAGCTAGATATTGTTGATCAAGCAACATATGTTCCACGTTGGCTTGCGGCTGATTTCACGGCGACACTTGCAAACAATGGTGGTCGTATTGATCCAGACACTATGTACACCCGCTACTTCACCTCAACAGGAAACTTAAACAAGGTTGCGACATATTCATCAGCAACACTTGATGCAAACTTCCTAAAGGGTAAGTCAAGTGGAAAGACAGCAATTCGAACAGCCGCATACACAGCTATCTCTAAGGAGCTAGAGGACAACGCGGTTTGGATTTGGCTTGCAACACCATATGAGTATCGCGTCGCAACTAAGGATCTCAAGGGCTTTGTAGCTCTTGCTACAGGTTCATTGTTGCCGCTTCGCTCAGCTTCACTCGGTTAATAAAATCAGGTGCGGCGCACGACAATAAGTTCGTGCGCCGCACTATTTTTTACTTTCACTTAAACTAATGGCAGGAGTTCATTAAATGCGGCTGGCAAGAACATCCGGAATTGCTGCCCGCTTGCTGAGTGTTCTCGTTACACTTTTTGGCATTTCAGTTTTCATTTTCATCGTTCTTCGTGTTATTCCTGGAGACACGATTACAGGATCACTAGGAATTGAAACCGGTGTTTTAACACCTGAGCAGATCGATGATTTAAAGCGCTACTACGGCATCGATAAGCCTTTGATATTGCAGTACTTTTCCTGGATCACCTCATTTTTAAGTGGAGATTTGGGCTTTGCCTATTCAACGGGGGTCTCGGTTCTCACTTTGACCGCCTCAGCCCTTCCGGTGACCATTGAGCTGGCCCTTTTCGGAACCATCTCAGGCGTCATCATGGGAATTGCAATTGGTATGTTTAGCGCAAAGAAGCCTGGCAGCACACGCGATTTCCTCGGCCAGTTATTTGGGCTCCTTGCCTTGGCTATACCTGGTTTTGTTTTAAGTACGGCCATCGTCACAATCATGGCAAATAAGTTTGGATACTTTCCAAATGGTTATGAGTACATGACCCCTTGGGAAGACATATGGATGAATCTTCAACAAATGTTGTTTCCTTCTATCGTTCTAGGAATTGCAGTCGCAGCCCCTGTTATGCGAACAACCCGATCTGCACTGCTTGAAACGGTTGATAAGGATTTTATTCGCACCGCGTTTGGCAAGGGTCTTAATAGCAGAATCGTTCAATTCCGACATGTTTTGAGAAACTCTATGATTCCTATTGTCACGATGACTGGAATCCAATTTGGGTACTTACTCGGTGGTGCAGTAATTGTTGAAAAGATATTTGCGCTGCCTGGAATGGGCCGACAGATCCTTGATGCCATTAATAAGCGTGAGTATGCAACTGTCCAAAGTAGTGTGATGATATTTGCTATCTTGTTTGTAACGATTAACTTGGTCACCGATTTAATTTATCGCCGAATAGATCCGAGAATTAAATGAAGACTCAATCAAGCGATAAAAACTGGATCCACTACTACTTTAAGAGCACAAGTGGTGTAGTCGGAGCTGTTCTAGTTCTAATAATGATCATCATTTCTATTTGCGCTGCCTTTGGATGGACGACGCATGATCCTTTGACTCAAAACCCAATGGATGCATTACAGCCTCCATCATCTACATATTGGTTTGGCACCGATCAATTTGGTAGAGATGTCTTTTCTCGTGCAATGGATGGAATGAGAAGATCAATGATCGTCTCCATTGTTGCCGTTGGTATTGCTGGCTTTGTGGGGGTTTTATTAGGTGTTTTGGGCGGATATTTAGGGAAATGGTTAGATGGATTTGTTGTCCGTCTGAGCGATGTAATTTTTGCTTTCCCTGCAATTCTCTTAGCGCTAGCTATTGTTAATAGCTTAGGCAACTCTTGGATAGACACCTCCTTAGCTATCGCAATTGTGTATACGCCGATCTTTATCCGAGTCGCCAGGGGCCCAGTACTGACAATTAAAGAACTTGATTATGTGAAATCTGTTCGCGTTTTGGGATTTTCTTCGCCTCGAATTCTTATTAGCCATGTACTTCCAAATGTTTTGGCACCTATTCTCGTACAGATTGCCTTGTCAATGTCGTGGGCTATTTTGACTGAATCGGGTTTGAGTTTCTTGGGACTTGGAACTCAGCCCCCTGACGCATCTCTTGGATTAATGGTGTCAGAAGCTCAACCAATGGCAGCTTTTGCTTGGTGGACATTAGTAGCACCTTCAGTCTTTATCACCTTAGTCGTTGTCGGTTTAAACTTAGTTGGAGATGGTTTACGTGACTCCCTAGATCCTGCTCGGAGACAATCATGAGTAAACCACTTATCGAGGTTAAGAACCTTCGAATTGAAACCGCCGAAGACTCAAGAACACTAGTCAATAATATTTCCTTTGAAGTATTTCCTGGTGAGGCTGTAGGCGTAGTTGGAGAAAGCGGATCTGGAAAAACTCTAACCGCACTGTCGATTCTCGGCTTGCTTCCACGAGGAGTCATTGCTCGATCTGGAGAGATTAACTATTCAGATTCAAACTTATTAGCATCATCTGAAGAGCATCGACGGTCAATCAGAGGCAATCAGATTTCAATGATTTATCAAGACCCAATGACGGCTCTTAATCCTGTGATGAAACTTGGAAAACAGTTATCTGAAGTCCTTGAAGCACATGATGTGCTCAAAGATGAAGCTCCCGAACGGGTTTTTAACGCCTTTAAAGAGGTTGGAATTCCTGAGCCAGATAGAGCTTTAGTGAGCTATCCACACGAGTTTTCGGGTGGAATGCGTCAAAGAGTCATGATCGCTATGGCTCTCATAATGTCACCGAAGTTGCTCATTGCAGATGAACCAACAACAGCGCTAGATGTGACAATCCAACAACAAATCCTGGCCTTAGTTTCTGAACAACGCCGCAAGAGCGGTATGTCTATGCTTTGGATTACTCATGATCTTGGCGTTGTTGCTAATCTCGTCGATAGAGTAATTGTGATGTATGCGGGACAGATTGTAGAAGTAGGAACCGTTAAGGATATTTTCACCAATCCACAGCATCCTTACACCCATGGACTTCTTGCTTCTTTACCTAAATCAGATGTAAAGAGCCGCGAGAGATTAATGGCGATTCCTGGTGTTCCCCCAAAGCCATGGATGGTAGAAAACTCATGTGCCTTTAGCCCACGATGTGGAAGAGCAACCGTTGAATGTTTTACTCAAACTCCTCCTTTGAAGACTAACGAATTCACAAGCGCTGCTTGTTTCCACGAGATTGGAAAGAATCAATGAGTCTTAATATAGATAATGTCGGCAAAAAATATGAGATTAGATCAAGTAAGGCATCGATTAATGCACTTAATGGGGTGTCTCTTAATCTTGAAGTAGGAAAAACTCTAGGAATTGTCGGTGAAAGTGGGTGTGGAAAATCAACTCTTGCGCGGTTAATTGTTGGACTTGAAACACCAACAAGTGGCAACATCTCTTGGAGTCAAGGCCCGATCGGTAACAAAGCGGCTGGTAAGTGGCGTAGTCACCATTCAAATATTCAATTAGTCTTTCAAGATCCTTACTCATCACTGAATCCTCGTCAGAAAATCGGCCAGTGTATTACCGAGGTCATCAAGACCCATAAGCTTCGAGCTGCGGGAGATATTCAAAAAAGAGTAGATGAACTCCTTCTCGAAGTTGGTATTGCGCCAGATTTACAACATAGGTATCCACACCAACTATCTGGAGGTCAGCGCCAAAGAGTAAGTATTGCAAGGGCTTTAGCCTCCGAACCCGACTTACTAATTTTAGATGAGCCAGTTTCAGCGTTGGATGTATCCGTTCGAGCTGACGTAATGAACTTACTATTCGATCTTAGAGAGAAATTCGGTCTGACATACATTTTTATCAGCCATGACCTTTCAATGGTTCGCCACATTAGTGATGTAATTGCTGTTATGTATTTAGGTAAAGTTGTCGAATATGGACCCTGGTCAGAAGTTCTTGATAACCCTAAGCACCCATATACAAAAGCTCTGATTGAAGCAATGCCGGATCATGAAAATATTGGAAAAACAAAGTACGAAAGAGCCCTCATGGGTGAAGTTCCAGATCCTGCAAATATGCCTAGCGGTTGCGCTTTCCATCTTCGATGCCCAATTGCAACCTCCAATTGCAAAGTGCAAACACCAGAATTACTTAAAGTTAATGAAGTGCACACAGTGGCTTGTACAGAGGTTGAACTATGAAAATTCTTGGAATGATGTCAGGAACCTCTTTTGATGGAATAGATTCAGCCATGTGTGACTTCAATATTGTTGACAACGAGATTCAAATAAAATTACTTCATTTTGAATCTCAGAATTATAAAGAGGATGTACGAGATCGAATAGTCGCTGCAATGCCGCCCCTAAATACATCAATGCTTGATGTGTGTGTATTAGATACCTTGATTGGCCAATCCTTTACCCATGCAGCAAAAAGTGCGATAGCAAATTCACAGATAACTCCAGATCTGATTGTTTCTCACGGTCAAACATTGTTCCATTGGATAGATGAGGAGAGTAAGGCACGTGGCACTCTTCAATTGGGTGAGGCGAGCTGGATCGCTGAAGGCACTGGAGTTCAGGTCCTCTCTAATATTCGTTCTAGAGATGTCGCTGCTGGCGGACAAGGTGCACCACTCGTAAGTGTTCTAGATCAACTGTTGCTCTCAGATAGCCAAACAGCTCAGGGAGCCCTTAATTTAGGTGGAATTTCCAATATAACTGTTACTTCACAATCAATGAAACCAATCGCCTATGACATCGGGCCAGCAAATGGGCTGATGGATGCGGCTATTGGAGCCTACACATCAGGTGAAATAACTTTTGATAAGGATGGTCAACTTGCTGCACAGGGCGTGGTGAATCAAATGAACTTAACACAGTTTCTTGATCACCCTTTTTACAAAATTCAACCTCCAAAGTCGACAGGAAAGGAAATTTTTCACCTGCCTTACCTTTTAGATGTTATTGGGCCAATTCAGGATTGGGTGATTGAGGATGTAATGGCAACTCTGTTAGAACTAACAGTTGAAACAGTTGCTCTAGAGGTAGAAAAGTTTCAGTTGAGTTCTTTGTACGTTGCAGGAGGCGGTACAGCTAATACTCAGCTGATGAAGAGAATGCAACAGAGATTATCAAGTTGCAGGATTCTTAGTATCTCTGAACTTGGAATCTCAACCCAATCCAAGGAAGCAGTAGCTTTCGCGCTTATTGGATTTTTATCTTTGCACGGTTTAGCAGGGCAGATCCCTAGTTGTACCGGCGCTTCGGGAGAAAGAATCTTGGGTTCGCTGACACCAGGTGCAGGTGCCTTTATTGTTCCTCAAGCTATTGCGACTATGCCAAAGAGAGTCAAGATTTTAAAGTGATTTGCGGATTTAACATTTCAATCTCTAAAGCATTCCATTCAGGCGTCGTTCTATTTTCGCCGGTAGCAACGAATCCATATTTTGCGTAAAGAGATTTCGCAATCTTGTTCTCATTAAAAACCCAAAGAGTCATCTCATTGAAGCCTTGGCTTCTGTTTTCTTCAATCGCCGCTTCCAATAGAGTTTTTCCATATCCCACTCCTGCGAAATCCGGAGAGATGTATAGAGAAAAGAGATGTCCGCGCAGTGGGTCTTTTGGATCATGTCCTACCCGGAATAATCCAATCAGCACCTCATTTTCTATCGCCAGGACAGTCTTTCGTTCAAGATTAGAAGTTAGAGCTTTCTTCCAAAGTTCTAATGCGCCTTCTGGGGTCATTGCTTCTCGAGTTTCTTGGCTCAAAACACCGACATATGAGATTGTCCAACACCTTAAAAACAAATTAGCGATGTCCGGAAGATCCGATGTCCGGGCTAATCTCAATTCCATGCCTAGCAGGTTACTACACTCCGGAGGCTCTAATGCTTGAAGTAGCATCTGTAGAGCTTTCTACCTACCAAATTCAATTAAAGAGTCGATTTCAGACCGCTTTGCGATCGATAGATAAATTTGATGTTTTTAAGTTAAAGGTTGAATTATCTAGCGGCATAGAGTTGTTGGGGGAAGTGGTTGCTACTCCAGCCATCACTGGCATTACCCCAGAAGTTTTGATGCATGATGCTAATAAATTTCTTATTCCCTTATTCAAGAACACAGCAATAGATGATCCGAGGGCTTTTTACCAATCTCTAGTATCAACACTTCCTTTCAACCCCACTGCAAGAGCTTTAGGTGATTTAACGCTTCAATCTTTAAACTCGTCAGAGCATAACTACAAAATTAAGACCGATGTGACAATTCCAATCTGCGAGATTGATTCAATAGAGCGGATTGTTGAAGAGAGAGTCCTCAATGGCTTCACAGCCTTTAAGATCAAGCTGGGCGAAGATGTGCTTGAAAACAATATTGAGAAGGTGAAGACACTTGCGGATCTTGTGCCGGATGGAAGCATTCTTAGGGTTGATCCGAATCAATCTTGGAACGTGGATTACTCCTTGAAGTTCTTAGAGTCCATTGATTCACTGGGAATAAGGATTCAATATCTAGAACAACCCATTCACAGAAATGATTTTGATGGTTTATTTCTGCTTCGCAGAAGTTCTACAACGGAGATAATGGCTGATGAATCATGCTTCAATCTGACAGATCTTCAGCGCATCATTGAGATGAAGGCTGCAGATTGGGTAAACATCAAGATATTGAAGGCAGGCGGCGTAACTCCAGCCGAAGAGATGGCAAAAATTGCCTTAGACAACGGTTTAAAGCTCTCCTTTGGATGCATGATTGAAAGCCCCTCTGGAGTCCGGGCGGCGATGGAATTGGCCCACCGTTACGCGAAGGATGAGACTCATGATTTAGATGCCGCCTGGTGGTACCTTCAAGAGAATTTAAGGTATGAAGGCGGTGAGGTGCGATGAAAAGTTGGGGCACGGTAGCTGTTAGTGGTTTTGATAGCCAGCCAGAACAATCCTTCGAGGGGTTTCGAAGAAGTATTGATTGTGACGCTCCGCAGGAGATGGATTTTCACACTCAATTTGATGTGGCATCCCTAACCAAAATTATTTTCACCACAAATATGGTGATGATGTCTGTAGATCGTGGACTTCTAAGGGTAGACGACTTAGTTCAGAGATATCTTCCTGCTTGGGCGACCACTGACAAAGGCTTGATCACAATTCGCGATCTGTTGGAACATCAATCTGGTTTGCAGCCTTGGCTACCACTTTACGTAAGGTCTCGATCTTCAAAGGATGCTTTTGAAGTTATCGCTCAATCTCCATTAGCGTGTAAGCCAAGAGAAAAACGAATCTATTCTGATTTGGGTTTCATTGTGTTAGGTCAGATTCTATCTTCAATCTATACATCCAGTTTAGGGGAGATTTACGAAGAGAACTTGAAGAGTGAATTACAACTGAAGAGAACTCAGTTCTCAACTCCAGTTGATTCAACAAATATTGCTGCTACATCATTCGGTGATTCTTACGAGATGAACATGATTTCAACTGGAATTCCATACAAAGTATCAGAGCAATTAAGCGAGTTTAGTAATTGGCGCAACCATGTGCTTGAAGGCGAAGTTAATGATGGAAATGCCTTTCACCTGTTTAATGGCAGATCTTCCCACGCGGGGCTATTCTCAGATGCATCTGATTTGTTTAATTTGACTCGCATTTATCTTGATGCATTTAATGAAGATAGTGTCTTTAAATCCAAGACACTTCGAGCATTCTTAGCCATCAGCTCTGACCCTATGCAATGCATGGGTTTTAGAACGTGGTCGATCACTACAAGAGATGGTGTAGTCGCTATTTATGGGCACACAGGTTTTACGGGTGTTGCTTTCGGATTTTCCCCAGAATTGAATTTCTCAGCGGTAATGCTGACCAACAGATTACATACGACTTCAGAATTCATTAAGACTGATGATATGTGGATCCCATTTCTCGAAAGCTCATTGTCAAAAAGACGGTAGAGAGTGCAGCTGCAGTCGCGGCACCAAGAAGAACATCTTTGGATTGAGTGCCCAACACAAATTGAGAGAGTGTGGGAACCAAAACGCCCCCTAGCGATCCAATAAGAACAAACAGGGTTGAACTCTTTACCGCCAAGGCTTCTTCATACTGACTAACGGCTTGTCCGATAATGAATCCATAGCAAGGTCCTGCAAAGAATATGGCAATCACCAATGTAAGCAAGAAGATCACTCTTGGAGAAGCTTGACTAATTTGAGACAATAAAAGTAATGAGAGTGAGAGACCGAGTGACCAAAGTATCGAAACAGATTTGGCTGACAGTTTTTTGGAGCTAGCAATCGTCCCTACAACTCGCCCAAGGGTCATTCCAACCCAAAAAATTGATGTACCTAAAGGCGCGCTAGTTAGATTTTCAGTTATGTTCTCAGAGAATAAAACTGCTGACCAACCAGCAAGAATTGTTTCAGCTCCTACGTAAAAGGTGATAGCGAAAATCAGGAGATAGACCTTCTTATTGGCTATTCTTATGACTAAGAAGGATTTTCCGTGAGGTTCAATTTGTTCCGTGTTGAAAGTTAGAAACAAATATAGAGATATCAAAGCGATAAATAGATTGATCACAATTGAAGCACTCAAAATATCAAATGTAATAATTCCTATTGGAGTAAGAAAAGCTGCCGCTGCTAAGTAGATTCCAAGTCGTGTTAGCAAATTACCTACATTCTCTGATTGGACACGGGCAATGGAAGTAATCAATACCTCTAATTGTCCAAATCCCAGACCAAGCACCAGAGAAGAAATAATGAAAAGTTGTTGAGTATCAAGAAAGCCGATACCTAAAACACCAAGGGTTTGCAGTGCGATGCCGAAACGCACATGGTTGGTGGTGGTCAGGGTTCGACTAATTATCGGAGTTATTGCAATGCCGAGGAATAGACCTAAAAACAAAGCTGGAATTCCAGGCATTAATGCCCCCAAAGCAACCTCTAATTGATTGGCCCGCATTGGGATGGTCGCTGGAAGCGAGGCGGAGGAAGCGCCCATAACTGCGAAAACAGCGCCTAATTGAGCTCTTTGCTTCATCAGAAAAGATTAATGCAATCGTTGTAGTTCACCCCTTGACGCTGGGGGTGTTTGGCATTATTTTTCATGAAGTTTGATAACCGCTGAAGTTTTTTTTCGTACAAGGAGGAAGGTGTCTGTGAAAAAAGCCATCAACTCTGCGCACAATAATAATTTTAGTGATCTCATCGGCGAGATAAGAAATAGTTTTGATTCATTTCACGCTAGCGAAGCTCTTATCGCAAGCTGCGTAATCGCTGATCCTGTGGGAGTATCAAAGATGAATATTTCACAAATAGCTACTTTCTCAAATACTTCCGTTGCTTCCGTTGTTAGATTTAGCAAAGCAATTGGATATAAGGGTTATCCTGAGTTTCGTATGGCATTAGTAAGTGAAGTTAGTCGTCTAGGAATCAGTGATTCATCTCTTTCCGAGCTTGACAGCGGTATAACAACAGATGATTCAATAGAAGAAATCATCAAGAAGATTGCATTGGCTGATTCACGAGCCATTCAAACTACAGCTGAACGTTTAGATGTAAAAAGCTTTAAAAGTGTTGTAGATGCTTGGGATCGAGCATCGAACATTGGGATTTTTGGTTTAGCTTCAAGTGGATATGTCGCAATGGATTTACAGTTGAAGTTGAATCGCCAAGGAAAGAATGCCGTCGCATGGAGAGATGCTCACACAGCATTGACTTCTGTATCTCTATTGAAACCAGGCGACTGCTTAGTAGCTATAAGTCACAGTGGTACCACGCTTGATGTCGTTGAAGTAATTGAAGAGTTCAAGGCGCGAGGCATAACTATCGTCTTGATAACTAATGCCATTCGAAGCACAGCTACTGCACTCGCAGATATCCTTCTCCACACATCCGCTCGGGAAACTACCTTCCGAAGTGGTGCTACATCGAGCCGTATCGCTCAATTAACGGTAGTTGACTGTCTTTGCGTTGCATTGGCGCAAAGAAACTGGAGTGGAACTAAGTCTGCTCTGGATCAATCCAGAACGGCCGTGGGAAGCCGCTCCGGTAAAAAGATAGAGGATGCTCACACCATTGCTCTATCGCCAACCAAGTCCCGCACACGAGGAGGAAAATAGTGAAAAAAGCATCTCGCCGCTTACGCGGCTTGGTTGCAGCAGCATTTGCCGTTTCATCAGTTATTGTTCCGGCATTTTCTGCACTACCAGCAAATGCAGCTACAGAGTTAACGTTCTGGAGCTGGCGCACAGAAGATAAGGCATTCTACGAAAACCAGATCAAAATATTTGAGGCAGCAAATCCTGGAATTACAGTTAAGTTCACTCCGTATCTCAATACAGAGTACAACGCAATTGTTTCTACAGCTCTGACAGCCGGTAAGGGGCCAGACATTATTCAGATGCGTCCATATGGAGGTATGGCGAATCTTTCTGATGCTGGAAACTTTATGCCATTGACAGTTAAGGATGTTCCAGCACTTGGAAAGCTACAGGCAGGAATTCTGGCTGGAGCTCAGGGCTACAAAGATAAGAAGCAGTACGGATATCCATATGCAATCTCTGCAATGGGAATCTTCTATAACCCAGAGATTCTGCAACGTGCAGGCGTAAAGGCTCTTCCTACTAATTGGGATCAACTAATGATCGCATTTAAAAAGGTTAAAGACATTGGCGTACTTCCACTTGGAAATGCTGGCGGTAATGGACCTGCTCTAGAGCAGCTTCACGCAACCGTTGGTCCAACTTTCTACGGCGGAACGCAGTTCTTCAACGATGTCGTAGCTGGAAAGAAGACATTCAACGACAAGGCGTACGTTGCAAGCCTCAAGGCTGTTAAGGATTTAGCAGCATACATGCCAGCTGGCTACGAAGGTATTGATTACAACACAGCTCGTGGACTTTTCGCTAATGAAAAGGCTGCCTTCTATATTGGTGGAAATTATGAGCTCGGATACTTCCGATCACTCAATCCATCATTGCAGGCTGGTTGGACTCCTGCCGTCGCTAAAGTAACTGGTGCCGCTAAGTACGTAACCACTTGGGCTGACGGTGCTTATGCAATTAACTCAAAGACAGCAAATAAGGCTGCGTCAATTAAGTTCCTCAACTTCCTAGCTTCAAAGGATTTTGGTCAGGCGCTTGTTGACGAAATTGCTTTTATTCCTACAGCACCATTCGTCAAGATAACTGATCCAGTTGTTAAGGCGATTAATAAGGGCCGCACAACTTTGGGAACTCCATTCCTTAACGTAGTCGGATTCCGTTATGAGACACCTACAAGCTCTAACATTCTTCAACCTGGCTTCCAGAAGTTGATCACTGGAGCAATCACACCAGAGCAGCTAGCGGCAGATGTTCAAACCGCAGTTGCATCTTGGTACGCACCACAAAAGGGTAAGAGCTAAGTAATAAAACTTTGGGCGCAGGAGTGATCCTGCGCCCAAAGTTTTTACTTTATTTTTGGGAGATAACATGACGGCTAGTGGGTTAAAGAGGAGTCAGCGTAAGTACATCGCTGCCCTATTAACGCCAGCGATGGCCACAATTTTGGTTTTCACCACTATTCCTGCATTGACAACTTTAAGTTACGCATTTTTCAAGTGGGAAGGCTTTCAACGTGGTGGCTTTGCAGGCTTCGTAAATTTCCAAAGATTGTTTGAGTATCCATTTAAAGATCAGTTCTTCATGGCGCTGCGACACAACACATTAGTTTTCATCGCAATAATGATTTTGCAGACATCACTAGGATTGTTAATCGCTTATGCGCTCTTCAGAATGACCAGAGGACAAAGGTTTTTTCGAACAGTTACATTTCTTCCAGTCATATTCTCACTTGTAGTTGTCGGCTATATGTGGCAAGTGTTATTAGATCCTTACTACGGTCCGATTAATATGCTGATCAATGATCTGGGATTAGAGTCTCTTGCAAAACCCTGGCTTGGAAGTACCGCTACAGCATTGCCTGCCTTGGTTTTTATTAATTTATGGCGTTGGGTTGGTTTCCCGGCGATTATTTTCTTAGCTGGATTAAATGCAATAAATCAAGAGTATCTAGAGGCTGCTCGTATTGATGGTGCTTCCGAGGGTCAAATATTTAGAAAGATTATGTTCCCACTGCTTGCACCCTCTATGACAATCATTTCTATTTTAACGTTCATCGGCGCTTTTGAATGGTTTGATCTCCCCTTTGTTATTGGAGGTTCGAATGGCAACCCAGCAGGAGCAACAGATACCTTGGCTTTGATGTTCTACAGGCTTTCCTTTGGATCAGTTGATTCAAATGCCAATGAGGTTGGTGTTGGATCAGCCTTAGGAGTTTTAATCTTCATAATTGTTGGAGTCGGAGCTGCTGCGGGACAGTACTTCCTACGAAAGCACGAGGTTGAGCAATGATCGCAGTTTTCAGTTCGAAGTTATTTTTCCGTGCAGTATTAATTTTTAATGCATTTATGGTTTTGTTACCTGTTTTTTTCTTGTTTAATTCCGCGCTACGCGAAACTAACAGCTTTGCCTCAAATCCTTTTGCCTTGGCACGAGATCCACATTGGGAAAACTTTCAGCAAGTATGGTCAGATGGTGAGTTTGCTACCTACCTCAAGAATTCATTATTGGTTACAGGTGGATCTCTTGTTGTAATTTTGATCTGCGCCTTAGGTGCAGGTTTTATTCTTGGACGATACAACTTCAAGGGAAACACCGCACTGTTTGCTTTCATACTTACTGGGATGTTGGTTCCCGCAAAATTAGCAATCTTGCCTTTATTCATTCAGCTTAAATGGATGAATTTATTGGATTCTCATATTGGATTAATCCTTGTGTATTCATCTGGTGCTTTACCCGCAGCGGTTTTCATTATGAGTGGATTCTTCCGTGCACTACCCAGTGATTTAGATAATGCTGCTCGTATCGACGGCGCTTCAGAGCTTCAACTGCTGCGCTTAGTGTTAATCCCGTTGGTTCGCCCGGGGATGGCGATCGTCGCAATTTACTCTGCCATACCTATTTGGAATGATTTCTTCCTTCCTTTGGTTTTCTTGCAAAGTCCAGAGAATAAAACGATCATGCAAGGTTTGACGGTGTTCTTTGGCCAGTACGCCTCTCAATGGGGAGTTCTTTTTGCTGGGCTAACTTTGGCAGCGCTTCCATTGATTACTCTTTATTTGGTGCTGTCAGAACAGTTCATCAAGGGTTTAACAGCCGGCGCTGTGAAGGGCTAGATATGCATTACCTAGGGATTGATGCTGGAGCTTCAGCGACGCAATGGGCTTTGATAAACCAATCTGGAGTTCAGATCTCTGGTGTTGAGGCTGCAATGGATGGACACATCTATAGAGCTGCATCTAAGGAGCGCATGAATGAGGTTACCGATCGCATTGCTCAACAGATTAGGGGATTCACGGTTAGTGGTGTGTATCTAGGAATAACAGGTGTTTTGACTGATGGTTCAATCGAGCAACTGTTGAAAGAGAAATTTGGTGCAGATGCAACTGTAGTTTCAGATATTGAACTTGCATACAGAGCAAATTTCTCAAAAGGTCAGGGGATCCTCCTCTACGCAGGAACTGGTTCTGTTGCCTATGCTATTGATACAAACTCAAGAGTTCACAAAATTGGTGGGTGGGGATATTTACTGGGCGATGAAGGTGCTGGTTACTGGATAGGTCGCGAAGCGATACGACAAGCCTTGCTTACTTTAGAAAACCAAGATGTAATTAGCGATGGCGTGCTAACACAGTTGATTTTAAATGAAATGGATGCAACAGACTGGAACTCAATCAAAGAGTTTGTGTATTCCCAAGAACGCTCAGCGATAGCTGCCTTGAGCCGAACCGTCGATAAGGCGGCTAATGATGGTGATATGGCGGCAATCTTAATACTTAAAGCTGCGGCAGGACATCTAGTTGATTTAGTAAATCGAGTCGATGGAATCTTAGGAGAATCATTGCTACCAGTTAAGTTCACCGGGGGAATAAGCTCCTCGACGGTTATAACATCCGAACTTGGAAAGATTTTGGGAAATCGAGTTAGCAGATCTACCGTTGATATTGCTGTGCGCGCAGCAGAGTTGGCTCGTTAAGGAAGTTTTTTACCGGGATTCAAGATTCCCTTAGGATCAAACAATGCTTTAATACCACGCTGAAGATCTAAAACGTGTGATGAAGTTTCATTAGCAACCAAATCTCTTTTAATTGACCCTATTCCATGTTCACCACTTGCAGTTCCGCCAAGGGATTGGGCGATCTCAATAATCTGGGAAAAAGCCAGCCTGGCTCGCCTTTCTCCCTCAGGATCACCATGATCATGCACAATCGTCGGGTGCATATTTCCATCCCCAGCGTGCCCAAAAATTCCAATGGTTAATCCTTGTTCAACTGCGAGTTGTTCAACCCTTGCTACAAACTCAGCGATTTTTGTAACAGGTAGCGCAACATCATCAAGAAGTGTTGCACCTAAGCGCTCTAATGCAGGATAAGCCAGTTTACGTACCCGAATTAAATCAGCCGCATCTGTAGCATCGATAGAAAAAACCCCATCTATCATTCCGTGGGCCTCGCAACTTTTAATCGCAGCTTCACCACATTCAAAGCCTTCATCTAATTGCATTAACAAAATCGAACCTGCAACCTCAAAACCGAGTGGATGCCAACTTTCGACCGCCATTAAAGTTGTTTTATCAATGATCTCTAACATGGATGGTCGGAATTTCAACAGCTCAGTTGATGCTGCTGCGGCCTGCACGATGCTTGGAAATGTTGCGATTAATGTCGCTGGTGATTTAAGACGCGGAACCAGATTGAGAGTAATCTCTGTAATAATTCCTAAAGTTCCTTCAGATCCAATTAAGAGGTGCATGAGATCCAGGGTTGTTACAAACTTTTTAGTCGCTTTACCAAGTTCAATCACTTCACCTGAAGGAAGAACAACCTTGATGGCACGCACATGATGAGAAGTCACTCCATACTTAACACAACACATTCCGCCTGCATTGGTAGCAACATTTCCACCAAGTGTTGACCAATCTCGACTTGCTGGATCTGGTAGGTAAGCTAAGCCAAACTCCTTGACTGCCGTATCTAAATCTAAATTAATAACACCAGCTTGAACGCGAGCTATTTGATTAGCGGGATCTATCTCAATTATCGAGTTCATCTTTTCTAGCGAAATAACTAAAGATTCGGCATCTGCATTTGCTCCACCTGATAAGCCGCTACCTGCGCCACGAGTCACCACTGAAATTTTTCTTTCAGAGCAAAAGGCTAACGCCAAAGAGATTTCTTCAGTTGTTCGTGCCAACAACACCGCTTTAGCAGGGGCGAAAGGGGCAAATGGAGCTTGATCTCTGGAGTAAGAGGTGGTGATGTCGGGATCGGTTATTAATGAAACCCCAAGCAGTTTTTCAAGCTCTGGAATGAAACTCATTGGGGAAGTCTATAGCGATTACGGTTAAGCGTTTGAATTAGCTGGTCGGCAAGCAGTGTTTTTAGTGCTTTTTCCACTTGAGATTGATCGGGCCATAATTCCTTGATGGCAGATTCTGTTAGTGATTCATTCTCGCGTAATGCTTGAACAATTGTTCCTCGGCATTTGCGATCGGTACCATGCCAATCCTGTGATTTTCTAACTAAATCTGTTTTTGGATAACCATTCTTACGCCATTGGCAGTGACCGATGATTGGACAGAGCTCGCATGTTGGATTCTTTGATGTGCACACAAGTGCACCGAGCTCCATAGTTGCAGCAGCCCACATATGTGCATTCTTATCTGGAAGGATCGCTAAACGGCGCGCTTTCTCTTGAGCAGTGGGTGTGGGCTTCGGATGCTCTTCTCCATCAATTGCACGCACCAATAATCTGCGGATATTTACATCCATCACTAATGATCGTTGTTCAAATGCAAAGGCTGCGATCGCAGCAGCGGTGTATTCACCAATACCGGGGAGCAGTTGCAATGTCTCTTGATCCTCGGGAACCTTGTTGTTGAAATCTTCAGCGATGATTTGTGCAGCCGCGTGTAAGCGAAGTGCGCGACGTGGATATCCCAATCGTCCCCACGCGGTGATTACCTGTGCCGGTGTTGCCTTAGCTAAATCAATTGGTGTAGGCCAACGCTCCATCCATTCATGCCACTTGGGAATAACCCGATTAACTGGAGTTTGTTGCAACATGTATTCACTGACCATGACACCCCACGGTGATGTGTCACGCCATGGAAGATCTCTCTTATTTTTCTTAAACCAAGCAAGTATTGGTTTTTCTAACGAACTCATTCGCCCGTGATTTTTACCCGTTTTAGAGCGGCATCTAACCGTGATACTTCAACGATCTCCATGCCATCGATCTTTGTGTCTGAACCTGTTGGAACTAATGCACGTTTAAAGCCAAGGCGGTAAGCCTCTTGAAGTCTGCGATTTACACCGCTTACCTTGCGAATTTCACCTGCTAATCCAACCTCACCAATCGCAACAAGATCTGCGGGCAGCGCAAGACCCTTTGCGGCAGATGCCACAGCTAAAGCTAGGGCTAAATCAGCGGCGGGCTCTGTCATTTTCATGCCACCAACCGTCGCTGCATACACATCTCTTCCACCAACACGAATATTGGCGCGAAGTTCAAGAACCGCAAGGGTCATGGATGTGCGTGCAGAGTCCAAACCTGACACAACTCGACGTGCATTTCCGTAATCATTTTCTCGTCCTGCAGAAACGAGTGCTTGAATCTCGGCAAGTAATGGGCGACGACCTTCAAGAGTTACGGTGACACATGTTCCAGGTACTGGTTCGGCGTGACGTGATGTAAACAAACCAGTTGGATCTAGAACAGATTCGATTCCGGTATCACTGAGATCAAAACAACCAACCTCATCTGATGCACCAAATCGATTTTTGATTGCACGGATCAAACGAAGTCGTGAGTGACGCTCTCCTTCAAACTGCAAAACAA
>Ga0222712_10002728_pt1 | contig 19827 bp, 15 predicted proteins | sample C33_657DmetaG_FD_165043 | JGI IMG/M metagenome (GOLD analysis project Ga0222712, IMG submission 165043) | Estuarine water microbial communities from San Francisco Bay, California, United States - C33_657D | ecosystem: Environmental > Aquatic > Marine > Unclassified | place: USA: California... | reverse complement strand
CGTCCGTCCGTCCGTCGTCCTGGTTCACGGACCATCTGTTGAGTGTCGGTTCGCATCCCACGACCCATCATCGTGGGCGCGACGACGATGGGCGACGCGCGAGCGCGAGCGCGAGACGCCATTCGACGTCGGTCGACGTCGGTCGACGCGCGATCGCATCGAAATTGATTTGTTTTGTTTTGCCCTCGTCGTCGACGGGCGTCGTGCGAGAGCGTTTCGTCCATCGATTCGGTCTTTGCTACGTCGACGATGGCGACGGATGTCGCGGCGTCGATGAAAATCGCGCGGTTGACTCGCGTGATCGCGACGTTACACGCGGAGTGCGAAGATGCGAGAGACGAACGGGAAAAAGACGAACGGGCGCGCGTACGCGAACGAGAGTTGACGCGCTACGAAGCGTCGAATGCGATATTGCGCGAAGTGCGGGCGAAGGAAGAGGCGCGAGAGGCGACGACGGAGACGTACGCGGCGTGCGCGACGAAGAACGCGCTCGCGCACGCCAAGGCGACGAATGCGATGGATTCGATGCGAACGAGAATGGAGGAGGAAGCGCGAGCGTTTGAGATTAGGGATGAAGAGCGCGCGAGAGAGATGGGGCGATCGATCGAGGCTATGCGGGCGGATTGTGATCGAGCGAGACAGGCGACGGAGCGAGCGCGAGAGGAGGCGTTGCGCGTGGAGACAGAGACGCGCATGCGTGTCGTAGAGAACGCGCGAGTGACGGAGGAGCGATTACGAGGGGATTTGGAATTCGAGCGCGATGACCGGGCGAGGCGTGAGACGGAGTTCGCGCGTGATTTAGCGGAATGTCGCGCGCGGTGCGCGGCGGAGATTGACAAAGTCAACGCCGAAGCCGCGGCGAGAGCGCGCGAGATGAATCGCATCTTGGGCGAGAAAGATGATGAGATTCGAACGATTCGCAACGACTTCGATGGTAAACTCGCAGATGAACGCGATAAAGGGCGTGAGAAGAGCGAACGACAACGGCTAGCGTACGAATTCCTTGAAAAAATGCTCGGCGAGGCTCAATCCGAGCTCGAGGCCACACGTCGCGCGTACTCAGCCGCGCGGGACGCTCTGGATGAATTGAAATGCGATCGCGACGCACAAAGCGATACCATCGAGATGCTGACATCGACGCTTAGCGCGCGCGAAGCGCGAGTCGAAGAGCTGACGGCGGAGGTGGAACGACTCGCGGCGCTTTCGGCGGACGTCGCGGTTAAGTTGAATCAAACGCAAGATGCGTACGTAGCGAGCATTAAAGAGCGCGGAGAGATGAGTGACATGATTCTCGATTTAAACACTCAGCGCGAGGCTACAGGGGCGGCACACGCGATGAAGATTGAGCGCTTGAATGCGACATTGCAGGAATCGCGAGACGCGTTGGCGACTTGTGAATCATCCATGCAACAAGCCATAGAAAACGCGGCGCGCGACAACGTTCAACACGCCAAAGAGATTGAGATTCAACAGAGTACTCATCAACGTGAGCGAGAAGAGCTGGAGACGTCGTACGAAGCGCGAATCAAGGCGATGGATGTTGAGCGTTCCGCGCGCCACGCGCACATTCTCGAGGAGCAAGCCGTACGCGCAAGAGACATCGAGGCCAACCACGCGAAAGAGATTGAATCATTAGAGCATTCGTGGATGAAAAGTGAAGTGCGTTGGGAGGAGGAACGGAGCCGTCTGCGTGCAGAGCTCGCGAGCGCCAATGCGCTCACGATAGAAGCGAAGAATTTGAGCGACACCCATCGAGCCAGACAGCAGACACTCGAAACAGACCTAGAACGCGTTATCGCAGCTTTTCGCGCGAAAGAGCTCGCACTGAACGGTGAATTGCGGGAATCAAAGCTCGCTTCGCAGGCGGTCGAAGCTTTCGCGCATAAACTTGAAAATGAGCTCGGCGAACGGGCGATGGAGTACGAAACAAAACGCCTCGAAGCCGAGAGCGCATCGAGGGTAGAAATCGAGCGATTGAATTCAATCTGGGAGCGCAAAATGGCTGAAAACGTGAACCATGCTCTTAAAGAGCTGCAGCGCATGCACGAAAGCGCTATGGAACGGTTGACTGTGGAATTGACGGCGCAAGCTCGTGCAGACTGTGCGCGGGCGGTGGCAAATGTCTCGGATGCATATCAAGCCGTCGAGCGGGAGCTGCGTGACGAGCTGAGCGGCAACAAACGCGAGTACGAAAAACAGTCGCTCGATCGCGCGGCGAAGTTTGAAAAGGACGTAACCGATTTGCGCACGGATTTTGAGCGCCGCCTGGCCTCGATGTCGTCGTCGCACGCTCAGGAAATCGAGACGCTCTCGAAATCACACGCCGAGCGCTTGGAGTACATGCAGGCCGACCATGAACGCAGTTTGCAGCGTTCGATGTCCGAAGCCGTGAGACTTGCCGTGAGCCAAGTCGAGGCTCAGCATGAGATTCGCCTCTCCGAGAGCGCCGAAAAAATGCGCCTGGAAAAGGCGAGCGAGCTCAAGCGCGTGAACGATGACTATTCGAAAGAACTCGAGCATTTGGATCGCGAGTACGAGTTGAAACTTGAATCATGTCTTACCGTGAGCGACGCTCTCGAGTTGGAACGCGAGAGCTTACGTGATCAATTGCGGCGCGCTCGAGACGAGCTCGCCGCCGAATCCCTGAAACGGTCAACTGAGAACGAGAAGTCTCGAGAAGCCTTGGCGGCAACAGCGAATGCACGCGAACGCGACATCGAGTCGCTGAGAAGCGAACATAAAGAAACCGTCATGCGCATGCAAAGTTCCAACGAATCGGCGATGCGCGCGGCAAATGACGCATTATCTGCTTCAAAAGCCGAAGTCTCCAAATGGCGCGCGGTGTACGAGAATCGTGAGGCGCGTCCTGAAGACCTGAAGCGCATAGAAGACCTCGAGCTCGAGCTGGCGGTAACAAATGAACGTCTCGAGAGGTCGGCGGCGCATCGCAGGACGCTGCAAACGGAATTGTTGGGACGGGCTCGGGAGTTCGACAAGACGCCCACCGCGCGAAGAGCGGCCGCGGCGTACGGCCGAGGCTGACGCTTCACAAAAGAATGCTGTCGTTATAGTTATTACAGTAATAACAGATGACGCAACTATTTAACGGCATATAGCGTCGTACAAGCGTTAACTAAATCCTCCTCTTCTTCCTTCCACACAAACAATTTTTTCCTCATCGACGTCTCCCGAGTCTCGCCGCGAGTCTATTTACTTCTTAGCAGTCGCGATGACCTTCTTCTTACCCTTGCGCGTTCTCGCGTTCGTCTTCGTACGTTGACCACGAACAGGCAAGTTGGCGATGTGACGCTTACCCCGGTTGCATTGAATATCCTTTAAGCGCTTGATGCTCATGTTGACGGTGCGTCTGAGCTCGCCCTCAATTTGGTACTTCTCCACCTCTTCACGCAGCACAGTGAGCTCTTCTTCGGAGAATTCACGCACGCGTTTGTTTTCCAACTTCGTTGCCGCCATAATAGCCCTGGCGCTCGTATCTCCAATCCCGTACACGTACGTCAACGCCGTCGCGCATCGCTTGTTATTCGGGATCTCGATCCCGGCGACGCGCGCCGCGCGCACGTGCAAATCCCCACGACGCCGCACCGCTGGCTGTCCATCGGAACGAATCAAAGGCAAGCACTCGTCAGTCTTTCGTCCTCTTTCACCTCGTCGCGCGGCGCTCCGTGCGACGACGCGCGCGGCGTTTCCCGACTCGCGTCCGTCGCAACCCTAAAACCCCAGAAAAAAACCCCGTGAGGCTTACCCTCGCGCATCCGTCGAATCTTTCGCGTCGATGTCGAACGCGCACCAAAACCGCCGACGAACGCGTTCGCACGGGCGCTCCAATCATTTCCTTTCGCTGCGATGTGCGAGAGAAAACACATCGTCCTCGTTCGTCAGTCCATCATTCGTCTCGTCCTCGCCCATCGTTCCGTCGCCTTTAGGGTTCGCCATCGCCATTCCCCGATCGCGCGTGACCCACGCGCGTGCGCGTCGTTCATTCGTCATTTCGTCGTCGTCCGTCGCATCACATTCGCATTCAATTTTTTCGTCGTCGTCATTTCGTCGATTTCACCCACCTCGCTTCGCGCGCGCGACGTCAGAGTCAACGACGACAACGCGCTCAACATCGTCCGATGCGCGCGTCGCTCTGTAGAGTCGATCGATCGATCGCGGGCGCGCATTGCGTCGTTCGTAGTCGCGAGTCGTAGACCAGGACTCGAGTGGGGACGTATGTGACGAGTTGTGACTCAGACATACACGCCCGACGTTGGTCGTCCGCACGTCGACATCGCGTCGTCGTCGCCGCGCGGTCGCGCGACCGATCGACGCGTCGAAGTGACGGCGGACGAGGGAAGTGAGCGTCGGGAACGAACGAACGAACGAACGAACGAACGAAGGCGCGCGCGCGCGTTCGCGATGCTGGGGCGATTGGGGAGGCACGGGATGAAAGCGCGCGCGCCTTGCGCGCGGGCGGGGACGCGCGACGCGAGCGCGAAGCGACGAAGCGCGCTGGATTGGCACCGCCACGATCGAGAGCGAACGACGTTGAGGGCACGAAAAGGGTTTTTATTCGGCGAGATCGAAGACGTGAAAGCGAACGGGAGTGGGATGAAGGGGCGGTCGGTGACGTGGACGACGCCGCTGCGGGTGAGGAAGTACCCGGAGCCGTGCTTGAGGGCGAAGAACGCGGTCGTGGATACGTTTGACGACGCTCTAGAGCGATTGTCGCGAGAAATGTTTGAGGTGATGTACGACACCGTGGGGTGCGGGCTCGCGGCGCCGCAAGTGGGGGTGAATTATCGATTGATGGTGTACAACGAAGCGGGCGAACGCGGTCAAGGGAAAGAGGTCGTGCTGTGCAATCCGAAAATAGTCAAGTTTTCCAAAGAGAAGGATTTGTTCGAAGAAGGGTGCTTGAGTTTTCCAAAGATGTATGCCGACGTCGAGGTGCGCTTCGTTCGACGCGTCGAACGCGGAGCGATCGAGGAGGAGGAGAGCCGATGAGCGACGAAAACATAAATATACGCTAATCTGAGAGCCCACGGGCGTGCGGAGAAACGTGAGCAACTGACGCGAGGCTAGTGATCGCGTGTTCGCTCGTTCGCTCGTTCGATTCAAAAGACTGACGTCGACGCATTCGCGCGCTCCCCTCACGCAGCGACCGATCGGCGTACAAATCGAAGCGCAAGACCTCCAGGGTAAAAAGTTCAAGATGACGCTCGAAGGCTTCGAAGCGCGCGTGTTCCAGCACGAATACGATCATCTCGATGGCGTGTTGTACCACGATAGAATGACCCCAGAGATTCGCGCCGAGGTGCAGAGCTATCTCGATTCCTACGTCGCCGAGTACCAGGGCGACGATAAAGCGCTTTAGCGCTCGCTCCACCCCCCTCGATTGTGATTGATTCTTTCCTTTAGCGCTATGCATCGATCGTTCGTTCGTTCGTTTTCTCCCTCGCCCGCGCTCGCGCGCTCGGCGCTCGACGCTCCACGCTCGCTCGACGCGTTCATCAGGGTTTACATCATCCATTCGCGCCTCACTTTTCGCCTCCCTCCCACGTCCCCGCCGACGTTCGCCATGTTCCGTCGCGCCGTCAGTCGCGCGCTGTGCGCGGCGTCCACGTCGTCGTCGTCATCGCACCCGTCGTCGTCCGTGGTGTCGCGCGCGCGCCCGATCGCGGGTGACGTGAGGCGCGCGTTCGCGTCGCGCGCCGCGCGATTCGTCGACGTCGACGACGACGCGCTTCTCAGAACATTGCCCGAACACGCGAGCGTTCGTGGGTTGAAACATGAGTTTGATTTCACTCGAGATGACGTCTTAGTGACGAAGGAGGAGCGCGCGAAAACGAGAGCGACGACGGCGAAGCGATTGCTGACGCGCTCGATCGACGACGCGCTGATGAACGCGATCGCGGTAGGGAAAAGAATTGACGTCAGAGGATCGCGCGGGGTTGGGAAGAGCGTGGCGCTGGCGAAATTCGTGATGCGCGCGCGCGAGGAGGGCGTCGTCGCGTGCTACGTGCCGGATGGTTTAGAACTCACGCGAAGGAGTTATTTTAGTAAGAGCGCGAACGAGGAAGGGATATGGGAGAGCCCGGACTGCGCGATGCGGTTTTTGAAACACGTCGCGAATGTCGCGAATGAACGCACGCTGTCGGCGATCGATGTCGACCAGGAGTCGATGAAGGAACTCGCGGCGGCGCTGGCGAAGAAAAAGACGTCGGCGTTGAAGAAAACCAAGGGCGGCGACGGCGGCGACGGCGCGATGGGCGACGCCACCGCGAGCGCGGATGGCAAGGTGAATTTATTTCAATTCGCCACGATCGCGTCGACGGAGCCAACACTTGCGATCGATTGCGCGATCAAGGTGATCGATGAGCTGATGACGCTCGCGAAGACGGGGAACGCCAAGGTGGTGTTCGTCGTGGACCAGTACAACTCGTTGTTCGGGCCGTCTGACATGTTCGAAGTCACTGGACCGCGATCGAGATCGAATATCCCCGCGCAAAAGTTGCGTTTCGCGCGCGCGCTGACCAAGGCGGTGGAGTCTTCGATGGCACCCGACGCGAAGCACGTATCCGTCACCGCGGCGAGCCAAACCATCGGCGTATCCGACGCCGTCACCGCGGCGTCGCGCCCAGACCCTTCCGTCAACGGCGTCGTCGTCATCGAGTGTCCGAAATATACGCGCGAAGAAATCGATGTCATGCTGCGCGAGTACAAGCGCGTCGGTGTGCTCCGCTCCGACATTGACGCGAAAATCGTCGACGAAATGAAGTCGCTGACGAATGGAAATCCTCGAGAAATCCAAGCCGTCGCTTGCGCAATTTTACGTTGATCGATCGATCGTTCGATCTTTCAGCATCATACTCGTTGTTATGACTCACCCATCGCTCACTCATGGCGCTTTTCACTCGACCACCCTTTGCGATGATGGAAATCCGTCGGCGACCCGTCCCGTCGCGTCTCGACGTCGCCGCGCGATTCGCCTTCGTCCTCACAGCATGGCTTTGAGCGATCGCCTCACGTTGTGGCTCTTAGGGTTCACCGCCGCCGGGACGTTAGGCACGTTGACGTTAGCGCAAAGCGTGCGCGGCGAGCGCAACGCTCGCATCGCTGCGTTGAATAAAAAGCTCGAGTAGTGAAATGAAAGAACTCGCGCTCGGCTCCGCGAGCGCGTTCGCGTCCGAGTCGGATGACGATCACGACATCACCATCGTCGACGACGTCCACGAACTCGCGTTGAATGGTATTTCGAGCGCACGCCCTCGCGTTCGAGTGCGACATGGAACCGTTCGCGGGAGCACGGCGACGTTGGTGAACTGCGCGGTGGGCGCCGGCGTGCTCGCGACGCCGTACGCCGCGCGCGCGTGCGGCTACGTCGGAGCGTTCGTCTTGATCGCTTCGACGGCGATCGTGTCCGCGGTGACGCTTAGGATATTGGTCCGCGCCGGTGCGACGTTCGCGTCGGAGTCGTTTCAAGGGCTCGTTCGCGACGCGTTCGGCGCTCGAGCGTCTCGAGCGGTCGCCGCGACGCTCGTCGCGTATCTGTTCGGGTCGTGCGTGGCGTATCTGATCATCATCGGCGATTCCTACGAGCGCGTGGTCGATGGGTTCAAAAACAACGACGACGATTCCACGGCGAGGGCGTTTTGGGAGACGCGACGGTGTGCCATCGTCGTCGCCGCGACGTGCGTCGCGACGCCGTTGAGCTTGGCGCGAGAGTTGACGCGGTTGGCGCCGTCGTCCGTCATCGCTTTGCTCGCGTTGGCGTACACCGCGATAGCGATCGTCATCAAGGCTGTGATGAATAGCGACGTCGACGGCCGATCGACCGCGGTGGCGTGGACGCTCAGCGAAGAGTCGATATTGGCCGTCCCGATTGTCGTCTTTGCGTTTCAGTGCCACATTCAGGTGTTGTCCATCTTCGCGGAGTTGAGCGCGAGCGAGGGCGAGGGAGACCGCTCGACGTTCGACGTCAACGACGAAGACGATGAATTGGAACTGAACGATCGGGCGAGATCGAGAGACGTCGAGAGACGTCGCGTGCGAAGGATGTACGACGTGATCGCGTACGCCGTCGGCGCGTGTTTCGTCGGCTACGCGCTCGTCGGCGAATTTGCGTACTTGGCACACCCCGATGTTTCTTCGAACGTGCTGGATAGCTACGACAAACGCGACAAGGTGATGATGGTGGCGACGATATTCATGGGTTTGAACGCCGTGGTGTCGTTTCCAGTGAACCATCACGCCGCGCGCGCTGCGATTGATGATTTGCTCGCCGACGCGTTCGGCTGGGCGCGCTTCCCGCCGGGACGGGCACCGCTCGCGCGACACGCGTCGCAGACGCTCGCATTCGTTTTTCTCACTGCGTTCGTGGCGTTCATGGTGAACGATCTTGGGAAAGTGTTTGAGCTCGTCGGCGCGACGTGCGGGAGTTTGGTGATGTTCGTCGTTCCGGCGGCGCTCCTGCTGCATCCAAAAATGCGCGACGCCGGCTTGTCAAAGCCCAGCCGCGTGGACGACGACCTCCGCGACTTAGATGACGTCACTCGGAATTTGTTGAGCTCCGCCATGGGACTGCTCGCCGATGACGACGTGAGCGACGACGTGAGCGTGAGCGAAGCCGTCACGGACGCCGCGGATGACGCGGAAGCATCGCCAAAGATTTCGGGCGCGGAGGTCGGTGCGGCGGCGTTATTGATCGTCGCCGCGTTCGTCGCCATGAGCAACGTTTACGTACTGTTCTTTCGCCGCGATGCTTAAAGCTTGTATTATTTTGAACTGTATTTCAATCCACTCGTGGCTACGTTCTGGCGCGTTTCGCCGCCGGCTTGGGCCCTTCATCCACCGGAACCAACACCGCCGAGGCGTGTTGGCCGCCAAACGATAAATCATGAAAGCGGAGACCTTCCATATCTTTGGTTTGCTCCATTTTTACCGGCAGATGCGCGTCTTCCTCACGCCGGCCCAAGCCGAGCTGGCCCATGTATTGCGAACCCCACACGTAAGCGTCACCATTCTCTAAAATCGCCCCACCGTTGACGCCGCCGGCGGCGACTTTTTTGGCGCGCCCGGGCAAATCGAGCACCTTCATCGGCTCTTCCAAGTACCCATCCTCGGCGGCGGGGACGTCGCGCACGCCACACCTTCCGTCAGTCCATCGCCCGATAGCGATGACGCCGCCGTCGGCGGTGAGGAACAACGAATGGTGCGTCCCGGCGTCGCCGGCGACGATTTTCTTCCCGCTAAGGCTCGCCACGCGCTTGGGGAAGTACGTCACTTGCTGGTCCCCGCGAAGTTCTGGGTTCGGGTCCATCATCCCGAGCTGGTTGCAGTTCGAAAGCCCCCAGCCGTAGACCTCGGAATTCGACCCGTCGGCGTCGGCGCGAATCGCAAAGGAGTGAAAATCGCCGGCGACGATCGCCGTCATCGCCGGCTCGCCGGCGAATGCGCTCCCGAGCGCTCCTTTCCCACGCGTCGCAAACGTCACTCGTGCGGGCGTGAGCAGCTTCTTCTTCAACTCATCGCTCGCACGATCGTTATCTTCGGCTTCGCGCTCGTCGAGTCGCCCGAGTCGTCCTTTCTCGCCGCACCCCCACGAGTACACGGCGCCCGCCGCCGTGAGCGCCAACGCGTGGTCCACGCCGCTCGCGATCGCCACCGCGCCCTCATCTCGCGACTTTGGGGCGTAAATCTTAAACGGAAACATCGTCTTCGATGCGCCGAGCGTGTTCGGGTTGAACGCCCACTCCCCGTTTGTCGTGCGAAACGACCCCCACGCCCAAACGCCCCCGTCCTCGACGCGCGCCAAACCGTGCGAATCCCCGGTCGCGATGTCCACCACGCGCGCGGCGCTCAACGGCATCTCCACCCTACCCGCGTTGTACTCCGCATCTGGGTCCGCGTTTTTGTCGATCACCCTTCCCAAAGCGCCGCCGTCGTTATTCCCGAATGAAAACACCGCCCCCGTCGCGCGCAACGCCAACGTATGCGTCCCCCCGGCGGCGCACCGCGCGACGTCGTTCGACTTCAATTCTTCGCAATTCACTCTCGTCGGTCGTCGTCTTTCGTCCACGTCCCCGCCTAACCCGAGCTGCCCGCTGTCGCCCGCGCCCCAGACGTAGACGAAGCCGCCGCGTTCGACTCGAGTCTCTCCGTCGCGCTCTTTTCCTTCTTCCTCGACATCTGCGTACGTCTTCCTCAAATCCTCCGCGTGTTGCACGTATTTCCTACACGCGGTGATGATGAACGACGACGAATCGCGGGCAAATATCTCTTTGATGTGTGACAAGAATTGTTCGTTGAGCCTCGCGCGCGTCGCCGCGAACGCCCCCGCTCGAGCGTCCGCGTTCGCGACGACGCCCGTTCGTCGATACCCTCGCTCGCGGTCGTCCTCGTCCGAGGCGTCATCGCCCTCGTGCGCTCGCCGCTTCATCGAACTCCGTGCGTGCGGTTTAGTCGTCGCGCGTGTGTATATATATGACGGACGTCTCATGTGTCATTCGTCTCCCATTCATTTCATCGCGCATTCATGCGTTCCACATCGTCACTCCAACGCCCATGCCTTCGCCGTGTTCGTCCTCCGCGTGCGACACCGCGCGCGATTTCGCCCGCGCATTCTCTACGTCACATTCGGAGTCGTCATCGGAATCGTCATCGAAGGATGAGACCTCGCGAGCGTGTCCGCCGACGCGCGAACGCGTCGGTCGCGCCGCCTGGGCGTTGGTACGCGTCGCGACGACAACGCGTTGACTTTATCATCAATGAACTGACCGCGCGCATTCGTTGCGTTGGCGTAGATGCACACGATCGCGGCGAATTACCCCGTGCGTTTCGTTCGTTCGTCGCGCGATGAATGAGTGAGAGGTCTTCGATCGATGGACGACGAGCTCGAGCTCGCGACGACCGACGACTGACGCCGGGACGTCGAGCGTAGGACGACCCAACGCCTCTGCATCGCATCCAAGCCCGAAGGTTTTTCGATGCGTTAGCGGATTTATACCCGTGCGAAGTTTGTCGCGTTGATTTTCGCACCGACGTCGATGCAAACATCCCGAGGACGGAGTCGCGCGAGGCGCTCGCGCGCTGGACGTGCGAGCGACACAACGTCGTGAATGAAAAGCTTGGGAAACCAGTGTTTTCGTGCGCGATGACGGATTTAGATCGCCGATGGAGGAAAAATACTTCGGAGCAGTGTGCGTATGTTTCCGTGACCACCGAGAACGAGGACGAGAAAAGTTCGAGGATAGATTAGTTTGAGCTCGGTTTCCGCACAACGCGCCTCGCTCGAGTCGACTCGACTCGCGCGCGATGTTTCGTAAACTTAAACACAAAGTCGTCTCCAGCGCGCAAGTGGTGAATAAAGAGCTCGATAAGGTTGTACAAAGCGTCACGTCCAGCGCATCGACGACCGCGCCCGTGCATGCGTCTCCAGCGCGAGTTGATGTCGACGTCGACGTCGACGCCGTCGACGCGACGCTCGCCCCGTGCGCGTGCCACCCGCGGGTCGTCGCCCACTACGGCGTCGAGCGCACGTCTTCGGCGTTATCGTTCGTCTCGAACCAAGGCATATTACTCGTCTCAACCGCGCACGGGGTGAAGGCGTACGGCGCACGAGGATTGGAGGTGTTGTACCCAGGCGTCGGCGGCGACGGCGACCGCGAACGAAGCGTCGTCGGCTTCGTCGACGGCGCGGCGAGAATCTTTGCGACGTGCGCGAACGATACGGATGAAATAATCGTCTGGGACGCTCGAGATCAGCGCGTGTTGGCGGCGAACGACGTGAGATTGAACGAAAACGAAGGGACGTTGACGTGCGCGCACGCGTTGCGCGGGAGCGCGTTCACTCTCGTCGGGACGTCGAGCGGAACGCTGCGAGCGGCGTGCGTGGACGTGGTGAAAGGGCAATCGGTCGTGCGCGTGCGCTCGCAGTACGGCGCGACGGTGGATGAGATCGTTGGCAAAGTTTTGATTGGGTTGAACGCACGAATGATTGCGATCGCGCCGCAACCGGGATTGGAGAATGAAAACGCGCGATGCGTCGCGGCGTACGGCGACGGGTCGATGGCGTTGTGGCACTTACACGAACGACGCGCGGTGGCGATCGCGTCGGGGAATGGAATGGCGGCGGGGAATGGGAAACGCGATGGAGGAAGTGGTAAAGATGGTAAAACCGTCGATCGCGGGGACAAGGATGGGGTGACGACGACGTGTTTCGCGTGGTTGGACGCGCGCACGACGGCAACCGGTAAATCGGATGGGAGCGTTTGGGTGCATCGCGTTCCGGCGGCTTCTTCATCGGCAAACGAGATTGAGTGCGTGCAGCGCCAAGTGTTTCCTTATCGAATCGTCGACCCGTCTCATAACGGAGCGCTCATGGCGATTCGCGCGTTGAGAACGGTGTTGAGCGACGACGACGACGGCGCGCGCGGGGCGACGAAGTGGCTCGTGTGCGTCGGCGGCGAGCCGTTCGCGTCTCCCGATCCCGTCATGCTTTTACGTCTCTCGCGCGTCGGTGCGGAAGGTTTTAGAATCGACGTATCGGCCGCGAGCGCGCGAGCGCTTCCTTGGTTTGGGCCGGTGATCGATGCGGTACCGATTCCCGGTCGCGACGGCGACGCCGTGGAATCCGTCGCCGTCTTGAGCGAAGGCTCGCAAATTCATTTACACGACGCTCGTGTCTTGAATCGCGAAAGCGAGAGCGACTCTGCAGAAGACTCGCTCGCCCCGCCGCACGTTATCTCCGTCGCGCGGCCGATAATCGCGACAGCGTGCGCGCCGAGCGTTTGTGCGGCGTCGGATGAAGTCATCGCGACGTTTACGAGCAACATCGAATGTCTCGACGGCGAGAGAAATCGCTTCGACGCCTCGGCGGGATGGTGCGGAGGTCGATGGCCGATCAGCGGCGGGTGCGAATCGACGTCAAGCTCGTATCAGCGCTTGCGTGCTCGAGTGATCGTCGCCGCGCATGGGCGCGACGCGTCCGGGATCGTCATGTTCATCGACGACGGCGGTCGACTCATTCCGGGTGGGCACGTCGGCACGAGCGGCGATGCGTTGAGTTATTTGCACGTGCACGCCGGCGGCGCGCTTTTCGTCGCCGGTCGCGCGAGTGGAAAAGTCGAACTGTACGCTCTGCGAAAGTACGCCGCAGCCAAGGGCGATCGGAACGCTCGCAATCCGGTGTACGTGCGTCGGCTCGAGCGCGACCACGCGGATTTGGCGAGCGAAGAGGCTCGATTTCTCGCCGACGCCGCGTCCATTCCGCGTGACTTTTTGGAGCTCGATTCTGCTTCAGCGTGCGTGACGTCCGCGTACACGCTCGTTGCGACGTTTGCTTCGCCCACGCATGACAGAAAGCGCATCACGTGCGCGCGCGTAAACGCGAGCGCGACGTTGCTCGCCGTCGGCGACTCCGCCGGCGGAATTTCCCTCTTGGATTTGCGTCGAGGCGCCGCGCGATGGAGCGTTCGCGCGGCATCGGGAAAAGAGGACGGTCCGCCTCTCGCGGTTGCGGCGTTTGATTTCGGTTTGCCAATTCCCACACGCCCGGATGAGAACGTCCTCGCCGTGCTTGACGTCGAAAGTGGCGTGCGATTCCATGCTTTGAGCTCCGGTCAGCGCGTCGGCGCCGCCGTGCGGCCGAAATCGCCCACCAAAGCGTTGGCGATTTCGTTGCTCAAGGTCGACGGCACCCCCGCCGATGGCTCCGATCCCCCCGCGTTCTCGCACGAAAATCCATGGTTCGCCCCGCCTTCGGATTTCTCGTATTCATTCTTAACCGCGGAATTCGATGACGACGACGCGTTGGACGTCGACGAAGAGGACATGGCGTTGTCCACGGATGAGGAACCACACGAAGGCGCGGAAGGACCGACGCCAAAGTTCACCGCGCTCGTCGTCACTGTATCATCCGAAGCGTTACGTGTGTATACCTCCACCGGGTGCGCGCGAGGCGAGAGGTCCACGCTGCGAAAAGTGCGACTAGAAGCGCCGCTCGCGCACGCATCCGTCGTTCGAAGCGGCGATTTCGCTCACGGAAGGGGCGCGTCGTGCGTCGCCGGGATTTCGACCGACGGTCGGTTTCTCACGTTTTCGTCCCCAGCGTTCGACACGATCGACCAATGTGGACCAGTGCAGTCGTTAATGAACTTGAACACCGCGGCGATCGCGAGCGATGGGTCGTGCGTCGTCGTCGCCAACGACGGCGCGGCGATGGCGAGATTGGAGACTACCGCCGGCGCGAGCGCGCCGGCGGCGGGACGCGTCATCGACGAAGACGTCGCTTCCGCAGCGGAAGCCGCGCGAGCGGCGCGCATGGCGATGGGAGAGAACGACAATGAGCTCGCTATGGAGACGACAAGCAAGCGCGCGGCGGCTGCGGGGGCGGCGACGCCGCCGACGCCGCCGGGGGCGAATTTCAAAAACCGCATGTCGGCGCTGCGCGACCGCGCCAAGGCGGCGATGGAGAAACTCGCGACGCCGTCATCATCGAAAGGCGACGACGCCGAGGATAGATCGAACGGTGCAGAGGGCGTTAAGTACACCACCACCGATCTCGCGCTACTCTTCGCCGAAGTTCGATTGGAAGCGCCGTCTCCAGTTTCGGCGCCTCCGCCGCCGCCGACATCGCCTCCATCAGAATCGACGCAACGCGCCGAGTTACTCGCGACGTCCAAGGCTGCGCGCGCGAGTGCGGCGAAAATGCCCTCGCCGCGCGAAATCGCACCGGTCAAGCGCTCGGCAAACGACATTCGCGCCAAGTATCGCGTCGCCGAAGTCGCCGACTCAACTCGAGAGATTCGGGACCGCGTCGTCCAGCGCGGCGAGAAACTCTCTCGCCTACAAGACAAATCCGCCGCGCTCGAGGACGACGCCGCATCTTTCGCCGATTTATGCGCCGAGCTTCGCAAAGAAACCGAAAAGCGATCGTGGCTCTAGTTCTCTCCCATCGTCCATCGCGTTATTTCCAACTTGAATGAATACGAATGCGAAGCGTCCGCGCCGTCGGCGCCCGCCGCCGTCCTCCGTCACACCTCGACGCTTTTCGATGCCCCCGAAATCGCACTGGCCCAAGTGGGCCAAAGCCAAGCACGCGCGCGACTTCACCTCGTTCGCGACGATCGAGGACGAGCTTCGCAAGAAGACCCACCACGGCGCGCTCGCGCTCGCCCGGGCGTTAAAAGCAGCCAAAACCTTTGACGACGGCAAAGCAAAGAGAAAGTTTTCCAACTCGCGCGACGACGAGGCGTTAGCGACGCATCTGCGACGGACGAAATCCGTTGACATCGACGCCGTCGCGCGCGCGTGTGCGGACGACGTCGCGAATGGCGTGCGTCACATGGTGTCCCGCTCGCGTGTCGACGACGGGCGAGAGGCGGCGGCTGGCGACGGCGACGGCGAAGCGCGCGTCCAAGGTGTCATCGACGTCGACGCCGCGTTCGACGCTCGAGACGTCGTCACGAACGTGTTTGCTCTCGACGAACGACCGTTTGCGATCGAAGGCGGTGCGAGGGATGATGGCGTTCGAGTCGCCGCGAAGCGTTTGGCGTCGTCGTCGAGAGTCGGACGGGAAATCGAAGCGTTGCGCGAGCGATTGCTCGCGATCGCGCGCTTGGCGAATCGCGCGGTGGATAGGAAGAATAAGAAAACGCGCGATGCCGTTGGACGACCGGGGAGCGCGCGCGAGGGAAAAACGCGGGACGATGGAGGTGAGGGTGGACGAGAGAAGCGGCGCGACGCGGACGCGGACGCGGCGAGCGCGAGCGCGAGCGAGGAGGATGAGGAGGCGAACGACAACGCGAGCTCGAGCGCGAGTGCGGAAGAGAGTGATTTGAGTGATGCCGATGAGTCGGGGTACGTCAGTTTAAGCGAAGAGACGTTGGCGGAGATGCGCGCGTTCAAGCGCGAGGCGAAGACATCCGCCAAAAAAGCCGCGAACGACGGCGGCGGCGAAGCGGAGGCGGACGCCGAAGTCGAGGCGTTGGATTTAGCGCCCAAAAAGAAAAAAATTAAGAAACGCATGGGTCAGCGCAAACGACGAGAAATTGCGGTGGCTAAATTCGGCGCCAACGCGGCGCATTTAATCGCCGAACGCGAGCGCGCGAGCGCCGAGGCTCGAGCCAAGGAGGAAGAGGAACGAGCGATGCATCCGTCGTGGCGAGCGAAACGCGAGCGAGCGCCGCTCATCGTCGCGAGCGCGGGGAAGAAAGTCAAATTCGGGGAAGACGAGAAGAAGCTTGGAACTGGCGATGGTGGAAAGCCACGGGGGAAGCCATCGTTTAAGCCGCCGACGAAATCGACGTCGAAGACGTACGCGCCGAAAACAGAGATCGAAGGCCCTCTGCATCCGTCGTGGCAAGCGAAACTCAAGGCGGATGCCCAAGCGTGGGGTGGCGGGGGCGTTAAACCGGAAGGTAAAAAAGTGGTGTTCGACGATTGATGCCCCGCACGCGACGACGACGTCGCCGCGCACGCTGAAGTAGCCTATTCATATCTAGCGATTCTAACAACTTAGTCTATGAGCCACGAGTTCCATCGTGAACGACGCACGTCTCCAAGTGCCTGAACAGTTTGGTACGACTCGTGAACGTCATCGCACACTGCGCACACGTCAGCCGTGAAGGATCCGCCGCGTTGCTTTTAATGCGCTCCGACGTTTCGATTTGCCAAGGCTTTCGATCGGTACACGCCCGACACGCTTCGTCGTGCGCGAACGCGCTCTTGCGCGCCAACTTGACGCGCTTGCGCACTTTACCGGAAAAATCGCTTTCAGGAAGCACTCGCGCGCACTCCGCGCATCGCATGTGTCCCGGTTTTCCGCAATCGATTCTCACCACGTACTTCACGCACGTCATCGTTTCGTCCTCTCGAAGCGTCGCCCGCTCGAGCTCTTCGAACGCGACCGTATTCAACCCTTCGCTCGCCCAACCCCGGCGATTGTCTCGCAACAACTTCGCCTTCTCTTTAGCCCCGATGCGCGCGCCGCGCGCGTCCAGCGACGCTAACTTCTTCGCCACGTCGTCGGCGTCGCGCTCCAAATCGTCAAACTCCACGTCCTCGACCCGTCGCGTGATGACTTTCGCGGCGATGCAGCGATGGAACTGCGCGTTGTCCTCCCCGCCCCATCCCCAAAATGTGTTTGGATATCCGTTCGTCCTCTCGTACGTCTCGCGGTCGTACACGGTGACGCCGCCGAAGCACCCGTCGGCGGCGTATCTCGAGCCGCGAGCGGCGAGCACGACGACGCCGACCTCCCCGCCTTCGCTCGCGCCGTAGTGCGCTCCACACGACGAACTAGGGGCCATGTCGACATCGTGGCAAATGAACGTCGCGCACGATGGGGCGAACGATGCGGAGGATGCCAAGATGAAGGCGATGTTGAGCAAGGCGCCGCGGTTGAAGCGCTCGCCGTCGGCGCTCTGCTCGGCGACGACGACGAGCGCGGGTCGCTTCGGGACGTTTTCGAGCGCCGCGAGCGCGTCGATGAGCGTGGCGAGCTGTTCGGTGCGACCGGTGCCGTCCTCGCGGAAAGGGATGAGGATGGCGACACCGTAAGGTGGCCGTGCCATCCGACGAGGCGACGAATGACGAATGGCGTAACATCGCGAACCGCTATTTCACTATTTAAGCTCCTTCGCCTCAAAGTCTTTGTACGCGTTTCGAACGATATCGAAGACTTTGTCGGCGATGAAGTGTTGGGACATATCCCCCCCCGACTGCGACACCTTATCGGGATGAATGACGACCAACGCCTTGTGGTAACTCTTCTTCACCCCGTTCGGGGACATGAGCGACGCCATCGTTGGGTTCACGTACCGGTGCCCTTCCCATAGTACTTGGGATAAGTTGGCGAGAAGGGTGCGGATATTATTTTGATTCTTCTTCGCCCACGCATCGATGTCGGCACCGATGAGATCCTGCAGCATCTGCCGCTCATTTTGCTCGGAGCGCTCATTTTGCTCTCTCGCGCGCTTGTCCTTGAGCGCGCTTTCGATGCGCACGCGATTCCTGTCGTGCCGCGCCTTTCGCAAAGCCGCGCGCTCCGGAGGTTCGTTCGGGTCTATTTCCTCGTCATCTTCAGGTTTGTACGCAAACGGCGCGCTCGGTGTCTTTGGAGCCGTTCTCGACGTCGAGTCCATGGTGCCGAATAAATCATCGACGACGCCGCTCGCCGGGACGGCGCTCGCCGTCGCGGACTTTGTCTTACCCGCGGTCGGGGTCACCGTGAACATGGCCTCTATGGGGTCCACGGATGACGCCTTCGACGCGTTTGGCGGCTTCGACGCGCTCGCGCCTGCGCTAAAAAAATCCTCCAAATCGTCCAGAGAGGAGGCGTTGGACGCCGGCGCGGGCGCTTTCGCCGCCTTGGGCGGCTCCGCCGCCTTGGGCGGCTCCGTCGCTTTCGGCGCCGAACTCTCCCCGGCGTATTTCTCCGTCGTTTTCACCGCCCCTTGGTACGGCGGCACGGACGTCGCCGTCGAAGGCGGCACCGATGAGCTCGGCGCCTTGGACGTCGGTCGAGGGAACTCGTCGCCTCGCGCCTTAAGCGCCGAACTCTCCCCGGCGTATTTCTCCGTCATTTTCACCGCCCCTTGGTACAATCGCGAGACGCTCGCCTTCATCGACGCGCTCACTTCCGCGACTTTGGCGCGAGCGCTCGCGTACGTCGTGCTTTCAATAAAGTCGTCATCGGAATCGTTGAATCCACTTCCCCGCGACGGCGGAGGCGCGCGACTCGTCGTAAACTCTCGCGCGTTCGCGCGCGCCGCGTCCTCGTCGACGCGCGTCGGCGCCGCTCTCGCCGCTTCCGGTGCCGTCGCCGAGCGCACCGTCGTCGTCGTCGTCGTCGTCGTCGTCGACGACGACGATGACGATCCTACCGATCGTTTGTCTCGCGCATCGCTTAAGGAAACCTTCCGCAGAGCGTCGTCCAGAACGTCGACGACCGCCGCCGCTTCGACGGAACTCGCGCTCCTCGCCGCCGCGTTCGACGACGACGACGATGCTCCAGATATGAACTCCGCGAACTCATCATCCACCGCTCGCGCGCTGTTTACTTTCGTCGTCATCCTCGCCTTTGCGCTCGTCGTCACAGGCGTCGTCGTCGTCGTCACGGGCGTCGTCGTCTTCGCGCTCGCGAAAAACGCCTCCAAATCATCATCCGCGCGCGCGCCTCCTCCTTTCCCACGGTCACCATCGCGATCATTCGCCACGCTTCGTAAAACATCAAATACATCCCTACTCTCTCTCAATTTCGCAGAACCATCATCGCTCGCTTGCGAACGTTCCTTCGTCGACGCGCGCGTCCCGCCTCGCGCGTTCGCTTCGAAGAACGCCTCCAGATCAACCTCCGACGACGATGTCGTCCCATTCGTCGTCGTCTTATTCGTCGTTCGTTCGTCATTCGCGTTCGCCCGTTCGTCCTTGCGTTTCATCGTCAAAGGCGTCGTCGTCCTCATCGTCGTCGACGCTTTCGACGACGACGACGACGACGCGCCGAAGCGAAGTAAATCGTCGAACGCGTTCGCGTGCGCGTTCGCGTTCGCGTTCGACGACGTCGTTCGATTCGGCGTCGACGTCGACGACGTCCCCGAGGTCATGGACGACATCGATCGATTCGTCGTCGAAGGCATCGTTCGTGGACGACGCGTCGGTGTTCGACGTCGATCGATCGACGTTCGTTCGTTCGGTCGTTCGGTCGTCGCACGCGGTCGTCCAACGCGTTCGCGCGGTCGTCGCGGTCGTCCGTCAGTCCGTCGACGCGTCGACGACGAGCGAACGACGACGACGGATGAAAAAATGGTGTGATTAGCACAGAAT
>Ga0222712_10002727_pt1 | contig 19828 bp, 11 predicted proteins | sample C33_657DmetaG_FD_165043 | JGI IMG/M metagenome (GOLD analysis project Ga0222712, IMG submission 165043) | Estuarine water microbial communities from San Francisco Bay, California, United States - C33_657D | ecosystem: Environmental > Aquatic > Marine > Unclassified | place: USA: California... | reverse complement strand
GGACTATCGCGTGTAGAACGTACAACGAATGTGTCTAAGGTAACTACGCTATACCCACATAATTTAGCTATAGATGATCGCTTTAAGATCAGTGGGTGTACCAATGCTACGTTCGATATTACCGGCGGCATCGTTACTGATGTAATTGATGAGTATTCTTTTGAGTACGCACAGACTGCAAGTAATGTTGTAGATACAGCCGTTGCTGCAGGAACTTTATACCATGATGTTTCTGAGAATCCGCCTACGACAACTGCAAGGTATTGGGGCGATGGAACTTATAATTTTACGGATGATTTTGACTCACGTTCATTAATAGATATTCTGGATACAGATGACTTCGATGCCCCACCAGAAGGACTGCAAGGTCTTACTTCGGTGCAGAATAATATCTTAGTTGGGTTTGTTGCTAATCAGTTGTTTTTTTCTGAACCCGGTAAACCATGGGCATGGCCTGCAAAATATGCTGTGACACTACCATTTGATATTGTGGGTATTGCAGCAATTAGTGGCTCTATGTTAGTAACAACAGAGTCTTATCCGTTCATAGTTTCTGGTTCTGATCCTGCTGCCGGTATGGCTGTAGCACGTATCGATGCACAGTACCCTTGCCTGAACGCTCGTAGTATGGTGACTATGGGGTACGGTATTGTGTACTCAACACACGATGGATTAGCAGTCTACTCCCCTAGCAGCGGCCCAACGATCATAACAAAATTGTTATACAACAATGATACATGGGAAACAGCATTGAATCCGGCGACAGTCTTGGCAGAGTTTTACGGAGATAATTACGTAGCATGTCACTCCGCAGGCGGGTTGGTATTTGAACGAGATGAAAAGATTGGTGGGTTCTTTGTTGATACGGACTATACATTTACTGCCTCTTGGTATGACGCCATTGGGGGTAAGATGTATTACGTATCTGGTTCCAATGGTGACATCTACGAGTGGGATAATCTGACACAGCCTTCTGTAACCCAGACTTGGAAATCCAAAGTAATCAATACCAAGGATATGATTAACATGGGGGCGGCGCGGGTTATCGCAGATTATGGTGATACTACGGAAGTTTGGAATGAAGTCATCACTACATGGAACGGCGATACAGATACATGGGATGCGCCAGACGCTATAACATTTAAACTATGGGTTGATAAAGAACTGACTTATACAACTATAGTTAACGATACTAATATATTCCGATTACCTACCGGGTATCGTTCTGATACGTTTGAGGTAAGTGTTGAGGGTAATGTCCGTGTTAGGGCGATCCATCTAGCAGAAACACCTATAGGATTGAGGGAAGCATAATGGCACGATTTACTGCAATCCCAAATATACCTCAGGCGGGACTAACTGATTGGCAGTTTAATGCTATGTCAGCAATGAAGGAGAACATTGAACTCCTTACGGGTGCTCGTAACGAAGTAGATGGGGCTAGTCGCGCACTGACAAAATCTTCCATAACAATAACATCAGCGCCTACACAATCCATGCAACGAGTTACTGCCGAAGGCGTTGGGTTTACGATTAGTGGCGTCAATGTAGTTGCACTGAGTGATTACGAAAAATTGGTCGTCAACGTACAACAACTTGCTAATGATGTTGCAGCCTTACGTAATACGCTGAACAGTCTAATTACGCAATTGAAACAGTGAAAGGAATTACCATGAACACCACCAATATGGATTTACCACCTGCACTTGCTAGCATCTTAAATATAGGCACGCCTGCACCCCTTGGTAGCGGTGCTAACCCAGCTTTGGGTTTGTCGGGGGCCATGGGTAATACACAAGCCTTTATCCCACAGTATGCAGAAGGTGGTATGGTCGGTCCCGGCGGTATGCCACAACCAACAAGTGTTGCTAATATGCCCCCACCAACAGGAGTAGGTGTTCAGGAGCAAGGTGCGCCGCAAGGTGGGATGTCGCCACAAATGATTGAGATGCAGGTAAACCAGTTCGCAGCTCAAAATCCTGAGCAAGTTCAGCAGATCACACAGACTGTTCTTCAAGCGGTTCAGGCAGGTGAGATCACGATGGACGAAATTAACATGGCAGAACAATTAGCCAAGTTAGCAATACAGAATCCTGACATGTATCCGTACATTCGTAATTTCTTAATACAACAAGGTATTGCTACTGAACAAACAATGTCACAGCAATATGATGCAGGTTTAATATTTGTTGTTCTATTAGCAATTCGTTCTGTACGTCAGGGTGGTGCACAGATATCGCCCGGCGGCGTTCCTATGGGTATGCAGACACAACCAGCCATTCCTTCTATGGCAACGGGCGGTCCAGTTCCTACATCAAAAAAAGCTGACGGGGGTGTACTGATTAACGCACATGAGGGAGAATACGTTATACCCAAGAATGTGGTGCAAATGAAGGGTAAAGAATTCTTTGACAACTTAGTGGATAAATACAAGGAGAGCTAATGTCCCTACCCCCAAGCCATGATCCTATATCTTTGGATTCTTATGAGCCGTTGCTTCTAAGTACTAAAGAACATTTTGATCAGTATTGGCAACCAGCGCGAGCATTACTAGAGAAATGTGTACGACGCGCAATGCATGGGGAAATAACAGTAGACGATATTTATGCTCTAGCTATACAGAAACAACTCTATATATTTGTAGTTAAGTGTGATACGACAATCATGCCAAGTGTAAAAATGATTTTGGTATTAGATATTGTCAATTACCCACGGTTATCTGCTATGAATATATTGGCATTAGCAGGATCGGATTTAAATTATTTTCATAAGAAGTATTGGGCAAAATTATGTGGGTGGGCTTATATGAGTGGGGTACGTATTTTGGAAGGCTGGGTTGCCCCCGGAATGGAGCGCATCATATCCAGATACAACTTCAAACAAGCATATAAACTCATGCGGTACGATTTAACGGAGGCTTAAATGTCTATCACTACCCGCGCTCCTTATGGGGCTGAACTGGAATACATGCCGAGCGAGGCGTTTAAATTAAATCCTATCGCTAGAGCATTTGGAGAGCAACCTAATTTGCATGGTGGCGGTGGGGGCGCTAAGGGTGCGGTAAAGAAAATTGCTACTGTCGCTGTAGCAGTTGCCATCCCCTACGCAGCACCAATCGTAGCAAGTTCAATCGGATTATCTGCGGCTATTGGAGCTACTGCTGGTGCCGCTGTAACTGGTGCTGCTATGGGTGCAGGTTTAGCTAAAGCTACAGGTGGAAACGTCGGACAAGGCGCATTGATGGGCGGTATCGGTGGTGGTATTTCTGGATATGCTTCAGCACCTACACCTACTCCTACGGCACCTACTATAACGCAACAAGCAGCTATGGGGGGTTACGGCGGCGGTGGCTATGGTACGGTCGCTACTGGTGGTATGACAATACCCGGGGTAGCACCAACAACTGCAGGTCTTACCGTTGCTCCTGAAACACTTGGGCAGACTTATGGAACTATGGGTGTACAACAAGCAGGTATTAGTCCGGGGTATTCACCTACATTTACCACTGCGCCCACACAAACATTCGCTAATATTGCAGGTACTGATGTTAATGCTGGTATCGGTGCCTATGGTACTGCGCCAGCAGCAGCACCTGTTGCTGCAGGAATAAATCAAGGGCAAATAGCTGCTTACGGAACATTAGGCCCACAGGCTGCTGCAGCAGCACCTGAGTTTTCTTATGCAGGTTTAGGCGCTGCGCCTACTGCAGCACCAACAGCAGCAGCACCAACAGTAGCAGGAACAACTGCAGGTGCACAACCCAGAACATTTATGGAAGCATTAGGACAAGTGCCAGCGAATATCAAAGCACGGTTCTCTGATCCAAAAGTTCTAGCTGATCTGACACTAAAAGCCGCAGGACAACTAGCTGGTTCTTACGCTGCAGGTCCCGGTATGACTGCAGAAGAACAGAAACTTTTGGATGCACAAGTACAGGAACTAAAAGATTTACAGCAGAATAACCAAGCGTTATTTAACCAGCGTCTTGAACAAGCACAAGGACTGATCGGGGAATCTAAATATTTTGACCCTGAGTACTTCGGCCTACAACGTGCACGTAAAGCACAGGTTGCTGCTGGTCGTGCAAAACGTGCTGGTCTACGTGGACTAACAGGTGCAGCGCGTGAAGCGGAAAGCCGCCGTTTTGATTTAGCTGCTGGTCGTGATGTTGGTACAGCGTATGATGTCGGTTATGGACAAGGTGTTTCAGGACGTCTACAAACACAGCAAGCCGGTTTATCGGCGATGCCAACAGCATACCCAACCAGTGGGTCGGAATTCGCTAATATCGGTCGTGCGTATGAAGCTGCTAGTTCACGCCGCCGACAGACCACTGGTGATATAGGTGACTTATTCGGGTCATTTACTGGCGCAAGCAAAGCTACTAGTCGTGGCTAAGGAGTAATCATGGACTTAGGACAACTACTTGGTGGAGCGGGAGTTATCGCCACAAGGCAGCGGCAGACTGAAGAAGATATGCGTACTGCACAACGCAATCAGCTTGCTATCGAGGAACAAAATCGTCTGAATCAATTACGTCGGGAGATGTTAGCAGCTCCCCCTGTCCAAGCACCACAGTATGATTTTGGTGGGACACAATACCCTATCGACGGTATGCAAGCGGGTGCCCCTGCACAAGCACCTGCACAAGCACCTGCACCTACCCCTCCGGGTTTTACTCAGCTTGATCCTAATAGCCCACAAGCTCGGGCAATGTATCAACAACGTCTTGAGCGTTTACGTGGTGAACAGACTAAAGCCACTGGTGTACCTGTAGCAGTCCCCGGTGGACCTGTTAAAGCAGGTGTAGTAGGTGTACCCGAGTTAGATATAGGCGCAGCACCACCTGATGCGTCACGCTTTCAACAAATGATGGCAACTTCTGGTGCAAAAGGAAAGATCAATAATACTCTGTACGATATTTCTACAAAGCTAGCGACAGGTAAATATACTGGTGTACCAGCAACTGGTGGGCTTAGTGGTATTACAAACTATTTTACGGGTACGCCAGCAGAAAGTGCATTGCGGGATCGCGCTATCAAAGCGAACGATTGGTATATGTCAGAAGCTGCACGAACATATTTCCAACAGAATCCTAAGCTATTAGTTGATGCGAAAAAAGACCCAGTAACTTTCTATGAGAAGGTAGCTAAAGGCGTTAGCGCCATGAAGGCTGCAGAAACTCCTGCACCACTACCGCCATCGAAGAAAGCTACTAAGTATGATCAGGCGCAGACTCCCTACAACGATCTGATTACACAGAGCGCACAGCAGTATGGTATTGATCCAACGATCTTTAAACGATTGCTTGGTAGTGAGTCATCGTTCTCGCCAACAGCAGTATCTCCGCGTGGTGCCAAGTACGGTTTGGGTATTGCGCAGATTGCATCGAGTCATGGTCTACCTCGTGAGGCTATGCTTGACCCTAACCAAGCTATCCCATTTGCAGCGCAACTGTTCTCACAGTACGTACAGCAATCTGGTGGTAACTATGAACAGGCATTGATGAAGTACAAAGGTGCATCGACTGAACGTGGTCGCGCATCCATGGCTGCAATTGTAAGAGATATTCTATCGGGCACACAGCCAGCACCTACTGCACCTGCACAAGTTGCTATAGGGGCGGGGGCTATGCCACTACCCGGTCAACCCGGAGCACAGGCACAACCGCAGCCATTGCCCGGTAGACCTGAAGATTTACAGGCACAACCGCGTATGTATGCGGGGCAAAGCACAGTAACAAATCCGTTCGTTCCTGCTGCGCAAGCTGCAACACCTGCGGCGCAAGCACCTGCACAGGCACCAAACGTACCTACTGCTAGAGATCAAGCTGGTTTTTACATGGCGAATCCGCAGTCAATTCCTGTGGAGATGCAACGTGCTAATCAGATGCGCGGTGAGATGGAACGCTTGGCGGGTATGTATCAACGTGCTGGTATGGGCAATCAGTATATGGAAGCCCGAGCAAAGATTATTGAAATCGATAACAGCATGACGTATTTGCAAGGGATGCAGGGTCTACAAGAATTTCAACTTGGTAATGATCCTCGTCGCCTTGGTGCTGTGTGGAGTCAGTATGCTGGTGTACCAGTGGGTATTCAACCTCGCGCTGATGGTAAGTACAACATCATTGTCAACGGGCAGAAAACCAAAGAAGGTATTTCAGCGGCGGATATATCTGACGCAGCTCGTTCAGCATTTGACCAGACGTACCGTCAACAGAAAGCAACCGCTGGTGCCGCATACAGTATGGAAGCATTTAAGTCACAACTCACTGCGCAACTAGAGACAGTTAAACAGCAAGCTCAAATGGTACGTGAAGCTACGGTTGAAGCGATCAAAGGCCGAAACAAAGTCATGGAGATTAGATTGGGTCGTGAGGACTTTGATATTAAACCGGTGGGTGACGGTACTGCTAGGGCTTGGGTATACAACAAAGCTGGTACTGCACTAGGTGTAATGGATGCTAGGACAGGTGAGTTTGTTGAAATGGACGGTATCAAAGTCCCAGTTGGCCCATCGTATCGAGCTGTCACAGGTACTCCCGCTGGTGTATCCGGTAACGTGAGGTAAATCATGGCACAAGCAGGACTGTCGTTTGCAAATCCGTTTATGGAAAAAACCAATGTCGGAGAACCGGCTAATCCATACGCACCGTTTAACCCATCATCGTCAATCGGGATGGGGGGTCTAGGTCCTTCACTAGCAGATATGGCAGTGATGGGGGAACAGCTTGTAAAACAAAGCCAGTTCACTATGCCCGATATGGCTAGACCTCCTGCAGCACCGGCGATTGCGTTTAGTCCTAGTAAGAAAGAAGTCTTTGTCAACGGGTTGACGTTTGCTGTAGACGACGCTTCCTCCGCATTACAATCTGAAGGCTACCTGCGTAGTCCAAGTACTGGCTTACCAAAAGGTGGTGACTGGGTTCCCCTTGATGAACGCGCATACACACAGTATCTGGACTCCATTCGTAACCCTAGTTTGGGACGCCTCGCAAGTAAGAATTTTGGGCGCGGTGTTGATGTTATGCAGTCTCTGGGTGGGCGTGCGTTACAACTGGCGGGTGCTGAAAGTTTGGGTGGTCGTATTGTCGCGCAGCAAGAAGCAGACTTGCGTCGTACAGCCCCTTATGAGCGTCAGTTTACGGATATTGAATCAGGTCGCGGCGCAGTCGAGTGGCTTGTCGCAAATTTTGCGCAACAAGGTCCAAATCTTATTGAGTCCGTTGCAACTGCTGGACTGGGTTTCTTGGCTGGTACTGCTGCTGGTGGCCCTGCTGCTGGTGTTGCCGCTGCTTTCTCCGGCCTCTTAGGTAAGACTGCGTGGAAAGAATCAGTTAAGGCTGCGCTAAAGAAACAAGCTACCGGTGAAGCACTCAACGCTGCAGAGAATAAATTAATTCGTGAAGCCGCTGGTATTGCTGGTGCAGTAGCCACATCCTATGCACAGAACTTAGCCACCGGTGCCGCTGATATCTATGGCGAACTTCGTGAGCAAGGTGCCGATGCTACTGACACAGATGCTCGGCTAAAAGCTCTGGCTGGTGCTGTACCTTACGCTGCACTTGAGTCGCTACCTGAGTTCTTATTAGCTGGACGCTTATTCGGGGGTGCTGGTGCCCCTCGTGCCTTACCTGCGGGTGCCTCACTAGGTCGACGTGGTGCTGAGTTACTGCGTCGTGGTGCTGTAGGTGGACTGATTGGTGGTACTGCTGAAGGTGCTACAGAAGCTGGTCAAGAAGCATTGTTACTTGGTATCTCAGAACAAGACTTATCATCACCCGAGTCGGTTAATCGACTGATCAATTCGTTTGCCGCAGGCTTTGGTGTAGGTGGTCCGATTGGTGCTGTAGCCAATTTAAAGGGTAAACAACCCGCTAACCTACTAAACCCTAGTCAAACTACTGATCCATCTGCGGAACAATTAGGTGGTCCAGTTGTACCATACACACCCGCACCGGGTGCGCCGGGGTTCACTACCCCACCTCCGTCTACAGTTACACCGATTACACCTGAACTGGGTGGTCCTGCTGCCGCTCCACAATTGGGTGCGCCTGTAACTGCGTTGCCTGCTCAGAACGCTATTATGGTGACTGGTCAGGGGGAACTACCTACGGGTCCCGGTACACAAGGTGTATTAAATATCTTTGGTCCTGAAGGTATCTCTGCTCAAGAGATGGCGGCGCGTATGCAGCCGCCTGTTGCGCCTACTGAACAGCCTCAAGCACCTGCTGCTCCGACGGCACAGCCCGGACAGATGCCGTTACAGTTTGCACCTGCTGCACCCGGTGTAGAAGCTCCGTTCAACCCACAGATGGCAAATCAGATGCAGTCTATTCAGGCTCGTATCCAACGCCAACGTGAGTTTGAAGCAGCTCAAGGACAACTAGCTGCGCAACAGCAAGCACAGATGAACCAGATTGCACAGCAGAGTCAGAACGCTCGTGATCTATTTATCCTACAACAGCAACAAGCAGCCGCTGCCGTACAGCCAACGCAACCCACATTACCTATGGTGCCAGCACAACCAAGTGCACCACAACAGCTTCCGTTGTTTACACCAAAGCAAGCACCTAAGCCTTCGCGGGGTCAGGGATTGCGTAAAGGTGGTCGTGCTGCAGCTATTCAAGAACCAACTGGTCCAGCTATTCAGCCGCGTGTTGACCTACGTCGCTCACCTCAGATACCGTTGTTTACACAGGAAGGTCAGCCTTCACTAGCAGCGTTACGTGCTGCTGGTGTTAAGGGAAAGATCACTCCAACGCTAGCCAAAGGTGGTAAGCAAGCACCTCCAACTGGTAGGGCAGTAACACCAGTGACGGTAGCTAAAGCTAAAGCTGAAGTAGAGAAGAAAGCTACAGATAGGTTAGCTGCAATCAAAGCAGCGGCTGAACGTTTGAAAACAAAGGAGAAGAAAGATGCCACTCAAAAAGGGAAGCAGCAACAAGGTCGTGTCAGCCAACGTCAAGAAGATAATGGACGAGTACAAGGCGGGCGGCAAGCTGGGGAACAGCCCAAGACCGAAGTCAAAAAAGGCGGCGTTGAAACAGGCGGTGGCGGCGTCACTCTCAAACGCGGGGCGAAGCAAGAAGTAAAACCTGTTGCACCCTCTGCAAAATTCGACGCTACAGTTAGACAAGGTGAGTTAGCACGAGCTGGTGGTATGTGGCGTGAGTACGCAGACAAAGCAACGCAACCAAGATGGTCTGAGTTATCCGATACTCAAAAAGATGCGTGGCGTATAGTTGCTATTGAAGATAAACGTCCATCCATTGCAGCGACAAAGGAGATTGCCCCACCAAAAAAAGCGGTGGCGGCGGTAGCCGCCGTTGAGGTCGAAGCTCTCCCACCGGCAGAAGCGTGGGAGGATATGAAGCCTGATGGTGCACCGGAATACTTCGCGCTGACTCGTGCTGCTCAACAAGAATGGGCGGGTGCAGAAGCCAAGACTATGGCATTGGCTGAGAAGTTAGCCGCTGGTGAAACAACAATCGAAGAACGCGAAGCGACTGCTGCTGAGATTCTTGCTGAAGAAATCCAAGCGGCTGAAGAAGCAACCGACATCCAGACATTTAAAGACGCTATACAAACAGTAATTGAATACGCGTTCTTTACCAGTGAGGAAACAAATACCAAGCGATTGGTAGAGCAAGCACAGGCGTTCATAAACAATACACAGTTTAGTGAAGCACAGATAGGTGCTATGGATCAGGCGTTCTTGGACGCTGCACAGTATCGTCTCCAACTGGAAGCAACATATACGCGTGGTAGTAAAAAAGACCAGAACAAACCGTGGTTCTCTTACGCGCTATCACGCAACCTCTTACCTAGTATCAAAGCTAGGCTGATCAATATGCCTGCGCAGTACAAGAACACTGCGCCTGCTGCTAGTGGGAAAATCACAGACAAACGCACTATTGATCTATCGTCCGAAACAATTATGGGCGAACCGCAACAGTTGCTTGGTGAACTGATCAGTGACTTGGTTAGTGTCAACAGAGTGCTTGAAGTTACTCGACTATCGCAAGCGATTAAGTTTCGTGGCGTTACATACAAGAACGTGGTCGCACTTGCCAAGGAACTGTATTCCAAAGTTAGTGAGAAAGGTAAGAACTTCATTGTTCGTGGGTACAAACTTAGCGAATACTTTAATGAAGATGGCACACCTAAGACATTGAAGTCTGGTGGTCGTTACATCATCACCAATAAGTCGCTGACTAAAGAACAGCAACGTGCGTTAGAACTGGAACAGAAAGCAGAAGCTAAGGCATTAGCCGAAGCAGAACGCGAGCGTATGCGTAATGAAAGTTTCCCAGTTGAAGATGACTGGGATAATGACGATGGTCGTTTCTACCGTGATGATGGTAGTCCGATAGAGTCTACGATACCAATGGGTCGTGTGAAGATTCTGGTTAACAACTTCCTATCCAAACTAAATATCAAACCAAAGACCTACGTGTTCAAGAACTATGAGGACATGAAGCGTCGTAACCCTGAGTTGTTTGCGCAGGCAGCTAATGCTCGTCCTAACAATGACTTTGGTACTGTCAATGCAGCAGGCTACTCGTTCGGTAAGAACGTCTTAATCTTTACTGACTTCATCCGTACTGAACAGCAACTGAAATTTATCTTAGCCCACGAAACACTGGGTCACTTTGGTTTCAGAGGCATCATGCCTGCAGCACAGTTGGATAAAGTATTGAACCGTATCTATGACGTAGACCCTGACGTTCGTGCTGGCGTGGATAATATGATGCAAGCGCGGGGTATACCAAAGTCAGAAGCCATCGAAGAATATCTGGCTGACAATGCGGCTGATCTGGATGTGTCCATCGTTGCGCGTATTTGGAATGCATTAAAGAACTTCTTGAATAGATTAGGCTTTGCGTTCCAAGATGACGAAGCTAGATACTTTATCAACCAAGCACGGAAGTATGTGCGTCGTGGCGACACGGGTAACTATGTAAACGCACGGTCTATCGTTGGTGATATGGAGCAACTGTATGCTGAAAGAGATGCTGGGCGTTACGCTGCTGCTCCTGTTGGTGATCTGGCTTCACGCGCTTTTGCTTCAGGCGCTATGAACAATAGATTCGGTGGTACTGGTGGATTAACTGGTGCAATCGATGCGTTTACTAAAGGTATATTCGGTGCTCGTCGTGATGTGCCGGGTAAAGTAGCGTCTGTCCTTGAGCAAATTCAAACACTAGACAACAAGGCGCGTCGTAGCTTTGGCCTTAGTCAGATATACCGGATGTTGGAGAAGCAGCAACAGTACGCTCGATCGTTGCTATCTAAGTACCAGCGTATGACACAGTTCACACACTCACCTGATGTGTTTGGTTTTGGTAAGGGTGTGACTGAAGAACAGAAACAAACTGCTGGTGAACTGTTGGCTCGTGCTGCATTACTACGTGCATCTCAAGCAACGGATGAACTAATCAAGTCCTATCCTAACCTAGTGTCCGTAGACGCGATGGGTAATATCTCAGTTGATCCATTGGTGCGACAAGAGATTGAGAAGGCTGGATTCGTTACTGCCGAGGAGTTCCGCAAAGGGTTTGATATTACCTACTCCAATGGCGAAAAGATACGCTTCCAGTTCGATGTGGATGAGAATAGTCCTGAATGGAAAGTCTATTTAGAAACCCGCGAAACAGTCAACGAGGCTGCTATCGATCTGATGTTATCTAACTACGAAGCTGCACAAGCTGAGGCTAAGCGTGTCGTAGGTGATCTGAACAAAGGTAGAACTACCAACGTATTTACCAATGATGACCTAGATGCTATCCGGCGGGCTGCAGCTATATATCAGAACAAGCGGTACGAAGGTAGTGACGTAGCTAATGCTGGTGTTGAAGTACGTAAACAATCTGCGAAACAGTCTGAAGAATTTCTAATAGCATTTGGTCGTGCGTTGTTTAACGACGATGTGTACAAGGTCTGGACAAAAGACCCGACAGCATCTCCTACGATAGCCAAAGACTTTGAGGAGTTCTTAAAGGCTGAGTACGATGACATCCGTGCTGCACTACCTAGCCTACGTGCCAAGATCAAGTCAGACAAAGACTCATTCACTGTTCAGAAAGTAGTACGTGATCTGTTCATGTTTGATCTGCAATCTAAGAACGCTGACTTCTATGCTAAGCGAACTATCCTTGGCTCATACGTACCATTTACTCGTCGTGGTACTGAGCAAGTACGTTTGTCTGCAGTCGATGCGCGTGGTAATCCAGTTAAGTTAGATGAGAACGTTCGTGCAACACTGCCGTACTTCCAGATGGACAGTCGCGGTGAAGCCATGGATATGGCGACTGAGTTAGAGAAATTGTTTGAGGGTGAGTGGACACTCATGGATGACATGGGTAACGAGGTGCAAGTGCGCTTAGTACCTGAAGTATCTAAAACACGTCAATCACCTGACTTAACTGAAGCAGTTAACTTCAACGAGTTTGTGTATGTCTTAAACCGACTGAACATCAATATTGCACCTGATGTACGTGAGAAGATCATCACGACACTGACTAACCAGAATGCTCGTGCTCGTAAGAACTTGCAGCGTTCAGGTACTGAGGGCTGGGATAAAGATGTAGTGCGCTCTGTGTCTGAGCATTTGGAAACTTCAGCGCATGTGGCTGCTAAGAAGTTATACCGCCACCGCTTGGACGACATCATGCTGACAGACTCCAACTGGTTGGGTGATGAGCGTAAGCTAAAAGATTTAAAGGCTGCGGTTGATAACGCTACAACTGATGGTGAACGTGCGCGAGCACAACGTATGTATGATCAGTATGCGTATATGTATCGCTACATGGCTGGTAGTACAGGTAAGCGCACAGTAGAGATTGACGGTAAGGAAGTACCAACGTTAGGTCGTGGTGAAGATTACCGTGAAGAAGCCAAGCAAGTACTGCGTTGGTACAGTGAGGCAACTAACATCACAGACTCCACTGAGGACTTACTCTCTGGTGAAGCTGGCTCTACATTAAAGTTAGCTACCGTTCTGATGCAGCTTGGTGGCTCAGTAGCTACTGCCGTAATTAACTTGGCGTCGCTCGTATCACACAGTATGCCGTATCTGTCGTACTACAATCCATCGCGTGGTTTCGGTGGTGGTTATGGTGAGGCTAAGACAGCATCTGCTTTGTTCCGTGCTGCACGAGATATGAAAGACCCTAAGCTATCTGATGATGCGTTCTTAAACGATATCGCAGAAGGCAGGGTTAATCCTGCTGACTACAATCTAACTGATGATGAGGCTGAGTTCTTATTCAAGCAGACAGAAGAAGGCACATTGCAGGCAGCACAGTTCAATGCGTTGGTAGGTACAGCACGAGGCAAGGTGTTTAACAACAAGGCTCAAGCTGCTATCAAAGCATGGATGAGTATGTTCTCCTACACTGAACAGTTTAATCGCCGTGTAACAGCTTTGGCTGCGTACCGCTTGGAGAAGGAACGTTCATTAGCACAAGGACTGAGTGAAGAACAAGCAGCTAAGGCAGCTACAGAAGCAGCACGACTTGCAGTTAATACAGCGCAAGGCGAATATGCCATGTTCAACCGTCCTGAGATGGCTCGTGGTAACGTGTTGCAATACATTTTTATGTACAAGCAGTTTGTGATTGTTACTGTGCAGTTGATGCGTAGCTTGCCAGTTAAAGGACAACTGCTGATGCTCGGCTTCCTACTGCTGACATCCGGTCTAAAGGGATTGCCATTCGCTGAAGATATCTTTGATGTTGTAGACACCATTGCACAGAAGCTCGGGCTGAAGATGGCGAGTGTAGAGAAAGAACTTACTGAGTGGGTTGATAGCGTGGCTCCCGGTATGACGCCGTTCATCATGCGCGGTGTGCTTGACCGTATGACTGGTGCCACAATGTCTACCCGTTTGGGTATGGGTGATCTAGTACCATTGACTGGAGCATTCCGTGCCGGTGCTGATCCTGCTCGTGAGGTATCTGACTTCGCTGGTCCAGTGTTCAGTGGTATATCTGGACTGGTTGGTATGGCTGGTAGCGTGGCTAAGTATGGCGCTGAGGTGGTCGGTCTACGTGATGATCTAACTACGATTAACGGTATCCTGCGTGATTCCCCAGTTGCTGCCTTGCGTTCTATGGGTGATAGCTATGCGTACCTAAACAGCGGTATGATTACCAATGCGCAGGGGCAAGTTGTCCAACGAGAAGCTGCGTACCATACTGTCTTAGCTCGACTACTTGGTTTCTATCCTGCTATTGCTACAGAACAGAATGACATTGTTCGTCTATCTAAATACGTTGGTGACTACACTAAAGCAATCAAGGCTGAATACGTTAGCTCATACGTCAAAGCAACTTTAGAAGGTGACAAAGAACGGGCGAGAGAAGTAGCCCGTGCTGTACAGGATTGGAATGTGGGTGCACAGGGTACAGGATTAGAGATTAGAACGTTTGAAAAAGATGCTGCTCGTGCAGCCATAGAAGCAGGACGTCCTACTGCGTTGCGCTATCTCCGATCAGCACCCAAACAAATGCGACCGGAGACTATCGAATTACTACAGGCTTATGGCCTGTATGACGAAATCAGGTAACAACTTTTAGTTGTCCAAGCGTCAGGTTATCGATCGCATCATCGGCGTCAGTCAGCATCCCAATAGTTCGTGGGTTGTTTAGGTTGATGCCGATGACGTAGGACTGTCCTAATTTAATTGGAGTATCTTTACCCAGATACGCTTTGTTGGATTTCGGTGTGACATTCAATTGCTGTTCGTCTACTTCCTGCATAAACGATTTGTAGTCTGCTCCCTTGGAAGATAGCCAGCGTCGGAAGTGCGCTTTATCCAGCAACACAGTGCCGGTAGTAACCGGACCACCAATGTCTTTACGGTAGAAATCAAACCGTACTCTAATCTCTCCACGGGGTACGCGGCTGTAATCCATAGTTGGTTTCTGTGTGCCATTATGAAACACCTGCACTTGTGCACTAGCTGTGTCGTTCATGTACTCGGTCAGTAGATCAAACGCGTCCACCTTATAGTCAGCCACTGTCCTGCGGATAGCACCGATCTGTGATAACACCCACTCTATCCCTTTAGTGTGGTCGAATTTAATCAAACCCCATTCCGTAGCCAACCTACCTGCAAGATCAGCAAGCACAATACTCTGCTCCCAATAACGCTCAGCACCACTAAAGTCAGCCTTGTATCGGTGTTTGAATGTAGCAGTTGCTTCACTAATAGCAGCCTGTATACCATCGGGTCCAAGCTCCAATAACTTCGTAATGAATTGCTTCCCTATATGTCCATAGTTCGTGGTGATAAAGTCATATATCTTTTTACCTGCCTCAGTACTGCGAGTGAACAGTGGCAGTACAGGTACACTAACTTCAAGGATACGTGCCATCTGTGCGTCAGTATCTAAACCGGATGCAATTAGTTTAGAGTTCATCGACTTGTTAGTGGACACTAACACAGGCATTGCCCAAGTTCTTGCGTCACGTTCTTCAGCCGATCTGGTTAATCGTGCTTTGTCTCGACCCTGACTAACCCAGTAAGCGAAGTCACCTACATCTTTATCATCCATCATCGTAGCTTCATCGATGGTCATTGGCATGTGGGCATACATACCCATACGAGAGAACAATGTGTTCTGTGTGTATTTGGCAGCAAAGTGTAGCTTGTCGGGATTACCGTAGATCGACTGCACCCACAACTGCGCGAGTGTCTTACCACCACCAGTTGGTCCATACAAAGAGATCGTTAAACCTTTTAACCCGGTGAACGCATACAGTGGTGCGGATAACCCAACGCATAGAGAGAACATGTGCGCTCTCATATCAGCTTTATCTAATAGCGTGGTGAACTGTGTCCATGATTCAGCACTACCAGCAGACCCGTACATCTCTGTACCTAATCGTTGACTGGTAGAAGCCAATGCAATGTTCTCGTTCGCAACCGTACCATCAGGGTTACGTCGTAAGACTGTATCGCCTATAACGAATTGAGAGAAGTTTTCCTTCCATCCAAAGGAGGCGTAGAGGTTTGTCATTGCGCGGCGTTGGCGCAATTCATCCATGTATGAACGGAGCATAAATTGAAAGTATTGCGTCTGAGATTTGTTATATAAAACGATGCCCTGATCAGCAATCGCTACTGCAAAGTCTCTATCCTTAGCGTCAGTCAGCATCCCTTGGCGTAGTGAAAGTTCCTGCCATCCTGCATGTGGACGGTTCCAGTGGTAACGCACTGTCTCGTATCCAAGAGACTCGTCACGTCCATACCCTACAGGGTATATATCAAAGCGGCATACATCGATATCTGTATCATCCAACGTCATCTTGATACCACCGACTGTGCGCTTGAACGGTTTGGGTAGTGGTATCTCATGTGCTGCTTTATCTAATACATCAGCAGCCGGTGCTACTTCTTGGTACTGTGCGCCTAGTCGCGCTGGTGTTCCTATCTTTCCGCGATACAAACAACCGTCGCATCCCTTTGGTCTATCCTTCTGAAACTTATCGCAGGTTGTTGGTCCAGTCACGGATGCTTTCCAGTGCTGCATCTTCCTAACTGTTTCGGTCGGGCTGTACTTCGGGTGGTTCTCACTCCATGCCATTGCTGCAGCGTCTGGGTCTTGGCAATACGCAGCTACACCTATGACGTTGTACCAGAATGGTTCTTCAACAGCAGCTTGGTTTGCTACTGCCCATGCAATCTGTTTACACTTCGTTGCTACAACAGTAGCGTTAGCTGGCGGAAAGTCCTGAGTAACTACAAGAGCTTGTGCCAATGCACTGGTAGGTGATCTCCCTTGGCTCACTGGTTGAGCTACTGCAAGTTTATTGTCCGAGATATACCCAGCCAGTAGTGTGAACATAGTATTTAGTTCAACATCTGGTGCATCCAACAACAACCTAACGGAGTTATTACCTTTGGGGTTTCGTGTACCAATGGGGCGTAGTACTCGTGCATTATCAGCAGGTACAGCAGGGTCAACATGAAACCCTTTATCTGCAGTCGCTGCCTTCATTGCATTGGCTAGTGGTTTCCACTGACGCGGTTCAAGCGGTTCAGATAATATCCAGTACACATGCAGACCATTACCGGAATGCACGATCATGGGTTTGGGTAGTTTAGTATCAGCAACGAACTGACCAAGTGCGACAAGTCCTTCCTTCCACGATGGGTAGGGTTTGTCTTGACCACAGTCAACATCTAACGCAAGTACTTTGGTTAGACGAACGTTCTCCTGCTTTCTACTCCCCTTCTCCACGAACGAGGATATAGCGTAATACGTGTTGCTACCTCGTGCATCTAATGCGACTACTGCTTTTGCGAGATCATCTACCGAGGAAAAGAATCCCTGCTTCGGCGCACCATCAATGGTAATCGCAGCATAGAAACCTTCTGTTGGTAGAACCCGCTGAAGAAAGTTCAACGTGTTCATTTTGCCCCTGCTAGCGGGGGATTTCTCCCCCGCAGTTTTAGTTATTTAATAGTTCTTCAAGGCGTTGCCTACGCTGCTTCTGTTCGGCTGCAATAATCTCGGGCATAGGCCAACCATGCTCGGTCATGATCGCTAACAGTTTGCGTAGCATTGTCTTGACTGACTCCTCGTTGGATTTGCGAATAGCCTTACCGTTCACCCATCCATAATAAGTCATCCTTGACACTCCTAACAACTCAGACATATCCCGAGTTGTCAGAAGCATATGCTTACGTAGCGCCTCGACTCGTGAAAAGTCAAAGGGCTTAGGCGTCATCAGCGTTTACCTCCCCGATAAGAGATGCAATCTCATCAGCTAAAGATGCTGCGCCAGTATCAGCAGCAGGGGCAGGTGCAGCAGGCGCAGCCGCTTTAGCAGGAGCTTTCGCTTTAGACGCACCAAAACCACGCTTAGGTGTAGCATCAGCAACCGGTGCAGGGGCAGGTGCAGGTTCCGGGGCTGGTGCTTGAACAGCGGGTTTCGGTGCAACTGGTGCAGGCGCAGCTAACTGCGGCACTGCTTGAACTCGTGGTGTCTCACCAGTGATCTCTTTAACTTCAGCCGTACCAAACAAACCATCAACTACTTGTTGTACGTCAGCCTCGATGAAGCCACCGAATCCAAATTGAAGTTTAGGAAATGATGCATTGGTATCAAATGATACTTTAGTTTTAACAATTTCAGGTGGGATACCACGGTGTGACAATTCTTTCTGGTATTGGTTTAGTCCCTTCAATGCAGCAGGGGTTACTTCCAACAAATACACTGGACCTTCTGGGTCATCAGCAGCTACAACTGCTAGACGTTTCTTATCCGCACATGCTTTAATTTGCTGACCTTGTGGGGTAATTTTAGAACCCCATGCATTTTGTGGGCAGCTTGCGCATAGATCGTTCTGCGGATCAGTACACTGTGGGTCTGGGCCGATACCATCTAACGAAAAGCAATCAGGTGCAGAAGGTTCAGCATCAGGTGTCCATGTCTTGGCATACCATGTCTTAGATACTCGTGGGTTTGCACCGACAACTACAACATCCAAGGTTACGCTATCTAATACAGTCTCAGTATCACCCTCGACAATACGGAAGCGCGATCCTTTAATAGAAATACGTGGGAACGATTCACCACTACCTAAGCCGCCAGCCATAGACTGTGCAAGGATAGATGGCGAACCAACTCGTGCTGCTAAGTGTGCTGGTACTTGTACGTTTGCTGGGATTAGTGCTGTGCTCATGTGTTCTTCTCCGTATTAATAAAAGGTTCTTTGTTTTGCTTGTGTTGCGTTGACTTGCATTGATCTCGCGCTGTATGCCTCTTGCGCCACAGGCTCCCCTTGGTAGCTGCTTCTGAGTCCCAAAGCATCCTTAGTTTGTTCAGCAACCAAATGTTCACTAACGGCCTGTAGATTTTCGCAATAATAAATTTTGGAAATTTCTCCTTCATGGCGTAGCGTCCTCACAATAAAACCATTCGCAATACGGTAGGCTAGTATCGCTGGGGATGCCGATTGTAAATGATCTTCAATCCTACCGTAACTACCAAGAGTGTTCCTGTTATGTGCCCGTTCCAGTTTATCCTCTTGCTGCTCTTTAGCCTCCTGTGCTGCTTTCAAAAGTAAATTACCTAAGTAGTTTCTTAACCCCATTTAATCCTCCGCTTTAGCAGTGGGTTTACGAACGTTCACTTCCAGCTTGGTGCCATAGTTGACGCCGGGAGGAACAACTTTGTTTTGCTCAATGTATCCGCGCACTGCTGTCTTACTTACGCGTTTCTCAAGCATGTCATACGCTTCGTTATCACGTATGAATTTGAGTGTGGCATCCCAACTCTCTACGTTCGCGTAGTCCGTAGTGGTTAAGAACGCTGTACCAAATTTAGATTTAACTGAAGTCAATCCTTGCTTATCCATTTCAGACTTCAGCCATGCTTCCAACTTATCCATCTTTGTTTTAATCTTAGTTAAGTCCTCCTTAACGGAAGCCTCGATTGCATCCTTCTGACTACGCAACTTCATATACGCAGCCACTGCATCGTTAATTGTTGTCATATCAATCCCTTGTTTCTTGTTGTATCAAGTCAAGTAAAAGCCCTTGTAGTTTCTGTTTGTTTCTCAGTCGCTCAAACACCTTATGTTCCAAGTCCGTCGCTTCAATATGAATGACGTTTGAAACTTTCTTTTTACCTATACGCTCGATGCGACCGTTAGCTTGCACATAGGTTTCATTGCTATTGCTTGGTCCATACCAAATGATCGTCGATGCCGTGGTCAATGTAAGTCCATGAGCCATCGTACCGGGGTGGGCGATCAGCACCCTTGGGTCTTTACTATGTTGGAAGTCATGAAATATCTGATTGCGCTT
>Ga0222712_10002726_pt1 | contig 19849 bp, 33 predicted proteins | sample C33_657DmetaG_FD_165043 | JGI IMG/M metagenome (GOLD analysis project Ga0222712, IMG submission 165043) | Estuarine water microbial communities from San Francisco Bay, California, United States - C33_657D | ecosystem: Environmental > Aquatic > Marine > Unclassified | place: USA: California... | reverse complement strand
CAACTTCAAAGGCAAGTTCATCTTTTCTAGTTCGGCAGCAGTGTACGGAGAACCTGTTGTTGAATCTATTGATGAAGGCCAACCTATTGCTCCTATTAGTCCCTACGGTCAAAGCAAGGCCATGGCAGAAAAAGTAATCAGAGATTCTGCACATGCATATGGCTTCCAGGCAGCTTGTTTGAGATATTTCAATGCATGCGGTGCTGACGTAAATCGTAGACATGGGCAAGTCAAAGGCGCCACACACCTGATTGCTCGTATATGCGAAAATGCATTGTCTAATAAAGAACTGACTATCAATGGCAATGACTATCCAACCAAGAGCGGCACATGCGTTCGTGATTACTTGCATGTCACAGACATTGCAGAGGCGCATGTTAAAGCACTAGAAGGCTTGACCAAAACGTATGATGCATACAATCTTGGTACCGGACTTGGCTGGAGCATTGCCGAAATTGTTGAACACTTCAATGCCATCGTGCCAAGGCCCATCAAGGTTGTGTACGGTGCAAGGCGAGAAGGCGATCCTGCTATACTGGTTGCCAATGGTAGCAAATTTCAAAGTGAATTTGATTGGTACCCTAGCAACTCCAGGATTGACGGAATCATTGCTACTGCATGGGCATGGTATAACTCAGAACAATATAGAGGAGCAGTATGAAAGTAGGATTCACATGCTCAACCTTTGATCTACTGCATGCTGGTCACGTGGCCATGTTGAAAGAAGCCAAAGGACAATGTGATCACCTGATTGTAGGATTGCAGAATGATCCCACCTTTGATCGAGCAAACAAAAACAAGCCTATACAAAGTATTGTAGAGCGCCAGTTGCAACTGGAAGGTTGTAAATTTGTCAACGAGATCTGGGTGTACAACACTGAAAAAGACCTAGAAGATCTATTGCTAACTTTACCCATTGATATTCGCATACTTGGTGTTGAGTACATGGAAAAAGACTTCACTGGTCGTGCCATATGCGAGAAGCGAGGCATTGAACTTTACTTCAATGGCAGAGATCATAGTTTTAGTTCCAGCGAACTAAGACAACGTGTATACGAAGCAGAGAAAGCAAAGTTGGAACAATGAAAGTTGAACCAATCAACCCCATAACAAGGACAACGTTCATGACACGTAATCAAAATCGCAATGACTGGAATCAACAAAAAAACAAAGTCAAAGTGATCAACGAAGACACTGGCATCACAGTTGATGCAGATGTATTAAGTCGAACCAACGATCGTCTAGTGCTTGCCATAAACACAGTCAAGGTAACATTGGCCAAAAATGCCAGCGGCATGTATGTTGGCAAGATGCTTGGCATGTCACTCAAAAGCGATGGTTAAATTGACCATTGACCTAAATAATCTCATCTGCTATACTAGCAGTTAATTGGAGTAAACTACAATGACGGATAAAAAAGAAACAGCACTAGACGCAATGGCAGGCGACGGTGGCTATCAAGAAGCATACTTAGGCGATCATATTCGCTTTAAGATGAAACGTGAAGGCAAGCGTTTCTGGGCAGGTGACAACATTAGTGATTACCTACACGAAGGTGACATAGAAAAGCTAATCGACGAAGCAACTCCGGCATTTGAACAAGTATTAGATGCGTTGCTGATTGATCGTGAAAACGATCCTAATAGCAAAGGCACAGCACGACGACTGGCCAAGATGTACTTCAATGAAATCATGGCAGGACGATATGACCCAGCACCAGACGCAACCGCTTTCCCCAATGACTCGAATGACCGCTACGAAGGTATGCTTGTGGTTCGCAGTGAGCTTCGCAGTATGTGTAGCCATCATCACCAACCCGTTACTGGCGTTGCTTATATTGGTATTATTGCCGCACAGAAACTCATCGGACTCAGCAAGTATACCCGAATCGCACAGTGGTGTGCCCGACGTGGCACTCTCCAGGAGGAACTTTGTAACGATATTGCCCGCGAGATTAGCAAAGCAACTGACTCAACAGACGTAGCAGTATATGTGCAGGCCACACATGGGTGCTGTGAGAATCGCGGCATTATGGCACATAGTTCATTGACACAGACCACTGTGTTGAACGGCGCTTTCAAAACAGATCCAAGTGTCAAGAAAGAATTCTTTGACAATATCAAACTGCAACAAGAGTTTGCGCCACGTTAATTTAAGGAGATGAAAATGGCAACAGCAAAAGCAGTGACCAAGCTAGGAGACAAGCTGGTCAAGGTAAATGAGAATTTTACTATCAACATGTATGACAATGGTTTCATGGTCGAAGCAGGCGGTCGCAACAAGAAGACCGATTACGTAAATGCCAAGATCATGTGCAGTACTGTTGACGAAGTACTGGCATTGGTTCGCGAGGCATGTGAAATGGAAAGAGATTCTTGATATGGAATCTCTACTAATCAAAGAATTTGTAGCAAAAGAACAAGAAGCCTACAAGCTACGTATACGTGTCAGTAAAATACTTTCCCCTAAAGATCTAAGATGTGTAGACTTTATCGGTGAGCAATACAACGACGACGGTAAGATGATTGATTCATCAACGTATACATTTTTCCTCACAGATGGGGAGATAGCTTCATTGTGCAAGGAATTACATCCGTGAACAGTTCTAGTTCAGATACCATAACAATCACTATTCCAGATTATGACGAGTATCGGTTAGATGATTCCATGACGGTGGATCTAAGTTCCAGCGTCTACACCACTACCGGTACAAATGGAATTAGTCCAGGTTATGGTGCCATTCCTAGCCCTGGAATAATTACTATTGGCAATAGCAGTAGTCCCTATACTTTTTCCAATCCTACCTGGAATCCTGTGTCAAGTGAATCCAGTATCAAACTGGGAGAAGATTTTAGTATTGTTGCTCCACAGGATGGACCGGCCAAGATGGTCTATAAAGATCAACAGATGGAGATTGGCGAGCTGTTTGGCATGTTCAATGCATTCAAGACCTTGCTCAAGTCTGTGGCAGAAGATACAGAGTTTTGTGCCAAGCATCCAGAAATTCGTGACATGGCCTATGGCTATCTAGTTGAGGAACTTAAAAGATGAGCACACGCAAATTCACGTTCCTGTTCGAGGAAGAAGGTGAATATATAATGGGTAATCATTATCCAGGTAGAGAGATCAAGCATACACTGTATGATCTAACTACCTGGGATGAAATACTGCCTAGATTCAAAGAATTTTTGCTGGCCATCGGTTATGTGATAGATGGCGAGCTGACTATTGAAAAAGATCACAATGAGAGAGAAATAACAGATGAAGAAAAAGACCAAGACCCTAACATGGACGGATGTTGAAGGGTACGTTCATGAGCTAGCACATCAGATAAACAAATCCGGCTGGCGTCCTGATTATGTTGTTGGAGTGACTCGCGGCGGGCTTGTGCCCGCTGTTTTGCTTTCTAACCTGCTGGGTGTTCCAATGGAAACGCTAAAGGTACAGCTTCGAGACGGCGGAGAGTGCGAAAGCAACTGCTGGATGGCAGAAGATGCATTTGGATACGTGAATCTAGAAGAACGAGAAATAATCAAAAGTCGATGGGATGGTTCCAAACGAAAAAACATATTGGTTGTAGATGATATCAATGATTCGGGCGCCACATTCAATTGGATCAAAGAAGACTGGCGCGGCAGTTGCATGCCAGGGGAAATTGCATGGGACACGGTTTGGAAACGAAACGTCCGTTTTGCTTCAATCGTAGAAAACCTTGACAGCAGTTTTGAAACGTGCTACAATGCAGTAGAAATCAACAAAGCTGAAGACAACGTCTGGATTGACTTTCCATGGGAATCTGGATGGTGGGCCAAACACAAAAAGGAACTGTGATGGATGTGAAATTTATGAGCGACCTCCATTTGGAATTTGATGTTCCGATGGATCCGGGCCAAGGCGACATATTGATACTTGCAGGCGATATTCTCTGCGCACGGCACCTAGATGGTGAAGATCCTATGCTGAGCCCTTACGGCAGTCAGTATATTGAATTCCTTGACAAGGCCAGCAAAGGGTACAATCGCGTGTTCATGGTGATGGGTAATCACGAGCACTACGGTTTCAACATCGACAAGAGCTATGAAACTATTCGCAAGTGTTTGCCTGCTAATGTGCGACTGCTAGAAGATGAATGTGAAATCATCAATGACTGGATGTTCATTGGTTCTACCATGTGGACTGATTGCAACAAGGGCGACCCTATCACTTTACTGCATCTCAATGATGCCATGAATGACTTCCGTACTGTGCGCAAGGGCGATGGCGCGGCCAAGTTTTTATCCAACGATGCTTATGTGATACATCGTAGCAGTCGACGTTACTTTGACAAGATGATTAGCGAAGCCGGTGAAAAAAATCTAAAAGTATTTGCTATAACACATCATGCTCCGCATGAAAACAGTGTGGCTGAATACTACAAGAGCGAGCAGGTCATGAACGGCGGCTTTCGCAGTGACCTCTCAGACATCATGTTAGATCGCCCACAATTGAGATATTGGGTGCATGGCCACATGCACAACAAAAGCGACTACATGATAGGCGATTGCCGTGTTATGGCCAATCCTAGAGGTTATCCAAGATCTAGAACTGGCAAGTATTTTGAAAACGACGAGTTTAATAACCAATGGCAAATCAACCTGACTTAACTTACCTCGAAACCCGACTCAAACAAAGGCGGGCTGTATCTAAAATGTATAATGACCCATCAATGACACTAGAAGAAGCAAGAGAAGCTGGTATTGCACCATGGACTTCTATTGTGAGAGAAGACTATCATATTGCTGTATTTGAAGATGCCTATGCTGTTACGCCTGGGCATCTTTTGTTTGTACCGCAGTACAACACGGATGCTTTGATACACGAAGCGTTTGAACAAGCAATGACTGAAGGAAGAAAAATGGTATTGCTTGGACAATGCCATGGATTCAATATTGGTATCAATATTGAACGCTGTGCTGGTCAAACAGTGATGTGGCCACATGTGCATCTTATTCCTAGGCGCACCGGAGATACAAAAGACCCTGTAGGTGGTGTAAGAAACGTGATTCCGTTTGCAGGCAACTATAAAAGGAAAGTTGGTTGGCTCAAGAAGATCCTACGACGTTTGGCTCAATAAGAGTCACAGCGTCACCTAGTGAAATTGCTCTCATGCAAAACTGGGCAACCAATCTTGGATTGGCAGTTGCATGCAGAGAGCTGTATGACGATCGATGGGTTAGTTCAAACCAATGGTCGTTTGATTTCACTGACAACGAATCATTTCTCATGTTCTATCTCTGTTGGAAAGATCATGTGTCCGGGTTTAGTCGCTATTGACAATCTAAATAGATACTGCTATAATACAAGAATGGAGATACCTCAATGAGCAAAATTAAAATCGCAGAAATTTTCTACAGCGTACAGGGTGAAGGTGAATGGGCCGGTGTGCCCAGTATTTTCCTACGCACTTTTGGCTGTAACTTTGAGTGCCGAGGATTTGGATTGCCGCACGGTGAGAAGAGTACAGAGCCCGAACAGTTTGCCGCCATGGTCAAGGCTGGTACTGTAAAAGACTTTAAGGAATTGCCGCTGGCACGTACAGGCTGTGACAGCTATGCTAGTTGGCATCCAGGCTTCAAAGAATTCAGTCCAATGATGGAAATTGATGAGATTATTGATGCCATGCTAAAGCTGACACCAACTGGTACATGGAGTTTACCAAACGGACAGGACATCCATCTTGTTATCACAGGAGGAGAACCATTGCTGGGTTGGCAACGTAGCTATATTGAACTGTTCCAACATGAACGCATGCGAGACCTGCGACATGTGACATTTGAGACCAATGCCACACAGGAACTGCGGGGAGAGCTTCGCGGCTATCTTGCCAATGCTGGATTCTGGACCACGTTCTCATGCAGTCCCAAGCTGACAGTGAGTGGTGAAAAGTGGGAAGAAGCTATCAAGCCCGAAGTGGTCAAGTCTTATCTCAAGATTCCACAGACAGACCTGTATTTCAAATTCGTTGTTGCAACTGAGGCCGACGTAAACGATGTTGATAAAGCAGTAGAGGAGTACTTGGACCATGGCGTCATTGCTCCAACATACTTGATGCCAGTTGGTGGCATGCCTGAACTGTATCATATGAACACCAAAGAGATTGCGCTACTGGCCATGAAGAAGGGCTATCGCTACAGCCCAAGACTGCAAGTTGATATCTTCCGCAACGAATGGGGTACATGAAATGTCACAAAAGAAATTCCCCAGCTGGTGTTGCCAAGAATGCGGCGAACCTATTGGCTGGCTTGGTCGCTTCTTTTCTTTTATCCTGCCAGGACGTTGGCACAAATGCGATGACATTTATCAAGACAAAGACAACTGGGGAGTCTAATGCGTAACGGAATGATACGAGAACACTTTGACTGTGACTGCACTTCGCCAGATCATCAGGTGATCTTTAGTGCGTGGGAAGAAAATGAGATCTGGGACGAAGAAATGTTTGTACATGTCAGTCTAAACGAATCACTTCCGTGGTACAAGCGTGTGAGAGAAGCAGTACGTTATGTGTTTGGGTTACCAGCAGTGCGTTGGCATTATGATGATGTTGTACTAAGGAAAGAAGATGCCGAACGCATGCGAGCGTTCCTGGACAAGTTCATACAAGGAAGAAATAATGTTTGAAAAGATTAAGGGTTGGTTTGACCCAAAAGAAAAACAAAAACGATTGATCCAAAAAACCCTAAAAGGCCCACATGCTGACAAAGCCATGGCGGATCTAAATGGAGAACCCTGGGTGGGCGTACTCAGTACCAATATTGACGTAAAGAATCCACGTTCTGGGTACTTTGAGCTTGATTGGAACGATAAATTCGTTGACATGTTGCGCAATGCAGGGTATACTGGTAGTACAGGTGAAGAAATAGTGGATCGTTGGTTCAATGATCTTGCCAAAAACATTGCCGCTAGTGTAGAAGAAGAATCCAAATTTGTAGCAGATGCGGATCGACTTCCTCCTAGAGGCTAACACAGAGAGAACGTATGTCATATCTTTTGGTTGATACCGCTAACATGTTCTTCCGTGCCCGCCATGTGGTGCGTGGAGATGCCGATGAAAAAATTGGCATGGCATATCACATCATGTTTGCCAGTGTTGCAAAGGCCTGGAGAGAGTTTCAGGGCAAGCACGTGATCTTCTGTCTCGAGGGTAGGTCGTGGCGCAAAGACGTAGATACCAATTACAAAGCAAATCGTGCCGTTGCACGTGCCGCGCTCACTCCCAAAGAAGCCGAAGAAGACAAGATGTTCTGGGAAGCGTTTGACGAGTTCACTGCGTTCCTTGCAAACAAAACCAATGTAACAGTTCTACAGCAGGATCGGTGCGAAGCTGACGATTTTATTGCACGTTGGATACAACTGCACAAAGATGACAGTCATGTGATTGTGTCAAGTGATAGTGATTTCTATCAACTGATTGCTCCTAATGTTCGCATTTATAATGGTATCAGCAAGCAGACAATCACACATGAGGGATTCTTTGATGAAAAGGGTAAGAAAGTCAAAGACAAGAAAACTAAGGAAGAACTTCCTGCGCCGGACCCAGAATGGCTACTGTTCGAGAAGTGCATGCGCGGCGATGTCAGCGACAACATCTTCTCGGCGTTCCCGGGTGTGCGTACCAAAGGCAGTAAAAACAAAGTTGGATTGATTGAGGCCTTTTCAGATCGCAACAACAAAGGATACAATTGGAACAATCTCATGCTTCAGCGTTGGGTTGACCACAATGGCAACGAGCATCAGGTAAGAGATCGATATGAAGCAAACAAGCAGTTGATTGATCTTACTGCACAACCCAATGACATCAAGACTTTGCTTGATGAAGCAATATCCACGCAGGTGCAGAAAGACATCCATAGTCAGGTGGGATTGTATTTGCTCAAGTTCTGCGGCAAGTACAATCTTGCACGTATCAGCGATGATGTAAAAACACACTCAGATTATCTATCAGCAGGTTACGCATGATTTCCGTGAAAGTTGTACTCAAAGACAAATTCTGGATGCTACAGAAAGAAGGGGCGTCCATTGGCACTCTTAGATTTGAGTCAGATCACATATCAGTGATTCTAAACAGCGAGCCCATGAAGTTCAAAAATATCGAAGAAGCAAAAAAAGCATTAGAAATTTTTGATACAGTGACAACAGACAAAGTGCCTGGGTCTACACAACTGCAAGAAGCATACGGATATCCAACAGACCTTGAACAAGTTTTCAATCTCCATGAAGACCAAGGACTACCGTGTTATACCAAAGCAAAGAATAGCAAGGTACTCCATGCTGCCGGGTGGTATGGCATGCAACGAAATGGATTGCATGCCGAGGCCTTTTGTCCCAAGGTAAATACCTTGCGGACGTATTCGTTCATTGGCCCATTCAAAAATCAAACAGATTTACGAGTTGCAATGACTGCCTGGAAGAGAAATGATAAATCGGGATCTAACTCCACTCGACAAATTCTTAGCTAAAGTAAAAGACGCCAGTCGCCAAGGTCTTAAAGAAGTCAGGCTGGACACGAGAGACGCAGTTGAGATTACCACGCTGTTGACGCAGATATTGCTCAAGCAACAAATTACCAACATGGTGCCAAAAGATATAGCACCATCCATAAAACCACTAGATGGCGGTAAGTTCTAATGAAAAAGAGACTAGTCTCTATTATAGCAGGATCCATGATAATCATCATGTTTGCCATGAACATGGAACACATACAGAACCGTCCCAGTGATGTAAACAACAACACAAAATCAAATCTTTCATCATTCACTATCACAAACATAACCGATAACAAGAAAAAAGACGACATCCTCTTCAACCTTCCAATGATGATTCCTTGTGCTGATTTGAAGTCAGTTGAAGAACATCTATTAAAACAAGGTCTAAGGATACTTGCTACAGGGCTTGTGGGTGCTGAAGAAATAGTTGAAGTTTGGGTCGGTGTTGAAAAGAAAAATTTTATGTTGTTAAAAGTACATCCTACGCTAGGAGTTAGTTGTTTCCTTGTGGGCGGGCCGATACTAGAACCCGGCGGAGATTACCTAGATTCAACCACACAATCCCCAAAAAAGAACCCCATGTAAAAATCCTATTTGGTCATAAATAACTGAGCATAGAAAGAAGAGAACTCAGACAAATGGCCAGACCTAAACCAACTATACTGTTAGAGATAACAAACAAAAAGACCTACAAGAGTGACCAAGTCCTGGAAGCAGATGCAATCTACGCTGTGTTTCATGATGGCAAACCTATCAATCTTCGCATGGTCAATAGCCTGGTAAATTACCCTGGTCCCAAGTACAAGAAGGTCAGCTTTTCAAATCCTGGACATGCTTATAATCTAGCGCAGAAGCTAAACAAACAATTCAACACCAAGGGGTTTGAAGTATATGAGCTCAAGTCAGGAAGATGCTTGGGAAGTGAAGACCCCACTAGTTGAGACTGTACTGCGAGAGGTTTCTCCGCTACATCCAACCCCGTTAACTCCCTTCCAAGTTTTTCAAAATTATAGAGACGGCCGCGGCACACGCTTTACCACCCTAGGCATGAAATTGGCCAAGCAGGTGTTTGAGGCCTACACTGTGCGCATTCCAAAAGATACCACAATAAAAGCTAAATATCTAACGGCACTGGATCGACACATGCAGTGGCCCTATTTCCTTGACCGCAATAGATTGATCTTGTTCAATGAAATGGATGCCATGGAATTTACTCTGTTCGGCGGTGACCTTGAAAGTTGGTGTGAAGGCAAGGAACCGGGTAGAGGCATATGAGACTTTACGAATTTATTGATGAAACAGCTATTAAACTTTCTGGTGCTTCAGACAAAGCAAAAGCATGGATAAAGAAAGTCTACGACCTATATCCACAGACTTGGCAAAACAATCACGTGATGCCATTGGGTGGTCAAGGTGATGATCAACAGTTTGCTATGTTTGAACTTGAACCAAGTTTTTCAAAGCGCGGTGCAGTTGAAGTCAAGTGGTTCCAGGCATACCCACTGCGCCAAGGTGTTGGTTCACGTGCCATGAAAGAATTACAACGTCTGGCACAAGAAGATGGAATTGCGTTGACACTTTATCCCTGGGACAAAGGTCAAGTTAGCCAGAGCAAATTAACAAAGTTCTACAAAGGTCACGGTTTCAGTAGCACTATAAAAGGTGCCAAGAACATGTCTTGGGAACCAGTAACAGAAGCGTTTGACCAACCATATCCTCTTACCTGGGAAAAAAGTGAATACGGTGATGTTGATGCACTAGCTCGATTGCCAGACGGAACAAACCTAAGTATCATGTTCAATCAGGATTACGGCGACGAAGGTGAAGAAGTAACAACTGTTGAGTTCCACAGAAACAATAGTCAAGAGGTAACAGGTGAAGGCGATGCACAAAGAATCTTTGCCACTGTGTTGATTGCTATTCAACAATTTATTAAAGAGCATGGACCTAAAAGTATCAGTTTCTCTGCAAGCAAAGAAGTTGACCCAGACCAGAATAGCGAAAGCCGTGCTAAGTTGTATGATAGGTTAGTACAGCGTTACGCAAAGTCCTGGGGCTATCGTGCTTTCCGTGCTGACATCGGTAACATTGTACATTATGAGTTAAGTAGGTTAAAGCAAGGCGTTGGGGAAAACTTCGATGATGGAAAAAATCCCGGACGCAAGGGCCTGAGCCAGCGTGTGGGCATACCCAAGAACGCAACTATTGCTCAATTAGAGAAACACGCCAAGGCGCCTGGTGAAGAAGGAAGAATGGCCCGCTGGCAACTAAATATGCGAAGAGGACGCAACAAATGAGAATTCATGACATTGTAAAAGAAGCAAAACAAGATAAAAAGCCCCAGCTACCTGCTGGCGCTAAAATGATGAATGGATTGACTATTATTCCACTTGATGCGTTCGTGGATGATACTGTTAGCGAAGCACCTGGAGATTTTGGTCTAGGTGCAACCACAAGAACTGCTAGCGATGACGAAATGCAAGCGTATGCACAACGCATCAAAGACAAAGAAAAAACAAAAACTGATCCTTACAAAATGCCATACGTTCACGGCAGTAACATTGCTGTGGTTAATCAAGAAGGCAAGAAATATGATCTAGATGCACTACGTGCCGCTATTACAGAACGTCCTACCAAGATACTGAAGCAAAACGAAAAAATGCAACACAGCGACGGATCCAGCAGTATCTTTTTCAACGTAGGATTACCTGCTCTTAAAGGACTTGCCGTAAATGAACAAACAGGTGAATTTGTTATTGTTGATACTTGCCCTGGTGCTGGTGCTTGCAAAACTTTCTGTTATGCAATGAAAGGCTCTTACGTGATGTTCAAGGCAGTGAGCATGAACCAAACACGCATGTTGAACTTTTTGCTGAACGATCCGGAAGGTTTTGCTGATGAAATGAGCAGTGAACTTCGTTCTGCTCAGCGCAAGTTTGCCAAGGATGGTACCAAGGTAATTGTACGCTGGCATGATGCTGGAGACTTCTTCAGTGCACAGTATCTTGCACTTGCTTACAAGATTGCTCGCTCATTCCCCAATGTGGATTTCTATGCCTATACCAAGTTGGCTGACGTTGCCAGCGGTGACAAGCCGGACAACTTCAAGATGAACTTCTCCGGTGGTGCCAAGAGCGGAGAAGAAAAACAAATCAACTTCCAAAAGGTCAAGCACAGTCGCGTGGTACCAAAAGACATGTTCTTTGATCTTATTGCTCGCAAAGGCAACAACCTAATCAAAGACGCAAAAGGTCGCATGCAATTTGCCAGCCAAGAGAACATGGACACTTTCAAACAGCGTCTGGCACAGCAGTACAAGATTGATAAGAACAGCATCATCACATATGATCAAATGATGACTACCAAGGACAGCGGCAAACCAACATGGAACGTGATCGTGATGCCCGGAGACGGCGACGACTCTGCCAACCGCAACGACGTGTTGGGTAGCTATCTTTTATTCCATTGATATGAATCCAGACCAATACCCGGTATACCCTGAGGATGATGGCAGTGACCGTCCGAGAAATCCTTACAGCCCTGTTTGAAGGGCTAGCACGATTTGGCCTAGGCCATGCGGGCATACCTTGGCCAGAGGAACCAGACGACACCAAACACCCTTAGGACCGTTAATCTTTTACGGGTGCGAGCGGCCACTGCTCGCCATGCAACAGGAGTCGTGCCCTTTAGCATGCAAAGTGTGGCATTTTTACAACACCTAGCGTAAATAGCCCGAATGCTAAGTCATTGATTTTGCTAGGGTTTTTACAGTGCCCTAGCTAAGTCATTGATTTTGCTAGGGTTTTTTTCTGGATTTTTTCTGGAAAAAAGTGGTTGACGCCCAACCCAGTTTAGTGCATAATACGAGTATGATGAAACAGAAGCTCACCATAACAGTTAACGCACCGCGCAAGCGCACTCGCGCCCATGCTGTGCTCTTTTTGGACTCGCGCTATAAACAGCGCACAGTTAAGTCTGAGCGTCTTTATGACCGTAAGCGCCAAAAAGAGGTTGACCGTAAAGCGAGTTGGCTGTAACATCATAAACAGATAGGGCATGGTGCTCTATCATTTACACACAGAGAGGTAATTTACTATGGCTTCCAAGTCACTCAAGACGTTCAAGTTCGTTGGCGTTTCTTTGCTCAATGGCAATGTTAAGGCCCGCTTCACGAACGATACTGCAACCCGCATCAAGGTGATGCAACGTGGTGGTCACACCAATATCGAGTTCACTGAGCTCCCACGTGAAATGACCAAGGCTGAGATTGAGAGCGAAGGCTTGCTCCAGAAGGCTTTGGAATCTTACAAGGGCGCCGCTCCTGCGGCCAAGCCAGCCAAGCCAGCCAAGGCTGTTGCTTAAATGCAACACGTGTCAAGAGCTTGGTAACAGGCTCTTGACACAGTGCCTACATCGTGTATAATGTAGACATGTTCAACCGCTAAGAGGAAAACTAAAATGGCATCCACAAACACCGTCGACAGCCGTACTGTCAAAATTTCAGAAGCTCGTACACTCATTCGCAAGGCTATCAGCAAGCGCCGTCCGGTGTTTATTTGGGGTCCTCCTGGTGTGGGTAAGAGCGATCTCGTCAGCCAGATTGCTGACGACTTGAATGGTATCACCATCGACATGCGCATGGCGCTGATGGAACCCACTGACATCAAGGGTATTCCATATTACTCTGCCAATGACAATACTATGAAGTGGGCTCCGCCCTCGGACTTGCCCACAGAAGAATTTGCTAGCCAGTATGACGTGGTCATCCTGTTCCTAGACGAGCTCAACTCTGCTCCCCCTGCTGTACAAGCCGCGGCCTATCAGCTGGTGCTGAACCGTCGTGTTGGTCAGTATATACTGCCTAAGAATGTTGTGGTAGTTGCCGCAGGCAATCGTCTAAGCGACAAGGGTGTTGCATATCGCATGCCTAGCCCACTGGCCAATCGTTTCGTGCACGTTGAACTCCACGTGGACTTTCCAGACTGGCAAGTTTGGGCAGTCAAGAACCAGATCCATCCTGACGTGGTTGGTTACTTGAGCTACCAGAAGGCAGACTTGTTCCAGTTTGACCCGCAGGTACATGACCGTTCATTTGGTACTCCGCGCTCTTGGTCATTCGTGTCCGACTTGCTGGATGATCAGATGACTGACAATCAGCAGAGCGATTTGGTTGCAGGTTGTGTGGGCTCTGGACTTGCTGTAAAGTTCATGGCGCATCGCAAGGTTGCGGCTCGCTTGCCCAACCCAACTGACGTGTTGGCTGGCAAGATTACCACTATGGATGTGAAAGAGATTTCCGCCAAGTTCAGTCTTGTTACTGCCATGTGCTACGAGCTGAAGTCAGCATACGACAATCTTACACGTGAAAAGAAACTGGATGCATGGCACCCCATGTGCGAGCATTTCATCCAGTTCATGATGGACAATATGGAAAAGGAGATTGTTGTTATGGGTGCCGCTACTGCACTCAAGACATACGAGCTCAAGTTCGATTATCGTAAGCTCAAGAATTTCAAAGAGTTCTACGACAAGTTTGCCCATCTTATTGTTGACGTGGATGCCAAGTAAGATGGGTGGAGAGCAATCTTTTAGCGGGGATTGCTCTCCAATTTATTCAGTTGACAGCGAGTTCAATCTGCTGTACAATACATAAACACTAAAGGAGCATCCACAATGCAAAAACTATCACCATCAGAGCGCATTACCAAAGCTCGTGTTCGCATGCTTCTGAAGCATGGCTTCTTTGGACAGATTGCCACTCGCTTACAGTTGGTTGAAGAGACAGATATTCCTACAGCGGCCGTGGATGGTAAGAGGTTTTATTACAATCCAGACTTTGTGCAAAAGCTCACCGATGACGAACTAGTGTTCTTGGTTGGACATGAAGTTGGACATTGTGTATGGCAACATTTCTTGCGCCGTGGTGATCGACGCCGCGACGTTTGGAACATGGCAGGCGATTTTGTTATCAATCAGATTCTCGTTGACGAGCGTATTGGTGCTCAGATCAAGGCTGTTCCTATCCTGCTTGACAACAAGTATCGCGGTATGGCCAGTGAAGAAGTTTATGACGACTTGATGGCCAATGCTGTCAAAGTCCAGGCCACTCTTGACATCCATATGGACGGTGATGGCTCCGAAGAGGGCGAAGGCAAGGGCAAGAGTTTTGGTGAGCCTCTTACTGAAGAAGAAAAGAAAGCCCTCAGCGACGAGCTTAAAGAAGCAGTGTTGCAAGCCGCACAGGCCAGCGGTGCTGGTAATGTGCCCAAAGGCTTTCAGCGTCTGATCAATGACATTACTGCGCCCAAGATGAGCTGGCGCGATGTGTTGAAGATACAATTGAACAGTATCATCAAGAACGACTATTCATTCATGCGTCCAAATCGCAAAGGCTGGCATATTGGTGCAGTACTGCCTGGCATGTTGCCCGGTGACGAAGTGAATGTTGCTGTGGCCATTGACACATCTGGATCCATCAGCGAAAGCATGCTGAAAGACTTCCTGGGTGAAGTGGCAGGTATCATGGATCAATTCGATGCTTACACTGTACGCATCTTTCAATTTGATACCGGCGTGTACGGCGAAGAAACTTTTACCAGTGATCTGAACGGCGACATTCGTACCTACGAAGTCCGTGGAGGCGGCGGAACTGATTTTGAAGTGATCTTCACGCACCTCAAGAAAGAAGACGTTACACCAAATCAGCTGATAGTGTTCACTGACGGTGAACCTTGGGGCAGTTGGGGTGATGCCAACTACTGTGATACTGTTTGGATTGTGCACAGCAACCCAAATAAAAAGGCTCCGTTTGGTATCACAGCACATTACGAAGCCTAAGTTAGTCTTCTCAACTGTAACAAAAGCGGCTTTTTAAGCCGCTTTTCTTTTCAAAAACCCTAGACCTGGCTTTTGATATCTACCATTAAATAAATGCATGGTTAACTAACCAACTGTCACAAGGAGACACATTATGAACTTGAATATCAATGATCTGGCCACCATGGCCAATGTAATCGATCTAGCAACACAGCGCGGCGCTTTCCGTGCCAACGAACTCAAAGCAGTTGGCGAGCTGTTTGAAAAGATCAGCGCATTTGTAAAGGCTGCACAAGAGCAGGCCAAGAAAGAAGAAGAAGCAAAAGCCGCGGCGGAAACTGCATCGAAAGAAGGTGAGTAACCATGAGCCAATTTATCAAACACATCGGCAAGTTGTCTGACAACAGCAAAGTGTTGGTCATGTTTCGTTTTTTACCCGATGCACCAGACCAAGCATTGGTTGTTAAAACGCAGGATCTCAAGCCTGAGATACATGACGAACTCATGCAAATTGTAGAAAATCAAGGACAAAGCGACATGGACTTTTACAAGATCGCATCAAGGACATCTTTTATCAATGGCGGTCAGGTCCTGGAGTCACTGCATACCAGTGGTAAGTTGGTAAAGCTACCAGTAGCAGATATCACTATGACACCACTACCAAATGTAACCATTCCATTGAGCGATCTTAACGCACAGCTTAAACAGATGATTCCAGAAAAGACTACCAGCAGTGACATTGGTACCGAAGAGACTCCACCGCTTACACAACGTTCTGCTCCCGGTACACTAGATGACAAAACCATTGCTGAAGGTATGAGACGTCAGGCTTTGCAGTTTGAATTTGAAGCCAAGAAGCTACGCGAAGAAGCTGATGCATTAGATCCATCACGTCCTGGTCGTCCACGCAACAAGGGTGCGGATGCCAAGGCGGCCGCAGTTGAAGCATGATCACTGAAAAGATACTTGCTGATATTGCCAAAGAAAGAAATAGGCAGAAGGATATCTGGGGATCAGAGTATGACCTGAAACATGGTCCCAATGATTGGTCAGCTATTGCTTCTTCCTATCTAAATGCAGAAGTGTCCAACAAGGGTAGATCACCCGATAGTGCTCAGTGGCGCGATGCAATGACTAAAGCGGCAGCAGTCATTGTTGCCGCGCTGGAGCATGAACAGAACATGTGCAACCGCGGTCAGCTAACTAATAATGATACCCAATAAAGGACAGATCGGTGGCTATAAAAAAGAAAGATCGAAGTTTTGAAGAACTACTGAGTGATGTAGTTTGGGACGACGTGCCAATTGATTATATTGAACAGGTTACTATCTATTTAGATGGTGGCGAAATGTTGGTCATCAAACAGGAAGAACTCAGAGGAATTAAAAACACCAGCGAGCTGTTTAATGTTAGTGGGCTAGACCAATTGGTGAGTCGGGTAAAAAACATCGACGTTAAAATGGATACTGAGAAACTAAAGCATGCAGTACACAAGCATGTGAGAACTCTATTAGGGAAACATTTTTCCGACGATTGAGCAAGAATAATCTTGCATATACACACATGATGTCTTATAATAAGATATCATATTAGGAGCAGTCTGTGGCAGAAGAAAAATCAAAATGGTTGACTTGGGAAGACGTCCAAGGAAACAATGCATGTAAGGTGCATGATAATGGTTTTGTTGTACTTGTTGATCACATGGGTAGCGATGCAGATATTGCCGAAGCCGCTCGCATCAGCTACGGGCAAGGCACAAAAACAATCAATGATGATCGCAATCTGATACGCTATCTAATGCGTCATCAGCATACCACACCGTTTGAGATGTGTGAAGTCAAGTTCATGATCAAGATGCCTATCTTTATCATGCGTCAACTGGTAAGACATCGCACTGCCAGCATCAACGAATACTCTGGTCGCTACAGTGAAATGAGTGACGAGTTCTATGTACCAGATACAGAATATCTTGCACCGCAAAGCCAAACCAACCGCCAAGGCCGAGACGGCGACATGGACATTGGTACCAAGGTGCGTGTACTTGCACGTATAGAACATGTGAACAAGATTTCGTACGATGCGTATCAGGACCAATTGGAAGATGATCTCAGCAGAGAACTTGCACGTATCACGCTACCACTAAACAACTACACAATCATCTACTGGAAGGCCAATCTCAAGAACTTCCTGCACATGATTCGTCTACGTGCAGACGGCCATGCACAGCAAGAGATACAAGACTTTGCCAATGCCATGTATGAGCTGGCCAAACCATTGTTTCCGTTGGCCTGCGAAGCATGGGAAGATTATCAGCAAGACGGTATGTATCTTAGCCGGCAAGAAAGATCTTTGTTAAATCGCATCATCGATAAAAATCGTTGGCTGGATTACGCATCAGACATGAGAACCGATAAAGGCATCAGAGAACAACATGGAATCAGCCAACGAGAGCTCGACGAATTCCGCACTAAATTTAGGCTCGGAACTCCTTAAACAATCAGGCTACGCACAACGTAGCGACAAATGGGATGACTATATTTCTCATACCATGGATGTTTGGTTTCGATGGGACAGTGACACTGAAGCTAGTTTTGCATGGTACGTGACACCCTGGCATCTAAATGGCGCCAGGGTTTTACATGGTGGTGCCACTGTGACATTCCTGGACCATTGTATGGTTGCGCTGTGTTATAACATGACTGGTGGCAAATTTGCTCATACCCTTCAGCTCAGCACACAATTCCTCCGGCCGGTACGTGCCAATAGATGGGTAATGTGCACAGCCACACTTGCATCAGGTTCTAAACAAGTTAATCAATTAGAAGCTGTGGCTTGGGTACAAGACATGTCTAGATGGCCCAGCATTGGTAATATTGTTGCCAAGGCACATGGCACATTTGTCAATCCAGACAGGCGCATCAAACCTTAGAGTGTATTTCGTTGCAGGTGATGGAGTTGTCATTGTTATACGAAGTCAAGTCTGCAACAAAGTTTAGTACAGTTGGATCATTGGCCCATCGAGAATAAATTTCTTCGTTGGGCCAAACATGTATATGTCGTAGAGTATCGCCTTCTCTTATCTTGTGCTCATATGACCATTTGGTCCTGTACATTTTTTGTTGGTAAGCTTCAAATGCACCATCTTCAAAAAACTGTGTGTCTGGATTCTTGCGATAAGTTTTCTTAACTAGATACATGCATACTCCTATAGTTTATGATCACGGTTAAATAACACTATGTATAACTTTCCAGTTGCCAACCTCGATATAGATCTCCACAAGATATACAGTCTTTGGAAAGACAAGTATCAAGCCGAACATCTAAAAAGACCGCAAAAAAATACCGTTAGCGTTGAACGCAATGATCTAGCAGTATTTAATACTGAGTCGTGGATAGCCGGTAGAGGACTAAACCCAGTGTCAGCATTTTTTGGTGTGACACCTGCTGGCAGTAGCATGACTCCTCACAAGGATCCAAGCAGTGATCCAGACATCATCAAAAGAGGATTCACTTGTCACCCATGGGCTCTTAATATTCCACTGACCTGTGAACTAGGCAGCAGGATGACTTGGTATCGTGTCAAGCCTGGACATGTAACACGCATCGAAGGCGAAGGGCACAGTCCTTACAATAATGTGCGAGTGCCAATGGCCGCCTTTGATGATTTAGTTGAAGTTGCTAGCGTCTGTTTAGATCGTCCCATGCTTGTTAGCACAAGTGAATGGCATGCTGTGGTCAACAACAATGATACTACCAGACTTATATTCAGCATGAGATTTGATCCCATAATGTCTTTGCCTGAAGCGGCAAGGATTTTTAGTTCTTCAACTGCGCTTTAATATACTCGTCTGCTTGCTTGAAATTGGCGGGCGACTTGTAGGGTCGCTTGACAAAAGAGGAAGCAACACACCATCTATCCACTGGCATGTTTAATTGAACCGCGACTTTGTCTGGCCAGCTTAGTTCCATCTTTCCTTTTGAATACCACTCCACACCCAGTATCGCGGCTTTCTTTTTCCACTTGTCTTTGAGTGCTCTGTATTTCTTTACAGATGCAATATACCAATCCAACTGTGCTTGTGTAATTTCATATTCATCATCGTCAGCAAATGGTTGTCGTGCCATGCGTACCAATTGAAATATTGAATCAAAACTTTTTTCAATGAACACAAGACGTGCGGATCTAAAAAATTGTTCTTCTATTGCATCTTGTTTTTGTTCGAGGCTGGCATGAACTGGTTCTGCATAGTAGCGAATGTATGCAGACCTGTTGTTGGTAAAGAGAGAGTTTGCAAACTCTATACGCTTGTCAAAGGCATCCTCAACTACATCTGTTTTCATTGCTATAGACACATCGCCTTCAACAAAATACGGCTGTTCATATTTTACCACAGTGTCAGGCACAGACAACTCCCCAGTCCAGCCTGTGTCATTGATACCTCTGACATTCAATAGCAAGTCATGGAATCCAGCATAGTTTGGATCTCGCATTGAGCGTCGATGCCAATATA
>Ga0222712_10002725_pt1 | contig 19849 bp, 25 predicted proteins | sample C33_657DmetaG_FD_165043 | JGI IMG/M metagenome (GOLD analysis project Ga0222712, IMG submission 165043) | Estuarine water microbial communities from San Francisco Bay, California, United States - C33_657D | ecosystem: Environmental > Aquatic > Marine > Unclassified | place: USA: California... | reverse complement strand
CGTGGATGATTCCGGGGGCACGGACATCACCTAGTAAATAGATAAACGAACCTTTCCGCACAATAAAAAACAAAGCCCTAACCGGGAGACGTCGCTTTTAAAAGCATGGGAACCGCCTTAGAGTCTCGTCCCGCCGAAACCCGTCATGAAAGCCTTGATCAAGAAAGAAGCCGCCGAAGGACTCTGGCTGGCGGACGTGCCGAAGCCGACGATCGGGGAGCGCGACGTGCTCATCCGTATCCGCCAGGCGGCGATCTGCGGCACGGACGTGCACATCTGGAAGTGGGACGAGTGGGCGGCGAAGACGGTGCCGGTCGGCCTGACCGTCGGCCACGAGTATGTCGGCGTCGTCGAGGCTTTCGGCCGCGAGGTCACCCATCTGCAGGTCGGGCAACGCGTCTCCGGCGAGGGGCACATCGTCTGCGGCCATTGCCGTAATTGCCGCGCCGGCCGGCGCCACCTCTGCGCGCACACCCTGGGCGTCGGCATCCATCGTCCGGGCGCCTTCGCCGAGTACCTGTCCTTGCCGATGGAGAACGTCGTCCCGGTGCCGGACGACATCCCGGACGAGGTCGCGGCGATCTTCGACCCGTTGGGCAACGCCGTCCACACGGCGCTGTCCTTCGACCTCGTGGGGGAGGACGTGCTGATCACCGGCGCCGGCCCGATCGGCATCATGGCCATCGCCATCGCGAAGGCCGCGGGGGCCCGCCAGGTCATCATCACCGACGTCAACCCGTGGCGGCTCGAGCTCGCCCGCAAGCTCGGCCCGACGCGCGCCGTCGACGTCTCGAAGGAGGACCTGCGCCAGGTGCAGCAGGAGCTCGGCATGACCGAGGGCTTCGACGTCGCCCTGGAGATGTCGGGCGACGCCCGCGCCCTCGACCAGATCCTCGACAACATGGCCTGCGGCGGCCGCATCGCCCTGCTGGGCATCATCCCGGGCAAGGCGGCGATCGACTGGAACAAGGTGATCTTCCGCGGGCTCCACCTCAAGGGCATCTACGGCCGCGAGATGTACGAGACCTGGTACAAGATGATCGCCCTCCTGCAGTCGCGCGTCGACATCACCCCGGCCATCACGCACCGCCTGCCCGCCCGCGAGTTCCGCCGGGGCTTCGAGGCCATGCTCTCTGGACAGTCCGGGAAAGTCGTGCTCGATTGGACGCAGCTCTGACGCCCATGTACGCCCCGCTCCAAGGCCTTCTCGCCCGCCGCCTCGCCGAAGTCCGCGCCAGCGGCCTCTACAAGCAGGAACGGCTCATCGACTCCGCCCAAGGTTCGCGCGTGCGGCTCAAGGACGGGCGCGAGGCCCTCAACCTGTGCGCGAACAACTACCTCGGCCTGGCGAACCACCCGCAGGTCAAGGCGGCCGCGGCCGCGGCGCTCGAGCGCTGGGGCTACGGCCTCGGCTCCGTCCGGTTCATCTGCGGCACCCAGACCATCCATCGCGAGCTCGAGGAGGCGCTCAGCGACTTCCTCGGGACCGAGGACACCATCCTCTACTCCTCCTGCTGGGACGCCAACGGCGGGCTCTTCGAGACCATCCTCGGGCCGGAGGACGCCGTCCTCTCCGACGCCCTCAACCACGCGTCCATCATCGACGGGATCCGCCTCTGCAAGGCCCGGCGCCTCCGCTACGCCAACGGCGACCTCGCCGACCTCGCGGCGAAGCTCGTCGAGGCGAAGGACGCCCGCGTGAAGCTCATCGCCACGGACGGGGTGTTCTCGATGGACGGCACGATCGCCCCCCTCGCGGAGATCTGCGACCTGGCCGACCGGCATGGCGCGGTCGTGATGATGGACGATTCCCATGGCGTCGGCTTCCTCGGGAAGACCGGCCGCGGGACGCATGAGCACCGGGGCTGCCCGGGGCGCGTGGACATCATCACCGGCACGCTGGGCAAGGCGCTCGGCGGCGCCAGCGGCGGCTACACCTCCGGCCGCAAGGAGGTCATCGAGATCCTGCGTCAGCAGAGCCGCACCTACCTGTTCTCGAACTCGGTCGCCCCGGTGATCGCCGCGACGACCCTCGCCATCCTGAAGCTCCTTCGCGCCTCGACCGAGCTGCGCGACCAGCTCATGGCCAACGCGGCCTATTGGCGGCAGGGCCTGACCGGGCTCGGGTTCACCCTCCCGCCGGGCGAGCACCCGATCATCCCGGTCATGCTGGGCGACGGCGTGCTCGCGCAGAAGTTCGCCGCCGCGCTCCTGGAGCATGGCGTCTACGCGGTCGGCTTCTTCCACCCGGTCGTCGCCGAGGGCAAGGCGCGCGTCCGTACCCAGATCTCGGCCGCGCACACCCGCGCGGAGCTGGACCAGGCGCTGGCGGCCTTCGCCGCGGCGAAGCGCGACTGCGGGCTCTGACCCGGCTTGCGCTCCCCGCCCGGCCGCCTACGGTCGGGGCATGGATCCCAGCCGCCGCGACCTGGAGGAGCGCATCGCCTTCCTCCAAAGGCATGTCGAACAGCAGGACCGCGTCGTGCTCGAGCTCTCGCGCGAGGTCGCCAAGCTCGTCGACCGGCTCGCCCGCGTGGAGGCCAAGACGTCCGCGGCCGCCGACGGCCCCGACGCCGGCCCGCCGGCCGACGAACGTCCCCCGCACTGGTAGGCCGCCGACATGTGTGGTCGCGTCACCCAGTTCGCCCGGCACGAGGAGCTCTTCCGGCGCCATGGCACGGCCGCGCCGGTCGTCGCCCCGCGGTACAATATCTCGCCCGGCACGCCGCTGCTTTGCCTGCGCCGTGAGCAGGGGGCGCTGAAGGCGGAGGCCCTGGCGTGGGGCTTCATTCCCGCCTGGGCCGCGCCCGATGGCCGCGAGGAGGGCCACGCGAACGCGCGCGCCGAAGGCATCTTCGAACGGCCGACCTTCCGCGACGCCGCCCGCCTGCGCCGCTGCCTCGTGCCGATCGACGGCTATTACGAATGGAAGACCGAGGGCCGGCAGAAGATCCCGTATTATTTCCGGGCGGCCGACGGCGGCCCGCTCGCCGTCGGCGGGTTGTGGTCCTTGCAGGTCCGCCCGGACGGGACGATGCGCCGGACCCTTTGCCTGGTGACCGTGGCGCCCAACCGCGAGGCGGGCGAGATCCACTCGCGCATGCCGATCCTCCTCCAAGGCGCGCAGCAGGCGGCCTGGTTGGCGGAGCGCGCCTTCACGCCGGCGGATTTCGCGGCGTTGGCGCTGACCGCCCCCGACCGCACCTTGGCGATCCATCGCGTCTCGCCCGACGTCAATCGCGTGGCCTGCGACGACCCGCGCTTGCTCGAGCCGGTCGTGGGCGCGACGGACCAGCCCGACTTCCTCGGGGATTTGCTTGGCTAAACCATCGGCTTGGGGCAGAACCACGGGGTCGATGGCGTCACCGCTCCACAGTCCGAAGATCGTCGCGAAGCCTTGGGGCCGGGAAATCTGGTACGCCGACCAGGCGGCCTACGCCGGCAAGGTCCTCGAGGTGAAGGCGGGCAAGCGGCTCAGCCTCCAATACCACGAGCGCAAGACCGAGACGCTCTACCTGCTCTCGGGCCGCGTGAACCTGACTTTCGTCCCCTTGGCCGAAGGCGCGGACCCCGCCGCCGTCGTCCCGCCCGCGCCCTACGTCTGGACGCCCGGCCAGGCGGCGCACATCCCCGTCCGCGCCATCCATCGGTTCGAGGCCCTGGAGGACAGCGTCCTCCTCGAAGTCTCCACGCCCGACCTGACCGACGTCGTCCGCCTGCAGGACGACTTCCAGCGGCCGGCCCGCGACTGACCTTTTCCCATGCGCAAAGTCCTAGCTTTCGACCTCGGTGGCACCAAGTTCGCCTTCGGCGTGGTCGCCGAGGATGGCACCGTCCTCGGCTCCGGCCGCGTCGAGACCCACGCCGAGGCCGGCCCGGCCCAGGCCGTGCAACGCGTCGCCGCCGCCGCCCAGCAGCTGCTGACGGAGCTCAAGCTCCGGCCGGCCGACCTCCTCGCCCTGGGCATCGCCTCGCCCGGCCCGCTCGACACCGCCCGCGGTTGCGTCGACGGCTCCCCGAACCTCCCGGGCTGGACGGGCTACTCCATCGAAGGGGAACTGAGCAAGGCCTTCGGGAACCTCCCCGCCCGCATCGACAACGACTGCAACGCCGCCGCTTTGGGAGAGTACGTCTTCGGCGCCGGCAAAGGGAAGCGCAACCTCGTCTACCTCACCATCTCCACCGGCATCGGCGGCGGCGCGGTGATCGATGGTCGCCTGATGCGCGGCGCCAACGGCAACGCGGCCGAGCTGGGCCATATCCCGTTGACCATGGACGGCCCCCGCTGCGGCTGCGGCAATCATGGCTGTTGGGAAGCCTACGCCTCCGGCACGGCCATCGCGCGCCGGACGCGCGAGGCCCTCGCCGCCGGACGTCGCTCGAGCATCCTCGGCTTCGCCGGGACGATCGAGCAGGTCACGACCTACCACCTCTTCCAGGCCCTCGCCGAGAAGGACCCGCTGGCGACCGAGATCTGGGACCAGTCGATCGACTACCTCGGCCGAGGACTCGGCGCCGTGATCAACACCTTCAACCCCGACATCATCGTCGTCGGCGGCGGCGTGACCGCCGCGGGCGACGCGCTCTTCGTCCCGATGCGGGCGAAGGCCTTCGCCTACGCCTTCCCGCGGCTCGCCGCCGTCTGCGCCATCGTCCCCGCCGCCCTCGGCGGGAACGTCGGGGTCGTCGGCGCCGCCGCCTGCGCCTTCGAGGCGGCCCAAGCGAACGCATGATCGCCCTCCTCGCTTCCTCGCTGTTGATCGCGGCCATCCCGCCCGATCTCGGCGCCTACGCGGAGGCGGGTTATGACTTCGGCGGCGAGCTGCCCAAGGCGCCGACGCCGACCGCCTCGGTCGCCGATTTCGGCGCGAAGCCAAACGACAAGGTCGATGACACCGACGCGTTCGAGAAGGCGCTGGAGAAGGGCGGGGTCATCGCCATCCCGGCCGGGGAGTACCTGCTCTCCCGGCGGCTTTTCGTCCGCAAGCCCGGCACGATCCTGCTCGGGGCTGGTTCCGCCAAGACCCGCCTGCGTTTCACGAAGTCGCTCGAGGAGCTCGAGCCCAGCCCGACCCGGAACACCGGCGGGACGGCGACCACCCAGTGGTCCTGGACCGGCGGCCTGCTCGCTTTCCAGGGCACCGGTCGCGACGGGAAGGCCCAGGCGCTCGCCCCGGCCCGGCGCGGCGACGTCAAGTTGACGTTGCGCGAGGCCGGGGCCTTCAAGGCCGGGGACGAAGTCGTGCTGACCTTGCAGGGCGGCGACGACAAGCTGGTGCGACATCTGTACGCCGGCGATCCGGGCAAGGCCTCCAAGCTAAAGCCGCCGGCGCGGGTCCAGGTCGCCGGCCGGCTCGCCGCCGTCGACGGCCTCACGTTGACCCTCAGCGCCCCGCTCCTGCTCGACCTGCCCGAGGCGTTCTCCCCGACGATCGCCGACGCGGGCGCGCGCGACGACTACGGGTTGCGCGGCGTGGGCTTCGCCCTGGTCAACAAGGCGTACCGCGGCCACTTCAAGGAGGATGGCTGGAACCCGCTCGAGTTCCACGACGTCCACCACGGCTGGATCGAGGATGTCGCCTTCGCCGGCGTGGACAGCGGCCCGTACGTCTCCGGGTCGCACGTCACCGTCCGCCATGTCCTGCTCGAGGCCGGCCGGCCCGTCGGCCCCGGCGGTTTCGTCGGCCATCACGGCGTCACCTTCGCCGGCCAGGCCCATCGGCTGGAGGAGTTCGAGTTCAAGGCCCGCTTCCACCATGACGTGAGCTTCAGCCCGTGGACGAACGGCAACGTCGTCCGCGCCGGCGGCGGGGTCGACCTGACGCTCGACTTCCACAAGCAGGGGCCGTTCGCCAACCTCATCACCAACGTCACGTCCGCGAACGGCGCGAACTTCTTCGCGTGCGGCGGCGGCGAGGAGCTCGGCCTGGACGCCGGCGCCTGGAACATCTTCTGGAACCTCAAAGGCCGGAAGGGCATCGGCTTGCCCTCGGCCGAGTTTTGCCCCGCGGCGACCACGTTCGTGGGCGTCGACCTGCGGCCGCCGCGCGGGTCGCCCCTCAAGGTCCAGCCGCTGAAGTCCGGCGACCCCGCCGACCTTTGGCTGGCGTTGCGCGCCAAGCCCGCCGCGCGCTGATGCGGGTCAGCGTCGTCATCCCGGCCTTCAACGAGGAGAAGCTCCTGCCCGCGACGTTGGCCGCGGTGCGCGCCGCCGCCGGGGCCTTCGCCGCCCGCGGTTGGGAGTGGGAGTGCGTGGTGTGCGACAACAATTCCACCGACCGGACGGCGGCGCTCGCGCGGGCGGCCGGCGCCACGGTGGTCTTCGAGCCGGTCAACCAGATCGGCCGGGCCCGCGACGCCGGCGCGCGCGTCGCCACCGGCGAGTGGCTGGTCTTCATCGACGCGGACTCGACGCCGTCGCGGGAGCTGTTCGCCGACATCGCCGAGCGCGTCGCCGGCGGCCGGCATCTGGGCGGAGGCAGCACGGTGGAGCTCGAGCCCGGCACCCCGCGCTACGCGCGTTTCTTCTGCGGCGGCTGGAATCTCTGGAGCCGCCTCGCCGGCTGGGCCGCGGGCTCCTGCGTCTGGGTCGAGGCGGCCGCCTTCCGGGAGGTCGGCGGTTTCGGCACGGAATATTACGCCGGCGAGGAGGTCTTCCTGAGCCGGCGCCTCAAGGCGCTCGCGCGCCGGCGCGGGCGGCGTTTCGGCATCCTCGCGCGGCATCCGCTGCGGACCTCGTCGCGCAAGCTCAAGCTCTACACGCTCCGCGAGACGTTCCGCTTCCTGGTCCGGATGCTCTGCAGCGCGGGTCGCGCCGCGAAGCGTCCCGAGGCCTGCGACCTCTGGTACGACGGGCGCCGCTGAGCCTCAGAGGCGGCGTCGCTTGCCCGCCGGGATCGGGAAGACCGTGAGCCGGTCCGAGCGCACCTCGACGGGGTCGCGGTGCCGGAGCCGGCGCGCCTCGGCCGGGGTGACGATCTCGTAGTGCCGCGCGGCCGTGATGCGGTCGGCGATCTCCCAGCAGTCCGTCGGCAGGTTCACCCAGCGGTCGGTCGGCACGGTCCGGAGGTCGAACGGCCGCGAGTAGCTGCGCAGGGTCTTGCGGGGCCCTTTGGCGTACTCGTGGAAGTAGGACATCGCGAGCTCGCGCACGCTGGCGTAGACCGGGTCTCGCCAGCGCAGGCAGATGTAGTTCGTCTTCGAGATGGCGCCCCATCGCCCGCCGACGCGGAACGGGGCGATGACGTGGTCCATGTCCTGGTGCGCGCTGAAGTCGAGGAGCAGGGGCGGGTGGCCGTGCAGCCACAGCGCGAACGCCGCCACCATCGCGCCTTCGATGCAATGCGCGCGCCCGGCCGCCAGGGTCGACTGCACCGACCGGGCCGTGTCGCCGTCCGGCTCGAAGTTCTGGGGGAGGTCGACGAGGAAGTCCTGGATCGCCTGCGGCGACCGCAACCGCGCCAGCGTCCGCGCGTACGGCAGGGCGAGGCCCCGTTGGCGGGCGAGTCGGAGGCGGAGCGGGTAGGACATGGGGACGCCGGCGTCCGGGCAGACTGGCCGCGGCGCGCCGGCGGCTCAAGGAGCGAGTGGGGCCGGGATTTCGGGTTGTCCCGTCCGGGGGCCCCGCCAACCTGCGTCCTCGTCCATGCCGCTCTTCGATTTCACCTGCGCCGACTGCGGTCGGTCCTTCGAGCTGCTCCTGCGGTCGTCCGAGGAACGCCCGGCCTGTCCGCACTGCGCCTCGGTCCGCGTCGAGAAGCAGCTCGCCTTGGTCGCCGTCAAAGGCCTCAAGTCCGACCACGTCCACACCAACAACTGCGGGTGCGGCCAGCCCCGGGGAGGCTGCGGCGCCAACTGACGATGGACTCGCAGCTGCTCGACCAACTCCGCTGGGGCGCCCTCAGCCTGATCTTGCTGGTCATCTCCATCGGCCTGCACGAGTTCGGCCATGCCTGGGTGGCCGACCTGCGCGGCGACCTTTTGCCTCGGGCCCAAGGGCGGGTGACCCTGAACCCGCTGGCCCACGCCGACCCGCTCGGGACCTGGCTGCTGCCGGGCATCATGATCTTCCTGCCGATCCTCCTGGGCCGACCCCTGCCGTTCGGCCTGCTCGGGTGGGGCAAGCCGGTCCAGGTCTCCTTGGCCAATCCCCGGACCCGCCGGATGGATGACATCCTCATCACCTTGGCGGGGCCGGCCATGAACGTGGTCCTGCTGGTCGTCTTCGCCCTGATCGGGTCGCTGGGCGGGGTCAGCCTCGCCTCCCCGGCGAATCACGATTTCGCCAAGTTCCTCGTCACCGGGATCCTCATGAACGCGGGGCTGGCCGCCTTCAACCTGATCCCGCTCCCCCCGCTCGACGGGTCCCGGGTCTGCTACCGTCTCGGCATCTATACCACCGACGCCTTCCTCTTCCTGTCCCGGTGGTCCTTCTTCATCCTGATCATCTTCATCAACACCGATTACTTCTATCAGGTCATCGGCTGGCTGATGACCCCCTTCCTGGTCCTGGCCGAGCTGATCTGGCCGGCCTTGGGCTGAGCGGCGCCCACCTTCGTCTTGCCTATTTTCGGCCTCCGCCCGAAAGTCGCGGCATGCAGACCCTCGGCGAACGTCTCCAAGAAGCCCGGCAGCGACTGGGCGTGACCCTCCGCGAAGCCGCGGAGTTCACCAAGATCCGCACCGACTACCTCCAGGCGATGGAGGCCAACCAGTTCGAGTCGATCCCGCTGGCCGACGTCTACAAGCGCGGCTTCGTCAAGGTCTACGCGAAGTACCTCCGGCTCGACGACGAGAAGGCCGGCGCCGATTTCAACACGCACCACTCGGCGAAGGCCGCGCGTCGCCCCCTCGACGCGGCCGGCGAGGATGAGCCGGCGTTCCAACCGGTCTCCGGCAGCCTCGCGGTCAACCGCGACACCTTGATCTACGCCGTGGGTGGTTTCGCGCTGCTGGCCTTGCTGGTCTGGGCGGTTTTTTTTACCAAGTAGGCCCGCCTGACAAGGCGGGCCGGACGGAGCCGGGCGCACCCCCTCCGACAGTCCTCAAGCCGGCCGGGCGCCTGCATCAGGTCGGCATCAAGGCCTTGCAGTCCGGCGTCAGCTATCGCCTCTGGGAGGTCGCCACGCACGAGGAAAGGGCCGGCGGTCTGCTGCAGGCGCGCGACCCCGAGGTCCGCGTCATGGTGCGGGGCGAGTTCATGCTGGAGTCCAACGCGGTCGAGAACCTCAGCGTCCGCATCGACGGCGTCCTCTACGGGATCCCCGCCGACTCCTTCGGCCGGACCCCGGTGAAGTTCCCCGACCCGACCACCGTCCCGCCGCCCCCGCCCGCGAAGCCCGTCGCCCCGAAGCGGACCCGCTAGGCCCGCGGGGGTTGACCCCGCCGCCGTCCCGCCCTAGTCCTAGGTCGTCTTGTCCTTCCGCCCCGACCATCGCGTCCTCGTGCTCAACCGTCTCTGGCAGCCGGTGAACATCGTGGGGTTGTTGCGCGCGATGAGCCTCTTGTTCCGCGGCCGCGCCGCGGCCGTGCACGCCGAGGACGGGCATCACCGTCTCTTCAGCGCGGCCGAGTGGGTCGATTTCTCCACGCGGCTCCCGCCGCCCGCCGCCGAGGCCGTGCGCTCGCCCTGCATCGTCCTGCGCGTCCCGCGCGTGCTCCTCCTCAACGCCTACGACCGGGTCCCGCGCCGCGAGATCCGCTTCAGCCGCCGCAACGTCTACCTGCGGGACGCCTACACCTGCCAGTATTGCGTCCGCGTCTTCCGCGAGGAGGAGCTCAACCTCGACCACGTCGTGCCGCGCGACGTCGGCGGCAAGACGAACTGGGAGAACATCGTGACCGCCTGCGTGCGGTGCAACTCGCGCAAGGCCAACCGGCTGCCGGAGCAGGCGGGCATGACGCTCTGTCGCGCCCCGGCCAAGCCGAAGTGGCGCCTGGTGGTGGCCTCCTCGCTCTCGCCCGACGAGGTCGAGGCCTGGAAGGAGTTCCTCGAGGTCACGCCCGCGGGGCAGCTGCCTTGGCGGAACTGAGCGTCCTTGGTGCGGGTAACCAGATTCGAACTGGTGTCACCACTTTGGAAGAGTGGGGTCCTGCCACTGAACGATACCCGCGGGACCAAGGAGGGCCACTATTCCCCGCCCGTCGGCCGGGGTCAAGCCTGCCGAGGAAAGGCGCGACCTGGAGCGGGTAACCAGACTCGAACTGGTGTCACCACTATGGGAAAGTGGGGTCCTACCACTGAACGATACCCGCGGGCCAGGACCTCCGACTATGCGGCCGACCCGTCGTTGGTCAAGCGGGCTCCTTGTGGATGACGCTGATGGTGCCGTTGGTCTCGAGCACGACGTCCTTGGCCTGCTCGATGTTCGGGCAGCCCGCGGCGCGCAGGGCGGCCATCAGCTCGTGACGGGTGATGCGTTCGCGGTGCATCACCTTCTCGATGATCACCCCGTCGCGGACCAGGAAGACCGGGCGGCCGACCAGCGCCCACTGCGCCCAGCGGAAGTGGCGGGAGAGCAGCAGCATGATCCAGTTGAGCCCGATCAGCGTGCCGGCGAGGAAGAGCCCGCCGCCCAGGCTGTTGTCCCCGCCGTTCATGGCGTTCTGCACGGTGTTGCTCAGGATGAGCAGGAGGATGAAGTCGAAGGGCGTCATCATGCCCGTCTGGCGGCGACCCGTCATCCGGATGAGGCCGAGGAGGAAGCCGTAGACGATGATGCCGCGGACGAGCAGCTCCCACCAGGGCAGCACCGGGATGAGCATGGTGGCCAGGTCGAAGGCGGGGCGGGCGGCTGGGGCGAGCATGCTCCGGAGGTTGGCGGAAAAAGGCGCCCTGACCATACCGTTTGCGCTTCACCGGCCGCCTTCCTTCGGCATCGTCCCTGCCATGGCCCGCACCCAGTCCTCCGCCGCCCGCAAGGCCGCCCCGGTCAACGATGTCCTGCTGATGGCGACCCCGACCAAGAACGCCGACCTGCGGTGGTTCTCGGGTTTCCACGCCTCCGACCCGTTCCCCGCCTTCAGCGTGGGCGGCCGCAAGATCGGGTTGCTGCCCTTGCTCGAGGTGGGCCGCGCCAAGCAGGAGTCCGCCTTCGACGAGGTCCTCAACCTCACGGAGATCATCAACGACCTGCGCAAGACCAACCCGGTGGCGGGCGTCCCCGACGCCATCGTCTTCGCCGCGGTGCAGCGGGGCGTCCATCGGTTCCGCGTCCCGGCCGACTTCCCCGCCGGCCTTTTCGTCCGCCTCGGCGAGCTCGGCCTCGAGCTGACGCCGGTCGCGGGCGCGCTCTTCCCCACCCGCTGGGTCAAGTCCAAGGCCGAGCTGGCCGGCATCCGCGCCGGCAACCGCGCCGCCTGCGCGGGTTTCAAGGCGGTGGAGAAGGCCCTCGCGGAGTCCAAGCCCGACAAGAAGGGCAAGCTCTTCTGGAAGGGCGCGGTGCTCACCGCCGAGGTGCTGCAGGATGAGGTCCAGGCCGCGGTCCTCCGCGCGGGCGGGCTCTGCGACACCGGCCTGATCTGCGCGCCGGGCGACCAGGCGGTCGACTGCCATTGCCAGGGCTCGGGCCCCATCCACGCCGGCCAGCTCATCGTGCTCGACATCTTCCCGCGCGACCGCGCGTCCTGGAATTACGGGGACATGACCCGCACCTACCTCAAGGGCAAGGCCACGCCGGCGCAGCGGAAGCTGGTCGCGGCGGTCAAGGAGGCCCACGGCCGCATCCTCAAGGCGCTGCGCGCCGGCGCCACGGGCGCGGAGATCCACCGGATCCCCGTCGATTACTTCCGCTCGCTCGGCTACCACACCGGCCCGGTGAACGGCACGTACGTCGGTTTCTTCCACGGCTCCGGCCATGGCCTGGGCTACGACATCCACGAGGAGCCCTACCTCTCGTTGCGCAACCCCGCGCCCCTGCGGGCCGGGAACGCCATCACCGTCGAGCCGGGTCTCTACTACCCGGGTATCGGCGGGTGCCGCTTCGAGGATTGCGTCGTGATCACCGCCAAGGGTTGCGAGCTCCTCTCCAAGCATCCCTACCGCTGGGAGATCGCCTGAGCATGGCGGCGGGCCGGGGCAGGGCGGGGACCCACACGACGTTGACCGACGCCGCCCGTCCCGTCGCCGAGGCCTTGGAACGGCACGGCCGCGTGTCGCGCGGCGTCATCACCGCGGGGCTCGGCGCCCGGACCTTCTCGATCAAGGTCGTGCCGATCACCGGCGGCCTGCGCGTGACGGTGGTCTCGAAGGGTTCCCGGCAGGACCTGCGGGTCTACGGGCTCGCCGCGGAACGCGTGCGGACGATCCTCGGCGGCCCGGCATTCTCCGGCTACCTGCTGAATTTCCCGAAGTGAACGCCGCCCCCGAGATCCTCGCCGAGACGACCGTCGCCGATTGGGCCGCGGCCGGCGAGGGTTGGACGCACCTGCCCTACCTGGCGGCCTTCGCGGCGCCGGCGACCCCGGCCCGCTGGTCCGCCCTGCTGACCGGCCGCCATCACGCGGTGCTGGAGAGCGGCCGGACCGGCAGCCTCACCATCGTCGTGCCGACGGCGCCGCGCGCGCTCGCCTTCCTGCCCGGCGGTCGCGTCGTGGTGTCGAACGAGGCGGGCGCCCACGAGGAGCCGGCCGAGCGGCCGCTGGATTATCTTCGCCGCTGGTCGCGCGAGGTGCGCGCCCCGCGCCTGCCCGGTTGGCCGGCCTTCCAAGGCGGCTTCATCGCCGTGCTGGCCTACGAGCTGGCCACGCAGTTCGAACCGGTGGTCGCCGCCCCGGCCGATCCGGCGGTCCCGCTCCTCACCTTGCTGGAGGCCTCCGAGGCCTTGGTGCACGATGCCGCGACCGGTCGGTTGACCGTGGTCGTCCTCGTCCCCGCCGGCGCCGCGCACCGCGCCGCCCGGGAGCGGGCGCAAGCCCTCGCCGCCGCGTGGTTCCGCGCCGTCGCCGAACCGGCGCCGGTCGCGGCGCCCGTCGCCGGTGCGGCGGCCGGACCGGTCCGCGCCTCGTTGGACGAGGCCGCCTTCGTGCGCGCGGTCGAACGCGCCCAGGCCTACATCGCCGCGGGCGACACCTACCAGGTCAACCTCTCGACCCGGCTCGAGGTCCCGGCCGTCGACCCGCTCGCGACCTACGAGGCGATGCGCGCGGGCAATCCCTCGCCCTACATGGGTTTCGCGCGCCTGCCGGGCGCGGCGCTCGCGTGCGGCTCGCCCGAGCTGCTCGTGTCCGTGGACGCCGGCCGCGTCGCCTCGCGCCCCATCGCCGGGACGCGGCCCCGCGGGAGCGACGAGGCCGCGGACCTCGCCTGGGCGCGGGAGCTCGCGGGCGACACCAAGGAGCGCGCCGAGCACCTGATGCTCGTCGACCTCCTGCGCAACGACGTCGGTCGCGTGTCCGCCCCGGGCACGGTGCGCGTGCCCGAGTTCATGGCGGTCGAGCGTTACTCGCACGTCATGCACCTCGTCTCCCAGGTCGAGGGCCGGCTCGCCGCGGGGGCGACGCCGGCCGACGTCATCCGCGCGCTGTTCCCGGGCGGCACGGTCACCGGCGCCCCCAAGGTGCGGACGATGCAGGTCATCGCGGAGCTCGAGCCCGTCGCGCGCGCCTTCTACACGGGCTCTTTCGGCTGGATCGGCGCCTCCGGCGACCTCTGCCTCAACATCATCATCCGCTCGCTCTGGACCGCCGAGGGCCGCGCCTTCGTCCAGGCCGGCGCCGGCGTGGTCGCGGATTCGCGGCCGCGCCGCGAGCACGCCGAGTCCTGGCGCAAGGCGCAGGCCCCGCTCCTCGCCGCCGCGCGCGCGGCGCTCCCATGAGCCGCGTCTGCCGCAACGGCGTCCTCGTCGCGGGCGACGCCACGCCGGGCAGTTTCCCGGCGGGCGCGGCTTTCTTCGAGACGCTCGCCCTCCGCGCCGGCGTGGTCGAGTGCCTCGACGACCACCTCGCGCGCCTCCGCGCCGGCCTGGACCGCGCGGGGCTCGCCGCCGGGCCGCTCGGCGCCGGCGACCTGGCCGCCTGGCGGGCGGCGCTTCGTCTCCTGGACGGACGCGAGGGCGTCCTGCGCCTCGTCGTCGGCCCGGGCTTCGAGGAACTCGGCCTGCGCGCCCTGCTCCCGTCGCCCGACGTCTTCCGCCTGCGTTCGCTCCGCACCGTGCGCGACGCCCCGGAATGGTTCCCGCGGCCGAAATCCGCGCCGTGGGCGAACTCGCTGGCGGCCTCCGTCGAGCTGCGCGCGCTGGGCGAAGGGGCCGGCGTCGAAGGCGTGCAGTTCGACGCGCGCGGCCACGTCAGCGAGGCTTCCCGCTCGAACCTCGCCTGGGTCGAGGACGGGGTGTTGCTCGTCCCGGCCGCCTCCACGGGCCGCCTGCCGGGCACGGCGCTCGGTCAGCTGCTCCGCTGCGCCGGCCTGCCCGTGCGCGAGGTCGAGGCGGGCGTGCCGCGCCGCGCCGCCGCCGTCCTCGTGCTGCGTTCGACGCTGCCCGGCGGCGCCGCCGCGGCCGCGCGCTGGGACGACGTCGCCGGCGCGCCGCTCTGGTCCGGCGATCCCGCCGCCGCGCGGCCCCTGCTGGCCGCGCTGGCCGCCTGGCGGGCTCAGCGCTGCGTCAGCCTGCTGTAGAGGGGCAACGCGGCGGCGAGGATGAAGAGCGCGAGGAAGGCCACGCTCAGCAGCGCGGACAGGCTCACGGTCACGAGCAGCTGGGTCAGGCTCTCCGCGGCCGCCGTCTCCGCCCGGCGGAACGCGCGGTAGGCGACGCCGGTCGTCAGCAGGCCGAGGATGAACAGCGTGACCAGCGCGGCGGTGAAGTGGTTGAAGAAGAAGCCGGTCGTCGCGGAGATCGCGCCGGGCTCGCTCGCGATCAGCGTGAGCAGCACGGGTTGCGCCCGGAACGCGATGGCCCCCGCGGCGGCGGGCAGGGCGGCGGTCAGGAAGACGGCCAGCGCCGAGGCCAGCTTCTGTTCGCGGGGGTTCATGCGGCGAGTGTTCCCGAGCTTGCGCGGTCGGTCAACGCCGGGATTCTCCCTCGCCAACCGGGTGAAACCGGCCTAGGCCTAGGTCTCGCATGGACCATTGGATCCTCTGGCCCGTCTTCGTCCTCCTCAACGGGGCCGCCGCCGCCATCTCCCTCGTCTCCGGCACCGTCGTCGCGCTTTCCCACGCCGAGCTCGAGGACCTCCGCCGGCGCGACGCCAAGGCCGCCGTCTCGCTGGAGCGCAGCCGGGGCGACCAGGGCAACACCTTGGCGGCCTTCGAGGTGCTGATCGCCGCGTTCGTCGGGATGAGCGCGCTGCTCGGCGGCATCCTGGTCGGCGCCCGTTTCCTGCCCGACGCCCTCGCGGGCGGGGGCTACCTGGCGGTCGCGGCCGTCGCGATCGTGGGCGTGTCCTTCGTCATGGCCTGGCTCACGGTCATGCTCCCCCGCAAGCTGGGCATCCATTTCCGCGTCGCCCTCGCCCCGCGCATCGCCCCGACGCTCTCGCTCGTCCGCGGCGCCGCCTCCATCCTCCGGAGCTTCGGCAAGCTGCATGATTCGCTGGCCCCGCCCGCCGAGACCGGCGTGGACCAGGCCGACGCCGACATCGGCAGCCTCGCCCGGGCCGCCGCCCGCGAGGGCAAGATCACGCAGGCCGAGAGCAACCTCGTCGCCAACGCCGTCCGGCTCGACGACATCCCGGTCTCGCAGGTCCTCACGCCGCGGCCGGTGGTCACCGCCCTGGACGCGGACCTCACGGTCGCCGACGTGCTGCGGCTCTACCCGAACGTCCCCCACGGGCGCCTCCCCGTCTGGGAGAAGAACCCCGACCGCATCGTCGGGCTCGTGCGGCGCCGCGACCTGCTCAAGGCCGCGGGCGAGGACCGTCACGCGACGAAGGTGCGCGAGCTCATGGGCAAGCCCCACATCGTGCCCGAGAACGCCAACCTCTCCGACGCCCTCCACGACCTCGTGCGCAACCACCAGCAGCTCGCGGTGGTCGTCGACGAGTTCGGCGCGTTCGCCGGCGTGATCACGCTCGAGGACATCTTCGAGTCCCTGCTCGGCGTCGAGATCTACGAGAAGGACGACCCGCATCCCGACATGCGCGAGCTCGCCCGCCAGCGCGGTCATCGCCTCGGCCGCAAGGCCGCCGGGGAAGGCCCGGCGAAGCCCGTGCCATGAGCGCCGCGACGCTCGCCGCCTGGGTCCACGACCTCGACCCGGTCGCGATCCGTTTCCCGGCGAGCTGGGGCCTGCGCGGGGTGCATTGGTACGGCCTCGCCTACGCCGCCGGTTTCCTCGTGGCGGCCTGGCTGCTCGGGCGCTGGCGGCGGCAGGGCGTCGCGCCGGCGCGCCACGCGGCCGACGAATCCGCGCTCGTCACCGCGGTGATGATCGGCGTCCTCGCCGGCGGCCGCCTCGGCCACGTCCTGCTCTACGCGCGCGACCAGTTCGTCGCGGACCCGCTGATGGTGTTCCAGGTCTGGAAGGGCGGCATGGCCAGCCATGGCGGCTTCCTCGGCGTGACGCTGGCCGGGCTCTGGTACGCGCGCACCCGCGGCGTCGCGTTCCTCGCCGTCGGCGACCTCCTCTGCGCGCTGGCCCCGGCCGGCATCCTCTTCGGCCGCCTCGCCAACTTCGTGAACGCCGAGCTCGTCGGGCGGACGACCGACGTGCCGTGGGCGGTGATCTTCCCGCACGAGGGGCCGGCCCCGCGCCACCCTTCGCAGCTCTACGAGGCCGTCGGCGAAGGCCTGCTGCCGCTGCTCTGGGTGCTGTGGCGCTATCCTCGCCGGCCGCCGGCCGGCCGGCTCGCCGGCGAGTTCCTGCTCCTGTACGCGGGCGCGCGCATCGTGTGCGAGGTTTTCCGCGAGGCGGAGGACGGCCATATCCTCGGCCTCACCGCCGGCCAGTTCTGGACGCTGCCGTTGGCGGCGACCGGGCTCTGGCTCGTCCGGCGCGCCCGGCGGACGGCTGAATGATGTTGCCCGTGCGCGGCGACGGTGGGAGAAGCCAGGCGCGCCATGACGACCGTCCCGCTCCTTGACCTCGGCCCGCAGAACCGCGCGCTCGAACCGCAGTTCGAGGCCGTCTTCCGGGACGTGCTCCGCTCGAACCAGTTCATCATGGGGCCGCGCCTCGAGGCTTTCGAGCAGGACTGCGCCGCCTTCCTCGGCGTGAAGCACGCCCTCGGCGTGTCCTCGGGCACCGACGCGCTCCTGCTCGCGCTCATGGCCCTCGGGGTCGGCGCAGGCGACGAGGTGCTGCTGCCCTCCTTCACGTTCTTCGCGACCGCCGGTTCGGTCGCCCGCCTCGGCGCGATCCCGGTCTGGGTCGACGTCGACCCGCACCACTTCAACCTCGACCTCGCCGACGCCGCCCGGAAGGTCGGTCCGCGCACCCGCGCGATCATGCCGGTGCACCTGTTCGGGCAGTCCGGCGACCTCGACGCGCTGCAGGCCTTCGCCGCCGCCCACGAGCTCCGCGTCGTCGAGGACGCCGCCCAGTCGATGGGCGCCCGCTGGAAGGGTCGCGCCACGATGTCCGTCGGGGACTTCGGCGCCACGAGCTTCTTCCCCTCGAAGAACCTCGGCGGCATGGGCGACTCCGGCCTCGTGACCACGCAGGACGACGCCCTGGCCGAGCGCGCCCGCATCCTGCGCGTCCACGGCATGCAGCCGAAGTATCACCACCGCGAGGTCGGGGCCAACTTCCGCATGGACCCGCTCCAGGCGGCCCTGCTGCACCTCAAGCTCCCGCACCTGCCGTCGTACAACTGCGCGCGCGCGGGCAACGCGATCTTCTACCAGACCGCCTTGAAGGGCGTCGCCGGCATCGCCGAGAACCGTCCCGGCGCCGACCGCGGCGCCAAGGTCCTGCTGCCGGTCGACTTCTCCGGCCAGGGGATCTGGAACCAGTTCACCTTGCGCGTGCCGGGCGGTCGGCGCGACGCGCTCAAGGCCTTCCTCGCCGCCCGCAAGATCGGCTGCGAGATCTATTACCCGATCCCGCTCCACCGCCAGCAGTGCTTCGCGGACCGGAAGTATCGCGGCTTCGATCGCGTCCCGGTTTCCGAGCAGCTGGCCACGGAGGTGCTCAGCATCCCGATCTTCCCCGAACTCAGCGGCGAGCAGCGTCAGTGGGTCGCCGACTCCCTCGCCGATTTCGCGGCGGGGAAGGACGCTTAAAAGGTTTTAGGGGTGAGCGGTCGGCGGTTGGACTGACTCAAAAGGAAACGTCAGGTCGGCCGCCTGCTCCGGCCGCCAACCGCCAAACGCCATCCGCCAATACTTTGGCGCTTATGCGCTCAGAAGAACCGGATCGTCTTCACCTTCATCTTCTCGTGCTCGGCGTCCGTGCACGGGGCGTTGGTCGGCGCGGCCGGGGCCACGTCGTTCGGCTGCACCAGCTTGTTCGCGAGCAGGTACTGCTCGACTTCCGCGCCGGAGACGTCGGCCAGCATCACGCCGTCGATCTCGACGCAAGGGGACAGGCGCTGGCCGGTGCGCTCGACCATCTCCGCGTAGTTGGCGGGCACGTTGATGATGTCGACGTCCTCATAGGCGAGGGCGTACTTCTTCATGATGGCGCGGACGCCGTTGCTCCAGCCGCAGCTGGGCTTGAGGTAGCACTTGATCTTCATCGTGCTTCCTAGTGTGCGTTTAATCCGCGGTAATCAAGCCCGACGGGCTTTTTTCCCGTCGCGTTCGCCCGGCGGCGCCGGTTCGTACCAGTAGCCGATGCCGTGGATCGTGCGGAAGCAGTCGAGGTCCCGGCCGAACCCGGCGAAGGCGTCGCGGATCTTGGCGATGTATTGGTCGAGCGAGCGGCTGCGGACGTCCGCGTGGACGCCCCAGACCGCGTGGATCAGGCTGTGCCGGCTGATGATGACGCCCGGGTTGGCGTGCAGGTGGTAGAGGATGCCGAGCTCCTTGCGCCCGAGCTTGCATTTCTTGTTCGGGCCGAAGACCAGCTCGAGCCGCTCGGGGTGCACCTCCGCCCCGTTGAACAGGAAGACCCCGGTCGCGAGGTCGGCGTTGCCGGTCAGGCGGCTGTCGCCCGCGGTCTCGCTGCGCCGGAGCACCGCGTGGATGCGCGCCACCAGCTCGTCCTGGTCATGGGGCTTCGCGACGAAGTCGTCCGCGCCGAGGTCGAGCGCCCGCGCGGCCTGACCCGGCAGTTTCAGGCCCGAGAGGAAGATCACCGCGGGACCCAACGTCATCCGCCGGATCTTCGGCAGGAGCTCCCAGCCGTCGATGTCGGGCAGGGCGGGGTTGAGCAGGACCAGGTGGACATGGTTCTCCTCGATGAATTTCAGCGCGGTGGCGCCTTTGTGGAAGACTTGGGTGGCGAAGCCGGCGGTCTCCAGTTGTTCGGTGAGCAAGGCGGCGAGGCCTCGTTCATCTTCAATGATGACCACGAGCGGTTTCTGCTTGGGGCTCATGCAGAAAAGGGTGGGGATAAGACTAGGGGGTGATTACAGATGTAAAAAACAGGGGGGTGTTGCCAAGCGTTTAAAAACACCTTACTTTTCACATATGACCGATAACGACACTAAATCAGCGACCCCTCGCTGGCGAATGTGCTTATTTTTAGTCATATTTATCAGTTCGGCGGCTTGGGGCGGGTGCGCTCTGGCCGAGCAGGCGGGCAAGAAGGGCACGATGAAGTCGAAAGATCCGATCGAGGACCGCAGCCTTTTCGGGCGCTGATGCCGGGCCGACCGGGAGCTGGGTGGAGGGATTGACCCAGGGCAATCTGGCTCACGTCATGAGGTTTTCACCCTATTGTCGGCTAGGGGGTTCAGTAGTTGACTCTCAAGGGTCTAAATCCGATACCAAAACCTCGATTTAACCCCTCGCCCCCCCCACACCATG